>Ga0256829_1002641_pt1 | contig 13131 bp, 13 predicted proteins | sample 131447metaG_FD_185979 | JGI IMG/M metagenome (GOLD analysis project Ga0256829, IMG submission 185979) | Hydrothermal vent microbial communities from Lau Basin, Pacific Ocean - 131-447 | ecosystem: Environmental > Aquatic > Marine > Hydrothermal vents | place: Pacific Ocean: Lau Basin | collected...
GTTATGGTAGAGTACTTGTTAAAGATGTAATTGACCCAATTAATAACGAAATTCTTTTACCTGAAGGTACATTAATAGATGAAATTGCAGCTAAAACTATTAAAGATGCTATGGTTCAAACTGTAACAATTAGAAGTGCGGCAACTTGTAAAGCTCATAAGGGAATTTGTGCTAAATGTTATGGTCTTAACATGGCAGAAAACCGCTTAGTTAAACCAGGTGAAGCTGTTGGTGTTGTTGCAGCACAATCTATCGGTGAGCCTGGTACACAGCTGACACTTAGAACATTCCACACAGGTGGTACTGCAACTGCTGGTAAAGAAGAGAGACAAGTAATTGCAACAAAAGAGGGATTCATTAGATACTATAACTTAAATGTTTATAATAGAAAAGATGGAACATTAGTTGTTGCAAACAGAAGAAATGCTGGTGTATTATTAGTTGAGCCTAAAATCAAAGCATTATTTGATGGTACTTTAGAAGTTAAAACAACTCACGATGAAATTGTACTTACTCTTAAGGGTCAAAAAGATGAGAAAGTATATAAATTAAGAAAATCTGATGTTGCTAAGGCTATTGAACTTGCTGGTGTATCTGGAAATATTGAAGGTAAAATTTATCTTCCTATTGAGAATGGACAAAGTGTTAAAAAAGACGACTCTATCGCAGATATTATTAAAGAGAGTTGGTCAATTCCTGTACATATTCCATATGCAAGTGAGTTAAAAGTTGAAGATGGTGCTCCTGTAACACAAACTGTTAGAGCAGATGCTAAAGGTAAAATTCATTACTTCTTATTAGAAGGTGATTATTTAGAGTCAGATGTTGAAATTAAAGCTGGTGAACCTGTTAATGAAAAAGGTCTATTTGCAGTAATTGTTGATGATAACAATAGAGAAGCCGCAAGACACTATATTTCAAGAGGTTCAATTATAGAAGCGGGTAGTGGAAGCAATGTTGAAAGAGGCGATGTTGTTTCTCATCCTAAAGAAGAAACACAAATTGTAATTGCAGAGTGGGATCCATACTCTGACCCAATTATTGCAACTACTGGCGGTACAGTTCACTTCGAAGATGTAATTCCTGGTATTACAGCGTACGAGCAATTTGACGATGTAACAGGTGAGACAAGACTTACACTTAACGAATATATTGCAAGTAGTTACAAGCCAGCTATTATTGTTGCAACTGATGATGGTGAAATTGTTAAGTATGCTCTTGAGCCTAAGAGTGCAATTTTTGTACAAAATGGTGCAAAAGTGCAAGAGGCTGATATTTTAGCTAAAAAAGCAAAAGCAGCTATCAAATCAAGCGATATTACCGGTGGTCTTCCTAGAGTTAGTGAATTATTTGAAGCTAGACGACCAAAAGATATTGCACTTATTGCAAAAATCGATGGTGAAGTAAGATATGGTAAAATGATTCGTGGTAAAGAGAGAATCTATATTGTAAATAAAGAAAAAGAGGTTGAGTATATAGTTGATAAAGGTAAAGAGATACTTGTTCGTGAAGGTGACTTTGTTCATACAGGTGAGCATTTAACTAATGGGCAAGTATCTAGCCACGACTTATTAGAAGCATTAGGCGAGAGAGCACTTTATGAGCATATTGTTTCTGAAGTTCAACAAGTATATAGACGCCAAGGTGTTAATATTGATGATAAGCATATCGAAATTATTGTTTCTCAAATGCTAAGACAAGTTAAAATTGTTGAGAGTGGAGATACTAAGTTTATTCAAGGTGATTTAGTTTCTCGTAATAGATTTAATGAAGAAAACAAGAAAATAATGAATAGAGGTGGTCGTCCAGCAATTGCTGAACCACTACTAGTTGGTATTACAAGAGCAGCAGTAGGTGCAGATAGTATTATCTCTGCTGCTTCATTCCAAGATACAACTAAAGTTTTAACTTCTGCTTCTATTGCTGGTGCAGTAGATAAATTAGAAGACTTAAAAGAGAATGTTGTAATTGGTCGTTTAGTACCAGTTGGAACAGGAATGCAAGGTACTGGAACAATTAAATTAGATCAACATCCTGATGAAGAGGATTAATAGATCTAATTAGTGTTTCACTTTTTATTTACCTTTAAGTGTTATAATGCACTTAAAGGATATTCAATGAAAAAAATTATACTTATAAGTGCAGTTTCTTCGGCACTATTTTCAAACTCTATAACAATTTACAATAATAATTTAGCACATATTAATGAGACTCAGAATATATCTTTAAAAAAAGGTTTGCAAAATATTAAATTTGAAAATTTACCTAACTTAATAATAGTTGATTCTATATCTCCTACTTTTGAAGATAGTGTTAAGTTAATTTCACAAAGTTATAAAAATAATCCATTAAATATTGATAATTTATTAAAAGCCAACTTGAATAAAGAAGTTGAGTTTTATGGTAGGGATAAAAAGCTATTAAAAGGTAAATTGATTAATTTGAACCCATCAATTATAGAGAGTGGCAAGAGATATTACATTGTAGATAGTGATTATATAATTTTTAATAAATTACCTAAAAATATTGATTATAAACCATATATTATTTGGAATATATATTCTAAAAAGGCAAAAGATAGTAGCGTAGAGTTAAGCTATCTGATTAATGGTATTAATTGGAGCAGTAATTATACGGTAACTTTGCGTGATAATAGATTAAATTTAAAGACTTGGGCAACTATTGTTAACAAAAGTGGTAAAGCGTTTAAAGATGTAAATGCTATGTTGATAGCAGGAGCTGTAAATCAACATAGAGCTAATACTCCTATGGCTAGAGTGTATAAAAGTCGTGTAGTAGCTATGGAGGCTAGTGTAAATGTAAATTTAGCACCAAAAGATATTAGTGGATATCATATTTATAAATTGCCTAACAAAATCACTTTACTAAATAATCAATCTAAGCAGATTGTAATGCTAGAGGCTAAAAATATTAAATATAAAAGATATGCTGTAGCAAACAATAGCTATTTTAATAGATATGAAGAGAGAGAAATTAGCTTTTCTCAGCAAATAAAATTTAAAAACTCTAAAGAGAATGCATTAGGTGTGCCTCTACCACAAGGGTTGGTTAGAGTTTACAAATCAAAATATTATTTAGGTGATTCACGAATAGGAAATACTCCTAAAGATGAGAATATAACCCTAAATATTGGGCAAATGTTTGATGTAGTAGGAAAGCAAAAAATAACCAAATATATAGTACGAGACAAGTACAGAGATGTTGAAACAAAATATACTGTTAAAAACAGAAGTAAAAAACCAATCGAGCTTAAAATAAGTGAAAATATACCAAGATATAAAGATACTATCAAGTTTAAAACAAGTTGCAGTGGTATATGTTCGAATAGAGAGAAAAATGCATTTTTAAGAGTGTTTAGTATTAAATTAAAGTCAAACGAGAGTTATAGTTTTACAACAGAATTTGAAATTTCTTATTAGGAGAAAATAGAATGAAATCAAAAGTTTTATTTTGGGTAATAGTTTATATTGGTATTTTATTAGTAGCTTTGCTAAGTGATTGGCATATTGAGGGTATATGTAAATATATACTTGCTATTGTGGGTATTTTTATAGCAAGTTATGCATTTGCACTCTCATCTATTGCAGGAAGAACACTAAAAAGATATGCACATCAAGAGCCAAAGAGTGGCTTTGTGCCAGACAGGTTTACAAATTTTGGTATCTACTCTTGTATGCGTCATCCTATGCATTTGGGTATTGGATTGTTGCCATTAGGTTTGGCTTTTATTTTTGGAAATATTGCTGCAATAATGGCTAGTGGTTGGGTATTGGCAGCTGCATTTTGGTTTGTATTGGCAATAGAAGAGCCAGAGACTATAGCATTATATAAAGATAGTTATATAGAGTATATGCAAAAAGTACCAGCATTTACTTTTAGTTTAAAGTGTACAGAGAGAGGCTTATATGCCTTAAAACAAAAAGAGTTATCTCAAGAGAATTCAAAAGTAGAAGTTACAGGTTTCGAAGCGAGATATTATGACAAATTGATGAATCTAATAACTTTTGGTTGGTACTCTAAATTTATAAAAAAGGCGATAGTAGATATTGGCTTAAGTAAAGATGCGAAAATTGCAGATTTTGGTGCAGGGACAGGTAGTAATGCACTTCTTATGTATTCATACATTGGAAAAGATGGCGAGATTGTAGGCTTTGAAATTGGCAAAGAGATGAAAGAGCAATTTTTAGAAAATACAAAAGGGTATAAAAATATCATATTGGCAGATAAATCTATATTAGAGCCATTAAACGAAAATGAGAAGTACGATTTTGTATTTATATCTTTTGTACTGCACGGTTTTACTAAAGAGAATCGAGAAAAGATTATACAAAATGCTCATAAAATTTTAAAAAAGGGTGGAGCATTTGTAATTTTAGATTACAATGAATTTGATGTTGAAAAAGCCCCATTCATCTACCGATTTGGCATAAGATTTTTAGAGTGCCCGTTGGCAGAGGAATTTATAAATACTAACATAGAAGAGATTTTAGAAAAAGAGGGCTTTGGTAATTTTTCGAGTAAAACTTACCAAAAAGGGCATATTAGATTATTAAAAGCGATAAAGAGTTAATATGGCAGTAGAAGATAAGATAAAATGGGATAGAAAGTATAATGAGCATAGTGATTTATTAAGTCGAAGAGAACCTAGTATGGCAATTGTAAAAAATTATAAAGAGTGCAGTGGTAATAGAGCTTTAGATTTAGCTTCTGGGACAGGAAGAAACAGTCTATTTTTGGAAGATAAAGGTTTTGAAGTAGATGCTATAGATATATCTAAACTAGCATTAGACACACTAAAAGGTAGGTCTAAATATCATAAAATAAATACAATATTAGCCGATTTAGATGAATTTAATTTAGGCGAAGAGAGATACGACTTTATAGTAAAATGCAATTTTTTAGATAGGGAGTTGATAGAGAGAGCTAAAAAAGCTTTAAAAATTGGTGGAATAATGGTTGTAGAGACATATATGGAAGATAAAGAGAATGAGAAAAAGAGTTCTAACCCAAATTTTTTACTAAAACAAGATGAACTTTTAGATATTTTTAAAAATGGATTTGAAGTTTTAGAGTATAAAACTTTTTGGAATGAAAGTTTCGAAAAGTATCGAATGAAAAAAGTTTCTATAGTGGTGAAAAGATTAGTTTAAAATGAAGATAATTTTATTTTCTCACTTAATATTTATGCTTATACCTGTGGGAGCAGTTGGCTATTTTTACTACAGATGGATTGGCAACTCTAAAGAGATAGCTCTTGCTACAGTTAGAATGGTAGTGCAACTGCTTTTAATTGGTTATCTTTTAGTTTATATATTCAATAACAAAAATAGTTTAGTTGGGCTTTTAATAGTGCTTTTTATGGTGCTTGTATCTTCTTTAATAGCATTAAGAAATGTGAAAAATAGAACTTCTCAAACATATTTGAAAATATTCATATCTATCTTAATTGGTGGCAGTATAAACCTACTTTTGGTGTTATATGTAGTAATAGATTTAGAGCCACTCTATCAGCCAAGATTTATTATACCGCTAGCTGGAATGATATATGCTAACGCTATGAATGCTATATCACTAGCAAGTGAGCGATTTGAAAATGAGATAAGATATAACAGTTACGAAGAGGCAAGAGCAGTAGCTTTTAAGGGTGCATTAATTCCACAAATAAATTCTTTTTTGGCTGTAGGGTTGGTGTCGCTACCCGGAATGATGACAGGGCAGATACTTTCTGGTGTGGACCCAACTATAGCAGTTAGGTACCAAATAGTTGTAATGTGTATGGTATTAGGGAGTGCTGGAATTAGTGTAATTAGTTATCTATTGCTAAATCGTATAGAGTAAGATTTTGAGAACAAGTATAGTTTTAATATTTTTACTATCTGCAATATTTTTTGGATGGGCTTTTAAATATAATTACACCACTAAAGTGCAAGAGCCAAATATAGATGCCGAGCTAAAACAAGTTGCAACAAAAGAGTATCTTGAACAAAAAATAGAAGAGTCACTTAAGCAAGACAATATAGACAATGCAAAAAGCTATATAGGTTTAGCTAGCTACCTGAATATTCCAATTAAAAATGAGTTGAAAGTAAAAGTAGAAAAACAAGAAACCCCAATAGCAAGTACAATCCGAAAAGCAAAAGAGTTTGCAAGTGGCTTTATAACAGGCAAAAGTGAAAGTGGTGCAAGCTTAGGAGGAAGCGTAGCATCAGACTTTACAGTTGTAGGTGATTTAAGAGATATATACAAAGAGGGTAGCAAATACTTACAAGGGCAAGATTATGACAAATTCCTACTAAATATTTCACTAATAGGCTTAGCGATAACTGCCTCTACTTATGTAAGCTTTGGAGCAACTGCCCCAATAAAAACAGGCGAAGCAGTAGTAAAAACTGCATACAAAAGTGGAAAACTAACAAAAGGTTTTATAAAAATATTAGATAAAAAATTCTCTAAAAGTGTAGATTCAAAATCGGTAAAAAATTTAGACTTTAGCTCTTTTCCTAAATTTAAGAACTCTAGCAAAGCAGTAGTAAACAGCATAAACCCAAAACCATTTAAAATCCTATTTAAACAGTTAAACAAAATAAAAAACAACACCTCTTATATCGATAGTGTTAAGCTATTAAAATATGTAAAGGGCGAAAAAGATTTAGCTAAAATAGTTAAGCTAAGTGGTAAGTACAAAGATAATACAGTTGGAGTGTTTAAAGTTTTAGGAAAAAGAGTTTTACGAACTGGTAAAGTTGTCGTTAAATATACAAGTAAATTTATTCTGAATATTGTTGGGTTTTTGCTGTCGCTGTTTGGGTTTTTTATTGCACTATTTTTTGGCAGATTTGTTTAAAAGAGCTTGTTGTAATTGCAAGTATTGTGGGTTCTATAAATTTTTAACTCCTGTTATGAATCTATAGAGCCTTATAATTCTTGGGTATATCTACACTTAGGAAATTTACTACAGCCTAAAAACTCATTAGATTTGTATTTGCTAGTATTGTTACCATTTTTTCTAACTCTTTTGAGCAATTTTCCCTCTTTACATCTTGGACATATTTGTTCGGTAGTGATTGTCTCTTTTTCTTTTGCTATCTTATATTTTTTTGTATAGTCAAATTCTATTGGCTTATGAGCAGTAAGCAATTTGCGAGCTATTGTCGTGGCTATATCAGAGGTAATCATTTTAGTTGCTTTAAGTAGAATAGATGAAGCAGATAGGTTATCTATCTCTTTTATTCGTTCAGATGCAAAAGTATCACTTCTAACAAAATATTCAGGAAGATTAGTGTTTGTGATATTTGTATTTGGGTGAATCAATACCTTTTGCTCATAGTCTGGTCCTCCTAGTAATTTAATTCGATTAGGAAGTTCTATATTTTCGTTAATAAACTGTTTTAGTACTTGCAAGTGTCGTTTGTTTTGCTCGACTGGACTAGGGTACGTTTTGGTATATTTACCATAATTGATTGTTAATGAAGTATCATTGTTTATGGTTAAAATACCTTTATAAGTAAAACTTTTACTCTCTAATACAATAATAGAAGAAGGAGTAATTAAAATATGGTCAAACTGTGCACTTAAACCATTATATTCTAATCTTATATCATGCAGTAAAACTGCTCTTTTGTGATCTTTGAATGCAAAATCTAAATAGTAAGCATTGTCTTTTTCGGCTTTATAACCATTTTCTAATGTTTTTAAATCTTTTAAAATTAATTGCTTCTGTTTTTCACTTTTGCTTTGTTTGTATAGTAGTTTGAGCGTATTTATCTCTTTATCTTTACTGTCAATATCTTTAAAAATCATAATTAGCCTTAAAATTTTTTAATGTAATTATATCCATTTATTAGACTTATTCAGAAATATATTTCTATTTTATAATAATTGTTTAAAATCCACCATTGGGGTCGAAGCCAAAAGCTCCTCCAAAGCTCATATTTCCAAAATTTGGATCCATATAGCCATTCTGTGCACTTAAATTTCTTAGGTTTGTTATATCGGTTTTTGGGTCTATACCTTGTGGGCAGGCTAGGGTGCATTCGTTACACAGAGTGCAATCCCATACGCCGTTTGTTTGTATATTATCGATATGCTCTTTTGTTGCCTCTTCTCGTTTGTCTATTGTGTATTTGTATGTTTTGGTTAGTGCAAATGGTCCTGTAAATAGTGGGTTTACATCTATTACCGGGCAGGCACTGTAACAGCTAGAGCATAAAATACAATCACTTTGAACTTGAGTTTTAGCTTCATCTTCTTGGCTTAACACTTGTTCATTATAACTTATTAGTGTCGCCTTTACTCTTTTTAGCAACTCTTTTTGGCTAGATTTATCTACTATTAAATCTCGTTTTTGTGGGTAGTATTTTAAAGGCTCTATTTTATCGCCATCTTGCGGTGTGTAAGAGCAAGCTAACTTCTCTTTGCCATTAACTCTAATACTACAAGCCCCACAAACTCCACTTTTGCAACCATAGTCAAAACCTAGTGTTGGCTCTGTATTCTCTTTTATATAAATCATTGCTTCAAGCAAGGTTGCTACGGCTTTTTCTATCTTGTAAGATTTACTATTTATCTCAATATTCATACTAAATCCTTCTTGCTTACTGTGCTATTTTTCTTAAACTCTACAAGTTCATCAGTGTAGTCGCTTCGTATATGTGCCCCACGGCTCTCTTTTCTCCATAGTGCAGACTTTATTAAAGCTTTCGCTAATATAGAGGCGTTTTGCAACTCTAAAAGCTCTATTATCAGGGTAGAGTATTTTGGGCTGTCATCTATTTTTAGACTATCTATATTTAGCTCTTCTATCGCCTCTAAAGCTTTTAGTAAATTTTGCTCATTTCTTATAATTCCCACTTGCTTAAATAGTGTATCCGCAAGGTAGTTTTTAGCTTTATAAACTTCTAAATTATCGCTATCTTTGGCTAGTGGCAGTGTATAGTTAAACTCTTGCTCCTCTATTTTAGAAGCTATGGTATTTAGAGCTTCGCTAGCTCCTAGCAAACCAAATGTTACAGCCTCTAGCAAAGAGTTACCACCCAAGCGGTTTGCACCATGCACATTTGCATTGCTAGCTTCGCCTATACAGTAGCACCCCTTTAGTCCTATAACTTCAAACTGTTCATTTACACTAGCCCCACCCATTGTGTAGTGGACTGCTGGCTCTATAGCGACTAACTCTTGCGTAGCATCGGTGTTTGCATACTGTTTAATTAATTTTAACTCTTGTGGCATTAAGTGTTCTAGCTTATCTTTGCCTATGTGGCGTAAGTCTAAGAAGACTTCTCTATTCTGCTTCAGTTGTTCAAATATAGCTTTTGCAATCTTATCTCTAGTGCTTAACTCATCAATAAACCGCTCACCTTCGCAATTTACCAAGTAGCCACCTTCACCCCTTGCACTCTCGCTAATAAGTATATTGCTACCCTTTAGCGTAGTTGGATGAAACTGCACAAACTCCAGGTTACTAAGCTCTCCACTAGCTCTTAAAATAGCACTTAACCCATCGCCTGTACTTGTAGCTGAGTTGGTGTTTTTAGAATAAATCGCCCCAAAGCCACCAGTTGCTATTATAACTTTGCCTGCATAAATAGGCTCTATTTCTCCGCTGTCAAAGTTAAAAAAGAGCCCTCCACAAACTTCGCCATCGCTATTTTTTATAAGCTCTAGCAAAAACAGCCCTTCGAAAATAGGAATATCTAAATTTACAGCTCTATCTAGCAGTGTATGTAAAATCTTCAAGCCTGTATAATCTTGTGCGTAGCATGCTCTTTTTGCACTTGCCCCACCCAAGGCTCTTTGCGCAATAGATTTTAGTGGAGTCTTGGCTCCATCTAGCCTAGAAAATGGCACACCTATCTCTTCTAAAAATTTAATAGCATCTATACCACCATTGCAAAGCTTGCTAACCATCTCTTTATCAGCTAAGTTGTGAGAAGATTTTAGAGTATCACTTATATGCAAATTAGGCGAGTCGCTATCGATATTACTAAGGGCAACATTCATCCCACCCTGAGCCATCACCGAGTTGCTTTTAGTAGCCACCCCTTTTGTAGCAACTGCTACATCTGCCCCTAAACTTTTAGCCTTAATTGCACTACTAAGCCCAGCAATTCCACTACCTACAATTAGTATATCCACTTTACGCATTTAAAAAGCTCTCTATATTTTTAATTGTGCCAGCTAGCAAAGTCTCTCTTGCCTCTTGACTCGCCCAAGCGATATGTGGTGTAATTATTAAGTTCTCTTTTTTCTCTATCTTTAGTAGTGGATTGTCTGCATCTATCGGCTCTTTTGCAGTAACATCTAAGCCAACAAGCAGGTTTTTGCTATCAATAGCCTCTGCTAAAGCTACTTCATTTACTATACCACCACGCCCAAGATTTAGCAAAACAGCCCCATCTTTCAGCCTGAACAGTTGTTCTCTATCTAGCAAATTGTTAGTATTCTCATTCAAAGGTGCATGAATCGAGATAATATCGCAACTGCTTAAAAGCTTCTCTAGCTCTAAATGCATAAATTCATCTGAGTGTGGATTTTTGCTTGTAGAGTAGTAAACAACCTCCGCCCCAAATGCATTAGCAACCGATGCAACTCTACTTCCAATAGTACCAAGCCCAATAATCCCCCACTTCTTACCAGCAACTTCAAAAAAGTTTCTCTCTAAATTTGTAAATATAGGCGACCTGCTCCAAGCCCCACTTTTTGTATAGTTTTGGTAATAATCCAACTTACCAATAAGAGCAAGAGCCAACATAAAAGTAGTCTGTACAACTGAGTTTGTAGAGTAGCCAGATACATTCTTAACAACCACTTCCTTAGCTTTAGCATACTCTAAATCAACATTATTCATACCAGTTGCAAGTATAGATATAAGCTTTAAATTCGGCAAAGCATCTAAAATATCTTTATCGAAAACAACTTTGTTAGTCAAAACAATATCTGCATCTTTGCATCTATCTGCTGTATCTTTATATTCAGTATATGGATATATAGTAAACTCTCCATACTTGTTTAATGCACTTAAATCTAAATTACCTAATGTATCACTATCTAATACTACTATTTTCATTCTATTATCTCCTGTATCTAAACCTATATAATTTTTTATGAGTATATGTAATTTTATGTTATAATAAGATTAGACCCAACAGCCGATTTGATGAATAATCAATAGAAAGTTATAAAATAAGGCAAGCTACTTATTCATAATTCAAGGTCTCGTTATGTTTATAACTTTCAATACATTTATTTAGTTTTTTATCAAAGGTCTTTATAGAATAACTTTTTGATTTAGCACAAAGAATTGCATCTACAAAATCAAGATTTTTTTCATCAAATATTTTTAAAGCAGTAAAAATAGTACTTTTACTATTCAATAATATATTTTCATAAGATATAAACTTTTCTAAAACATTTTTAATATCTAATTTTGAAATTTTGTAAACTTTTAATAGAACAAAAACTACTTCAGCATACTTCGTTATCTATGAAACATTTGTTTAAAACTATAGTCTCTTTTGCTATTTGATACATATCTTCATTATCTTTTAGTAAAAATCTTAAGATATAATTTGCATCTAATATTATCATTTTGAAAATTTATCCACTACATGAAGTTCCCAAGCATCTTTTTCAAATTCTATTTTATCAGGATTTGCATATTTTTTTAAAGCCCCGCCTAGTGAGCCAATGTTAGATTTTTCTATCTTATCATCATGGTTCTTTACAGGAAAAACTATATACTCAATCTCTTGCCCAATATACTCTCTTGGGATTTTTATAATTAGGTTATCATTTTCAGGTTTTATAATTTTTCTTATCATGAAATACTCCTATATCTTTATAATACATTTTAACATAAATTTTCAATTTAACAAAATTCTTTTAGAATATTAACAAAGGTAGCTTTGTTTATATTAACTAAGTGTATAGTTTTGGGTAAATCATCGCTTTGCATTACTGCATGTATGTGGTTTTTTAATATTACATAGGCATATATTTTTACCCTCGCTCCCAAATTGCATTTGGGAGTGTATACGCCAGCGACTAAGAATATCAAACAAACTTTTCAATATCTATTAATCCCTCTAAACCCTTATAATCCCTAGCACTGATCTATACCGCCAATGCCAATCTTCATCTACATATCCCCTTTTAATAGGGTTGTTATGAATATACTCTATCTTCTCTATCATCATCTTATCTGAGAGTATCAACTTAGGCTGATACCCATCTTGCCACAGTTGATGCTGGCTATCTTTTTTATGTGCCTTTTTATAAAAGGCTAATTGTTCTAGTATAGTTGTTACACTCTTCTCTTTTAATAATTCGATAATATATTTTGCAGTATGTCTTTTAAATTTTTGTATAGTTTTGGGTAAATCATCACTTTGCATTACTGCATGTATGTGGTTTTTTAATATTACATAGGCATATATTTTTAAGTTATCGTTTTGTTGCAGATATTTCATAGAGTTTATTACTATATCTACACTATCTCTGTTTGTAAATATTGGTATCCAATGTAGTATTGTAAATGTTACAAAATGTGGATGTGTAGGTTCATATACTTTATATCTACTTCTACCCAATTTACTTGCCTTTAGTGTTGATGTTGGGTTATTTTAGCTTATTTTGGGTTAATTATTGTTTTTGCTGTGGAGTTTTATGGTCTCGTGGGGATACACTCCCAAATGCAATTTGGGAGCGAGCGTAATTCTATTCTTGGTTTTCTTGGCATTTTTTACTTCTTGTATGTTTGGTTTCTGTATTATAGCATATTTCAGGTGGATATTCAACGTCTGACCCCTAACCTAAAAGTGATAAAAGAGAGTATGAAAACGATAGAAAAAGCTTTTTTCATGACTTACGAAAACAAAGACTCAAAAAAAGAACTCAGTCTATGTAGCCTATAAGGAGAACTCAAAATATAAAAAGCTATAGCAAGAAGATATAGAACACCTGTAATGAAAAAGAGTTTAGGTCGTTTTTTATACTTATAAAAAAATCCCCACAACCCAATAAACCCTAAAACCGATAGAAACATTTGAAAATACATACGCGAAATCCTTTAATAACAGATAATAATGAACTCCTTATTAAGTTATGCTTAAA
>Ga0256829_1002642_pt1 | contig 13128 bp, 12 predicted proteins | sample 131447metaG_FD_185979 | JGI IMG/M metagenome (GOLD analysis project Ga0256829, IMG submission 185979) | Hydrothermal vent microbial communities from Lau Basin, Pacific Ocean - 131-447 | ecosystem: Environmental > Aquatic > Marine > Hydrothermal vents | place: Pacific Ocean: Lau Basin | collected...
ATGCCATTTAGTATTTGGATAAGTGGAACAAATGGTAAGACAACCACTACTCAAATGCTAACACATCTACTAGAAAAAAGAGGTGCAGTAAATGGGGGTAACATCGGTACTCCTTTGGCAAATTTGAATGAAGATGCACCTATGTGGATACTTGAGACTAGCTCTTTTACACTTCATCATACCCATACGGCATCACCAGATATATATATACTTCTACCCATAACTCCAGACCATTTAGACTGGCACGGCACATCAAAAGTGTATGAATACGACAAACTCAAACCCCTACTAACCATGAAAGAGGGAGAATTAGCTCTAGTGCCAAAAGGACTAAGCCTACCAAAGACAAATGCCTATATAATAGAGTACGATAGTAATGATTTTCTATCGAAATACTTTAACTTAGATGCCTCAAAGCTTAACTACAAAGGTGCATTTTTACAAGATGCCTTACTCTCATTAGCTGTAACCAAAGTACTATTTGACGAAACAAACTACACTCTACTAAACACATTTAAACGTGATGCACATAGACAAGAGGAGTTTTATGACAAAAAAAACAGACTTTGGGTAAATGACTCAAAAGCAACAAATCTTGACGCTACCATACAAGCAGTTAAAGGCTACAAAGACAAGCACATACACCTCATATTAGGAGGAGATGACAAAGGGGTAGACCTAACACCACTTTTTAAAGAGATGGAAAATAATATACTCACATTATATACAATAGGAGTAAACAATGACACACTCCTAACACTTGCAAAAGAACACAACATTAAAACTGTATCATGCAAGAGTCTAAAAACTGCTGTTAAAAATATAGACACCCATCTAAACAAAGAAGATATAGCCCTACTCTCACCTGCTGCTGCTAGCTTTGATCAGTTCAAATCTTACAAGCATAGAGGTGAAGTATTTATAAATTTAGTAAAAAATATCTAAATAATATTTTAATAGCCATTTCTTAAGTTTAAGACGTTATAATTCTATCCACTTAAACAAGATACCTTGTTTTAAGCTACGGCTCCATAGCTCAGTTGGTAGAGCAAAGGATTGAAAATCCTTGTGTCGGCGGTTCGATTCCGTCTGGCGCCACCATTTCTATTTTAAACTACACACAAATTCAAATCAAAAATCAATTACATAATAATTTATGCATTTTATACTTATTAAAGTATAATGTCTCATAAAAACTACTTACTAGGAAACCCATATATGTTTAATTTATTACAAAAAATAGGCAAGGCATTAATGACACCTATAGCGGTACTTCCAGTAGCTGCACTTCTTCTGCGTTTGGGTTTTGGTGATATTCCTTTTTTAGATGGGCAAATAGCACTTATTATGAAAAATGCTGGAGATGCTATATTTTCAAACTTAGATATGCTCTTTGGTATTGGTATAGCCTATGGTCTTGCTAAAAACAACGATGGAGCCGCCGCACTCTCTGGAGCTATAGGTGTACTCATAGCTAAAGCTGTTTACATAAGCATAGACAAAGATGTCAATATGGGTGTATTTGTAGGCATAATAGTTGGAGTACTAGCTGGTACACTATATAACCGTTTTTATGACATTAAACTTCCTGAATTTTTAGGGTTTTTTGCTGCTAAACGCTTTGTGCCTATAGTCACTGCCATTTCTGCCATAGGCGTGGGGGTTCTTGCTGGGTATTTTTGGCACTATGCACAGTCTGGCATAGATGCATTTTCCAATGCCATAATAGGTCTAAATGAAGTTGGTACATTCATTTATGGAGTTCTTAACCGTCTTCTTATACCTTTAGGTCTTCACCATATTTTAAACTCTGTTTTTTGGTTTCAGTTGGGTGATTACACTTACTTAAAAGATGGCGTAGAGGTTGTAGCAAATGGAGACTTACACCGTTTTTTTGCAGGAGATAAAACCGCAGGTATTTATATGTCTGGATTTTATGTTATTATGATGTTTGGTTTACCTGCTATGGCTTATGCTATCTACTTAAACACTCCTAAAAATGCACGTAAACGTGTAGGGGCAGTACTTTTAGGTGTTGCATTTACCTCTTTTCTTACAGGTATTACGGAGCCTTTGGAGTTTTTATTTCTGTTTGTTGCACCCGTGCTATTTGTAGTTCATGCACTCCTAACGGGTCTAGCATTAGCATCTGCTCAAATGCTAGACATTCATGCAGGGTTTGGTTTTTCAGCAGGGTTTATAGACTACATCATCAACTACAAATTAGCTACTAATCCTCTACTCATTTTACCTCTAGGTGCAGTTTTTGCACTTATCTATTTTGTGGTTTCGTACTATACTATTAGGTATTTTAAATTAAATATTTTTGAAGAGATGACAAAAGAAACAAATGTTTATAAAACAGACGATGAGATAGTTGCATTTATAGAAGCCCTAGGTGGAAAAGAGAATATAAATAGCACAGATGCTTGCATAACCAGACTTCGTATGAGCGTTATCGATAGTAGTATTTTAACCGATGAAACATTTATAAAGCTAGGTGCAAAAGGTGTCATTAGACCAGACAAACATAGTATACAGATAGTACTAGGAACTAGAGCTGAAAGTGTAGCCCAGAAGATAAGAGAGGTTTTAGAATAGTTGCATTTCTTCTGTTTCTAAATTCGTTTGAAAGTGCAGGACTGCAAACAATTTCAAGAAATATTTCTTCTATTTTTTAGGACTTTTCAAGACAAAGAAAAACAGTATTAGTATGGCTCCATATCCAATATAGTAGTATATATTATCACTTTGTGGCACTATTTTACCTCCATAATTTTATCGCCATTTTTTACAATGGCGTATCTTTTTTCTACTTCTTTAGCATTACTCTCATCACTAATCAATATAGGGGTGACAATATCTTTAGCATGCTCTTTTATGTAGTCTAAATCTACCTCTATGATGCTATCTCCTGCTTTAACACTGTCTCCCTCATTTGCAATGCGTACAAAGCCTTTGCCTTTTAGAGCTACAGTCTCTAGTCCTATATGTACCATTACCTCTAGGTCTTTACTGCTTTTTATGGTGTATGCATGATTTGTAGAAAATATCTTTGTGACTACACCATCTATGGGTGCTGTAAATTTATCTCCTATGGGTATGACTGCTACACCGTCTCCTGCCATTTTTTTAGAGAAAACATCATCATTTACACTTTCTAATGATACTATTTGTCCATCTATAGGAGAAAAAACTTCTCTTGGCTTACGCTTCATAAATCCAAACATTTTATACCTTTTTGTACTTTATTTTACCCTCTATTATGGTTGAAATGATACTAAAGTTTTCATCAAATATGACTATGTCTGCGTCATAACCTTTTTTTAATATGCCCTTTTTAATATTTAACATTTTAGAGGGTAGTTTTGTAACTGAATTTACAATCTCAACTAGTGACATAGAAGTATGTTCCATCATATTTGCCATAGCTTCGTTCATCTTGAGAATAGAACCTGCTAATGTTCCATCTTTTAACAAAGCTTTTCCTTTAGATACTTCAACATTTTGACCACCTAAATCATAATGCCCACACTTCATACACCCAGCACGCATAGCATCGGTTATGAGTAAAAGCTTATTGCCTTTAAGTGCGTATGTCAATGCAAGTGTACTAGGGTGCGTATGCACTAGGTCTGCTATTATGTCGCAAGTAATGTCGCTATCTAGTACTGCACCCACCAATCCAGGCTCTCTATGATGATAACTAGGCATAGCATTAAAAAGATGAGTTGCATGAGAAATGCCCCACTTAAAGCTATCTTTAGCCTCTTCATAGCTTGCATTAGAGTGTCCAACGCTAAGTACTATATGGGGGTAATCTTCTGTTATCTTTTCTATAAAAGCTCTACTTTCTTTTACTTCTGGTGCAAGAGTTATCATCTTTATGTTGTTTATATATTTTTCTATTAGTTTAAAGTTTGGACTTTGGATATATTTTTTATCTTGTGCACCATGCTTTGAAGCATTAATAAAAGGACCTTCAAGATGTATGCCTACTATCTTTGCACCTGTAACATTATGAGCATTATTTTTAATATTTTGTAAAGCACTATCAATATCTCTTAGAGGCATTGTCATAGTTGTAGCTAGAAAAGAGGTAGTGCCAGTTTGAGGCAAAGTAGTAGAGAGTACCTCTAGGGCTTGTGGTGTAGCGTCCATAACGTCTGCTCCACCTGAACCATGTATATGAATGTCTATAAATCCAGCACTGACATAAGCACCTTTTGCATCTATAATATCTACATTATCACTATCTGAAATAACAATATCATCTACAATACCGATGATTTTATCTTCAAAAAGAAGTATTTTATCTTCAATTATTTTATCATCGACGATGCACTTTGCATTTAGTATAGCAGTAATGCTACACCTCTTCTTTAAGGTTTTCTTTTAGCACACGTTTAAGTACCTTTCCTGTAGCATTTTTAGGAAGTTCATCTATGATATGTATCTGCTTTGGTATCTTATAGTTAGCAAGATGTTCACGCATATACTTTTTTAAACCCTGCTCATCTAAAGTATCCACATCTTCGCAAAGTTCTATGTAGACTACAGGGGCTTCTCCACTTTTTTCGTCCACAACGCCTATAACTGCTGATGCACTAACGCCATTAAAGCCGTCTATAACCTCTTCTATCTCACGTGGGTAAATGTTTATCCCTTTAGAGATAATAAGGTCTTTACGTCTATCTACGATAAACAAAAATCCATCATCGTCCATATATCCCAAATCACCAGTGATTAGCCAACCATTAACTATGGTCTCTTCCGTAGCAGTGGGACGGTTTAGGTAGCCTTGCATGACATTATCACCCTTTACTATAATGTCTCCAATGGTACCATGATTAACTTCTTTCATCTCTTCATCAACTATTTTCATCTCATAGCCATATAGTGCAGTACCTACAGAGCCTACCTTTTGTTTTTTGAAGGTGTTCATACAAACCGCAGGACTCGTTTCGGATAACCCATACCCCTCAAGAAGCGTGGCACGTTTAAACTTCTTTGCCATAGCATCAAGTGTTTTAGGCTGAAGTGCGGCTGCTCCAGATATAAATGCACGAATGCGGTTAAACCACATAAAATACCAAGGTAATTTTGCTTTAGAAAGTGCGTTATATACATCAGGAATGGCAAAGAAAATTGTTACTCTTTTTGTCAAAGTCTGTTTAAATATATTTGAAAAAGGCTGTATAGATTGGATAATAACAATACTAGCTCCAACATATAACGGCATCATCACACCGATAGAAAATGTAAACGAGTGAAACATAGGTAAAAATACAATGCCTCTATCTTTTGGTTTCACATTAATGGTACGTCTGCCAGATTCTGTATTGGAGAGTATGTTTTTGTTGCTTAGCATCGCACCTTTAGGTTTGCCTGTTGTTCCAGAAGTATAAACTATAACCGCTGTATCGTCTAATCGTCTAACATTATGGGTAACTTCATCTGTGACGGACAAAGCATCTTCAAAATACAGATGTTTTTCGCCTTTAGCTTTTTCGTCGCCTTCCCAAAGTATATACTCACAAAGAGTACTAGCATTTGAGCTATTTACTACTTTATCGTGTATGGCGGAAGCTATAAGTATTTTGCTGTCGCTATCTTTTAAGATATAACTTAATTCTTCCGACTTTAAAAAAGTATTGATAGGCACAAGAATAGCACCTAGCTTTGAAACTGCAAAAATAGCATATATAAATTCAGCAGAGTTACGTAAAAAAAGAGCTACTTTATCGCCCTCTTTTATACCTTTAGATGATAAAAATGTTGCTAAACTATCGGCAGATTTATGAATATCTGCATAACTTATCTTCTCATCGCCTAAAAAAAGTGCTGTTTTATTTTTACGTTTTTTTGATTGAAACGCTATAAATTCGTAGAAGTTGTTAAATTTGTATTTCATTTTAAAGCCTACATTGTAATTATTTTTCTAAAGCATACAATGCTTTAATCTCTTCTGACCAAATGGTTTCATCTATAGTTTCCAATATTAAAGGTATATCATTCATACGCTTATCATTCATAATAAACCCAAAAGTATCCCAACCTATCTCACCTTGACCTAGAGAATGATGTCTATCTACTCTTGAACCTAGTTTTGGTTTAGAGTCATTAATATGCATTCCCATAAGATATTCAAACCCTACTATATGTCCAAAGGCATTCATGGTTTCATCATAAGCTTCTCTTGTGCGTAAGTCATAGCCTCCTGTGAAAGTATGGCAGGTATCTAAACAAACACCTACTCTACTCTTGTCCTCTACTTTGTCTATAATGTGTGCTAAATGCTCAAACTTGTAACCCAAATTTGACCCTTGACCTGCGGTATTTTCTATTACTAGTTTTACATTTGAATTTTTAGTAGCATCTATAGCTACGTTTAAAGATTCTGCTATAACATCAAGACACTCTAATTCGGCTTTTATAAGTTTATCTATGTATTCTGGGTCTTTTTTGGGTATCTTTACAAGATGTGAACCTGGATGAAAATTTAGTTTATCTAACCCCAAAATATGACAACGCTCCAACTCATCTACAAAAGCATCGCGAGATTTTTCAAGTTTTTCAACTTCAGGGTGACCTAGATTTATAAGATAGGAGTCGTGAGGCAGAATATGCTTAGGTAAAATACCAGACTCTTCTAAATTTTTATGAAAGGCATCAATAGTTTTTGACTCTAGTGGTTTAGCCACCCATTGTCTTTGATTTTTAGTAAAGAGTGCAAATGCTTTTGCTCCTATAGACATAGCGTTAAGTGGTGCATTATCTACTCCACCACTTGCACTTACATGTGCACCTACAAATTTTGACATTATTTTAGCCTCTTTACTTTTATTAATATATCGTTGATTGTATCACGAAATATAATTTGCTTATTTAAAACTATATAGCTTATGTTATATTTATCTTTTTTGAATATTTTTTGTGTAAAGCCGTTACGTATTTTTACAATATCTTTTCCAAAGAAAATATTTTCTCCTCTAAGAATATGGCTCAATATATCTGATGGATAATACTCACTCAAAACTTTTTTATTGAAACTTTTTTTATCCAAGCACTCAAATGAAGAGATACAAATATTTCTTTTTTTTATCTCTAGTTTCATAGCTGTTTGACCATTACTATATATATCTACTTTTATCTCATCTGTATTTTCATACATAAATCCTAAATCGGCATATCTAAATACAGATGTTTTAAAGACTATAAACACACTCTCTTGCTTCGTATACTCTTGTTTTGCACATCCAGCAAAAGACCAAAAAACAAGTGTAACAAACAAGAATTTTTTTATAAACATAGCTCTATCCTTATTTTTTACAAATTATACAATATTTAAGAGTTATTTAAGCATTCTAAATATATAATTCCGTCCACAAGTTATGAATGGCCCCATCGTCTAACGGTTAGGATCCATGGTTTTCATCCATGTTATAGGAGTTCGAGTCTCCTTGGGGTCACCATTTAGAACTTGTGAAACTTTATTATTTTTGTTGGCCCCATCGTCTAACGGTTAGGATCCATGGTTTTCATCCATGTTATAGGAGTTCGAGTCTCCTTGGGGTCACCAAACTTTAACTACCTATCTTATTTTTCAAGCTCTTTTATTAATTTTTTATTATCAAAAGATAGTATCAAAAACTTTTTATATTCTCCAATTACACTAAAAAAATCTGCCGTATCATTTTGCAATATTTTTTCTATAGGTATATTGGTTCTAATCTCCTTACAAAGTGAGGACATATTGGAATGACTACAATTTCCAACGATTTTGAAGCCTACCTCTTTAGCTATTGGAGACCACCTAAAAGATGCACCTAACTCCTCGATATATTTATCTCTTGTTAAATTATAATATTTTGATATTAATTGGTTTTTTTTATGCATTTCACTATTATCTGAAAGTACAATAACTCCCTTGCAAGTCTTTGGATAATTTGCGGATACCTTCTTCAACATCTTGTAATCTGTATTGGTTACAGTAGCATACCACTCAAGATTATGATGATTACGTATATATAGATTATAGGCAAAAAGAACTATTATGGGAGATAATATTAAAATCTTCCACGGATTTATCGATGGAATAAAAAATAAAATAGCAAAGACTCCTACCCATGTAGCAACTATTGTCCGTGGAGCAATAGCTATGCCCATTGGCATAACCACAATATAATGCACAATAATAATAGCTATAAAAATTGCTGTCGAGTATAAAATTGTCTCTTTTTTTCTTCCTAAAAAAGAAATTATAAAACTTAAAATACCAAACACCAAAAGAAAATAATTTGAAAATATATCTTTAATATGCCATTGAAATTCATGAAAAGATAATTGAAAATTATGAGTTAAATCAGGTATAGAATGTATATAATGAGGGTTTCTCCAAGATGCAATCTCAATAAGGTGACCAAACCATATATAAACTACCAATTGGGTAAATGCATATCCTACTACAAATCCAATGGCCCATGCTGGTAATATTTTAAGAAAAAATGTCTTTGACTGTTCTTTCATATTTCCTTTACTCAAGATGCCTAAATGCAAAAGAGGAAGCAAATAATAATAATTACTCATAGTAGCAAAAAACAAAATACCAAATAAACTATAAAAAATATATACAGGAAGACGGTTTGCTACATAAACTGATAGCAACAAAATAAAAAATGCGGGGGCTGTGGTTGCTGGCCAAGTTATAAGATCAAAAAAAGAAGGTATTTGTAAAAATAGTAAAGCTATGATGATAGAATATAATTTATTTGAAGTCCATCTGTAAGAAGCAACAAAAATGAAATAAGAAAATGAAATTAAAACAAATACTGACCAAAAACCACCATATATAGATTTTAAAAATGGGAACAATAGATAATTTAACCATCTACCTTCAGATGAAACTTTTTGCAGATAATTATCTTGCGTCATACAATATAAAGAATCATGTCTATAGATATGAATTTGAAATATATCATAAAAAATAGAAACAGTAAAAAAACCCAATATCAATATGATTATTAAATAAAAGTAATTAGGTATGTTGTATTTATAGTCTAGTTTGAAAATATTTAGAATTTTACTCATTGTCATTATTATCCTTAAAAACAAAAAATTTAGCAAGTATAAAAGAGCTTACAGTATATACAATAGCAGATATAATTTGAGCGATATATGGATTTATAAATATCAATAGCCATTGTAGGGTAATAAAGTTAAACATATAGCTAACTCCCAAAACTGAAAAAAACTTTACAGCTTGAAGTCTATTATTTGATAGTGATTTGAATGTATATTTTTTATTTAGGAAATATGAGACAATAGAGCCAATGGCGTACCCTGCAATATTACTAGTGGTAGCACTAACCCCTATAAACATCAAAGAGAATACTAAAGAAAAACCTACTATTGTATTTGCTATACCCACAAGGTTATATCTAACAAACTCTAATGCAACTCTTTTTGGCATTATATCTCTTTGTCTATAATGTAGCGAGGTCTTCGCTTTACCTCTTGGAAATTTCTACCCACATATTCACCTATAACGCCTAGACTCATAATCTGAATACCACCTATAAAATATATGGAAATCATGGTAGATGCCCAGCCTTGTACTGCATTTCCAAATAAGAATTTTTCAACCATAACCCAAGCAATAGCCATAAGTGAAAATAAAAATAAAATAAAACCTACAATGGTTATCATATGTAAAGGAACTATGGAAAATGATGTTATGCCATCTAAAGCAAGAAGTATCATCTTTTTTAAAGGGTATTTTGTTTCACCTGCAAACCTCTCTGCCCTTTTGTAATATACACTGCACGATTTATATCCTAAAAGTGGAACTATACCTCTTAAAAATAGATTTACTTCCTTAAAGTGAGAAAGTGCTTCAAGTGCTTTTTTACTCAACAACCTATAGTCTGCGTGATTATTAATGGTCTCAATGCCCATAAAACTTTGAAACTTATAGAAAAACTCCGCGGTTGTTCTTTTAAATTTTGTATCTTGACTTCTATCTTCTCTCACACCGTAAACTACATCATAACCTTCTTTATACTTTTGCACAAACTCTTTAACTATATTTATATCATCTTGTAAATCTGAATCCATAGATATAAGTGCATCAGCGGAATCTTTTAGTTGCATAAGGCCAGCAGTTAGTGCATTTTGATGTCCAAAATTTCGAGAAAGCTTAATGCCTTTAAAAGTAGTGCTATTATTTTTAAATTCTTCTATTAATTTCCATGTATTGTCCTTACTTCCGTCATCAACATAGCAAACAAAACTATCTTTACTTATTTTGTTTTCACTTATCATTTCGTCAAAAATAGATTGTAACCTCTTGGTTGTCTCGTGTAATACTTCTTCTTCATTGTAGCATGGTATAACGATACCTAGTTTTATTACTGTATTTTGTTTCATAAAGAAATTATTCCAATTTATTATTTTTAAAGACAATAGCATATTTGTAGTTTATTTATAATTAATTATAATATCTTTTAGTTTATTTTTAGAAATTTAAATTTAAACCTATATACTACTTAGTCCAACAAAGATAAGCCCTAAAGTACTTTTAAAATAGATTTCTAATTTATTTAAGTTTATTGCAGACCCTAAAATTCCTCTCTTCTTCTTGCCCCTTATACAACTTAGCACAGCCAATAGAAAGCTCTCTTACTTTGAGTATATAATTTTGTCTTTGGGCTTGTGAAATTGCCTTTCTAGCATCAAGGACATTAAAGGCGTGAGAGGCTCTCATACATTCATCATAGGCAGGGAGTGGCAAGGCTTTTTCTATACAGAGTCGGCATTCGTTTGATGCGTCTTCAAAATCTTTAAAGAGTTTCTCTACGGTGGCTACTTCAAAATGGTATTTAGAAAATTCATATTCACTCTCTTTATGCACATCTGCGTAAGTGGTCACTTGTCCATTATGCTCATTCCACACAATGTCAAAGACAGACTCAACGCCTTGTAAATACATCGCCAAGCGTTCTGTACCATAAGTAATCTCCACAGCCACAGGGTCACAAGCGATGCCTCCGACTTGTTGAAAATAGGTAAATTGTGTCACTTCCATACCATCAAGCCAAACTTCCCAACCAAGTCCCCAAGCACCAAGTGTTGGAGATTCCCAATTATCCTCTACAAATCTTATATCGTGTTCTTGAAGATTAAGCCCCAAATATTCTAGTGATTTCAAATAAAGCTCTTGAATATTATCAGGCGATGGTTTGATAAGGGCTTGAAATTGATAATACGCACCTAATCTATTGGGATTTTCTCCATAACGCCCATCTGTAGGACGGCGAGAAGGTGCAACATACGCTGTACTCCAAGGCTTAGAGTCCAAGCTTCTTAAAAGTGTAGCAGGGTGAAAAGTCCCTGCACCTGCTGGAATGTCATAAGGTTGTACGATATTACAACCCTCATTTGCCCAGTATTCTTGTAGTTTTAGTAGTATTTGGCTGAATGTTAGTGTGTTGTTTGTCATGTGGTTTCCTCTAGGTATTTTTTTAATTGCTTACAGTCTATGAGCTGTGGTTTATTTATGATGGTAATTTTATCTAAACTTTCATTGATTAATATATCCATAGTTTCATGATTTGAGAGTTTATTATTTTGTATTTGTCCTAAAGTATTAAATTGAATAGCTAAATTAATAAGAGGTTGAGAATTATCTTTGACTATAAAATAATTTTTTTCAATTTTATAAACACTTTCTAAAACATCATTTTTAAGTTTAATTTCATGATGATTAATAATATAATCCCATATCCATACACTATCTCTAATTTTTTTATTAAAATTAAATTTGGATACTTTCTCTTTGATAATTTGACTTTCACTAATATTTGTTTTATTTGCTTTTAATCTATATTTAAATTCTTTAGAAAAAAAATTATTAATAGATTTGAACTCTATAAAGTCAATACTTTTATGTAAATACAATCCATCACAAGATTTTCTTGTAGTTTGTTCAGATGCTTTACAGATTAAATCTTTGCTTTCATCAAAGTCTATAATCCGAAATTCTAAATCACAACAACTTTTTTCAATATCTTTTATAGGTAAAATTTTAAAATATTTTTTAGAAATACCAAAGTTTAAAATTTCATTTAAAATCATAATTCAAAAACTTCATTCATCGGTTCTGCTAAAAGCTCAAATATTTTGTTTAAATTGTCATTTACATTTTCAAAAGTAGAAAATTCTCCCTCTTTTTGAGCTAAATAAACATTACTTTTATCGGTTATTTCAACATCTCGTGCATATTTTATCAAAGCTTGTATCATATAAGGACTATGAGAATTCACAACAATCTTTACCCCATCTTTCACAAGCTCCACAATAATCTTAGCCATCTCTAATTGCCATTTTGGGTGTAGATGAACTTCGGGTTCGTCTAACACTAGAAATGAATTTTTTTGAAGCCAATTATTATTTGATAAAACTTGCAATAATCCAAAATATTTAATGCCTGTTGCTGTATTTATAAGTTCTATTTTTTGATTATTTTTATAAAAATAAAAATTACCAAGTTGGTCTTCTTTAAAATCACCATTTATGATGTCTGCAATAGTTTTATCTACTGCTAAGGCATTTCCTTTACCCTTAAATGATAATTTTAAAGCTAAGTCTTTCATAATTTGTGGATACTCTAAGGAAAACTCTATACTATCTTCTATCATAGGTAACTTAGTGAATATTTTCAGTATATTCCAAATTGTAGGTGTTTCTATCATAGAGATATTTGGACTAAATCCATATCTATCAGCAATAAAAAAACAACTATTTCCTACATTCACTTTACATTTATTATTAACAATATCTATATCAAAAATATCGCTTTCTATCTTAAATTGGATATTACCATTTTCTGAAATTTGACCATCAAAGTACTTGTGAAGATTTGCATTAAAGTTTAACGATGAAAGCTTTGTTGTGTTTGATAACGATTTTACAAAAGCATACAATACTTTACTTAACGTACTCTTCCCAGTATCATTCTCTCCAGTAATCACAGTAAGCCCATCTATCTTGACGTTGGCTTCTTTTATCATTCCGATGTTTTTTAGTTGGAGTTCCATGATTTGCCTTTTTAATCTTCTCTATTATACC
>Ga0256829_1002643_pt1 | contig 13119 bp, 15 predicted proteins | sample 131447metaG_FD_185979 | JGI IMG/M metagenome (GOLD analysis project Ga0256829, IMG submission 185979) | Hydrothermal vent microbial communities from Lau Basin, Pacific Ocean - 131-447 | ecosystem: Environmental > Aquatic > Marine > Hydrothermal vents | place: Pacific Ocean: Lau Basin | collected...
AAAAGGTTTTACCTTATTTCCTACAACTTCGGGTTTTCTATCTTGCATACCAAGCATTCTTGAAACATTTGGTCCGTAAATGTCTCCGTCAAGCAGCCCTACTTTTTTACCGAGTTTTGCAAGTGATAAAGCTAAATTTACGGATGTTGTAGATTTACCAACTCCTCCTTTTCCACTACTTACCATTACGAAAGATTTTACGCTAGGCATTTTATTTACGCCTCTACTACTGGTCTCTCTTGGTTTTTTAGGTCTGATTATTTGAGTTGATGCTTCAACCCCTATTTTTTTAAGCTCATCTATTGTAGCTGTGTTTAGTCTGTTTGCAATTTCATCATCGCTTGATGGAATTTGATAAGTAATAATCGCACTTTTTCCATCATCACTAACCTCAATATCTTTTACAAATCCAAAATCCACTATTGATTTTTTAAATCCGGGATATACAACGCTTTTTAACGCTTCTTTAATTTTTTCTTTCACTTATACTCCTTTTTTTTAGCTTTATATTATTTTTTTGTTTTATTGTCAATCTTTATTTTTCGTGTTTTGGAGTGTGTTTATCTGGTTTTACTAAAATAGCAAAAATAAGTCCTGCTAATGCAAAAATTCCAACTCCTAAATATGTCATTAATACACTATTCATCATTAGCTCCTTTATTAATCAGAATAGCTCCCGCTATATAAAAAATAGAAGTTAAGATAATCCCTCCAATTATTGACAAAGGATTATTTCCTATTTTAGTATGAAAATTAAATAATCCATTTATAATTGTTACTATTATAACACCATTTCCTATATTTATAAAACCTTTGCCAATTTCTTTTAAAGTTTCTTTTTTCATAAAATTTATTTATTCTCCATTTTACTAGCCGCCTCTTTTTTAAACTCATCCCAGTTAAAATCTTCTAAGGCGTGTTGTGTTACTTTATAACTGCAAAATTTCGGTCCGCACATAGAGCAAAATTCAGCTTCTTTAAATACTTCTTGCGGCAGTGTTTCATCGTGAAATTCTTTTGCTTTTTCAGGGTCAAGGGCTAGTTCAAATTGTTTATTCCAGTCAAAATGATATCTTGCATCACTCATTTCATCGTCTTTATCTCTGGCTCCGGGGATTTTTCTTCCGATATCCGCTGCGTGTGCAGCAATTTTATAAGCCATCATTCCCTCTCTTACATCCGCTTCATTCGGAAGTCCTAAATGCTCTTTTGGTGTTACATAACATAACATACTAACCCCATACCAAGCAGCCATTGCAGCACCTATCGCACTTCCTATATGGTCATACCCTGCACCGATATCAAGCACAAGCGGTCCTAAAACATAAAAAGGCGCTTCGTGGCAGTAAATCTGCTCTAATTTTACATTTCTCTCAATCTCGTTAATAGGAACATGTCCGGGACCTTCAATCATAACCTGAACATCTTTTTCCCAGGCTCTAAGAGTTAATTCCCCTAAAACTTTTAGCTCTTCTATTTGCGGTTTATCACTTGCATCATATAAACACCCGGGTCTGAGTGAATCTCCAAGAGACAAAGAAACATCATATTTTCTACAAATTTCCAAAATATCATCAAAAATTGTATAAAAAGGATTTTCTTTATGGTGTTTTAGCATCCAAGAAGCGGTCAAACTTCCGCCACGGCTAACTATTCCCATTTTTCTTTTTGCAATTTCTGGCATATGTCTTAGAAGCAATCCAGCGTGAATAGTAAAATAACTAACACCTTGAATTGCCTGTTTTTCAAGCACTCTTAAAATATCATCATAAGTCAGTTTTTCAACATCTCCTATTTCATCAATAATCTGATACATAGGCACGGTTCCTATCGGCACAGGGGAAGCGTCAATAATCGCTTTTCTAATTTCATCCATATTTTTTGCCCCCGCACTTAAATCCATAACCGTATCAGCCCCGTATTTTACGGAAGTTTCAAGCTTTTTAACTTCTTCTTTAATATCACTAGCTAATGCACTAGCCCCTATATTTGAATTTACTTTTGTTTTTGTAACTCTTCCGATTGCCATAGGTTTTAAATGTTTATGATTTACATTTGCAGGAATTATAAGTCTGCCTCTAGCTATTTCACTTCTGATAAATTCAGGTGTTAAATTTTCTTCTTTTGCAATATATTCCATTTCCTCGGTAATAATGCCTTTTTTTGCATAATACATTTGAGTTCTTACGGTATCGTTTTTTCTTTTTTCAAGCCAAGCGCTTCTCATTATTATCCTTTTATAAAAAATTTTCTCAATTTAACCAAAAAATCTTAAAAACAGCTTAAATTAACACTTTTTTTATCTCTTTTTAAATTCATTACAAATTGTAACATTTTTTTGTATAATATCGTAACACTTTTACAAAAGGAAACATATTGGATATTACATTAATAATACTTAGCGCCGGAAATTCCACCAGATTTGATTATGAAGTAAAAAAACAGTGGCTAAGAATTAATAAAAAGCCTCTTTGGCTGTTTGTAGCCGACAGATTCAATGAATTTTACAACTTCAAAAAAACAATAATTACCGCAAATCCCAAAGAAAAAAGACTTTACGAAAAACTCTCGGATTACGAAATAATAAGCGGGGATAAAGAAAGACAATATTCATTAATAAACGCACTTGAAAATATAACCAGTGAATATGTTTTAATTACAGATGTAGCAAGGGCGTGTGTGCCAAAAGAGATAATTTTAAATCTTTTATCAAAAAAAGCCGACTGCACAGTGCCTTACATAGCTCCTGTTGATACAGTCGTTTATGAAGATAAAACAATCAATAGAGAAAAAGTAAAACTAATCCAAACCCCACAGTTTAGCAAAACCGAAATCCTAAAAAAAGCACTCAAAACAGATAAACTTTTCACAGATGAAAGAGCGGCAATAGAATCAATAGGCGGTAAAATAGAATATATTAAAGGCAGTGAACTTTCCAAAAAAATAACATATTTTAAAGACTTGGATTTACCTTGCCTAAAAGCACCAAGCAGGGATGTTTTTGTCGGTAACGGATACGATACCCATAAATTTGAAGAAAATAAAAAAATGATTTTAGGCGGAATTGAAATTGATACCCCTTACGGATTAAAAGCCCACAGCGACGGAGATGTGGTAATTCATTCGCTCATAGACGCTTTACTCGGAGCAGCCGGATATGGAGATATTGGAGAATTTTTCCCTGACAATGATGAAAAATATAAAAATGCAAACTCTGTTCAATTACTAAAGGAAATAGCGGATATTTTAACAAAAACCGGATTTAAAATAATAAATGCCGATATTTCAATCATTGCCGAACAACCGAAACTAAAAGATTACAAAACAAAAATTCAAAGAAATTTAAGCCGCCTTTTAAATACACCTGTAAATGTAAAAGCCACCACAAACGAGAAAATGGGCTTTATAGGAAGAAATGAGGGAATCGCTGTAATTTCAAACGCAACATTAAAATATAAGGACTGGTATGAAGATTACAATAGTAGAAAATGAGATTTATTTAGCTCAAAGTATTCAAAACAATCTAAGTGAAAAATTAAATGCAAAATCCGAAATTTTTGCTTCATATCACGAAGCTATGGATTCTCAAGCCGATATTTTTCTTATAAACACAAACCTAAAAGGGAATATAAAACATCTGATAACTGCAAAAAAAGATAAAATAATTATCCTTTTAGCCCCTTATGTAACATATTCAACCGTAATGCAGCCTATTGAAATGGGGGCGGATGACTATTTGCAAAAGCCTTTTTCCATTGAAGAGCTCATAAGAAAAATAAATCACTTAACACAGTTTTATAATATGAAAGAAAAACTTGAATGTTTTGAAGATTTTATTAATTTTATATTCAAAGATATGGAAATGGAAATTCCAAAATACTCTTTTCCTGTTTTTCTTAAATCTTCCATCAACAAAGCCGTTGAAAAATTCATTTTTGAAATTGCAAAAAAAGAGAATGCAACAATTAAAATTATAGACTTAAAAAAATTCAAAAAAGAAAATTTCAAAAATAAAAAATATTTATATGTATGTCTAAATTATGAAAAAGTGGAAGATGAAAATATTTTAAATTTTATCTCCAAATTCAAAACTATAATTATTTTGCCAAAAAATTACGAAAAAGAGCTGAATTATATAGAATTAAACGCCTCAACTCCAAATTTACTTGAAAATGATATATTTAGCATAGAAGAGTATATAAAATTGATAATAAATAATTATCAATACAAATTCCCCGATACTGAACTGAGCAAAAAACTTGGAATAAGCAGAAAAAGCCTGTGGGAAAAAAGGAAAAAATATGGAATCTTTAAACAGAAATAAAATTTACATAGACAAAGAAGCATGGATAACCCTTGCAATGGTGCAAGCCGGACTTTTAAATCCCGTTGATAAACTTATGAATCAAAAAGAAGCCAAAAGGGCAAATGAAGAAAATATTTATAAAAACGGGCATATTCCTTTTTCTTTCATACTTGCACCCGCCGGAAGAAAAAACGAAGAAATTTTAAAAACAAATCCCAAAAAAATAGACCTCTACTGCGAAAATAAAAAAATAGGCGAAATTGATGTGGAAGAAATTTATGAAATAGACCCGTTTGAAAGAGTGGAAAAAATTTACGGAACAAAAGATTACAAAAATTATCCGCAAGTGGCAAAAACACTAAAAAGATTAGGTCGTTTTGCAATAGCAGGAGATTTTTGGGTAGAAGATACGGGTATTCAAAAAAAAACAGACTACACAAAAGAACAGATAAAAAATAAAGAAAATGTTGTCGGTATGACAATGCACGCAAAACCCATACACAGAGTTCACGAAAAAATTATGAGAATAGCCATTGAAAAAAATGATGTTTTAGTTGTTTTTTTGATTAAAAATTTAGGTGAAGAAGAGATTCCCTATAATCTGAGATACAAAGCCCTAAAAGAAATTGTAGATAACTATTTTCCAAAACATAAAGTGTTAATAGTGCCTCTTTTAAATACTTATATTTTTTCCGGTGTAAATGAAGCTATTTTAGATGCTTTGATTGCAAAAAATTTCGGATGTAATAAATTCATTATGGGACAAACCCACAAAGGTCTTGGTATTCATTATCACGCAAATCATCTTCATTCTATTTTTGATTCTATGGATTTAAATATAGAAATAGAAACAATCAACGAATATGTATACTGCGACAAATGCAAAACAATAGTAAGCGTAAATTCCTGTCCTCACGGAAGTCATCATCATATCAGCTATCACAGCGACTCTATTTTTGAGCTTATCAAAACAGGACTTATGCCTCCTACTATCTTAATGAGAAAAGAGATAAGTGCAAAATATTTAGCCCATTTTTATCCAAACAGATTTAAAAATTTACAAAAACTTTATTATGATATTTCTCCGAATAAAGGTCTTATAGAAGAGAACAAGGAAGAAGATTTTTATATTTCACTAATGAAACTCTATCAAACAAGCTCACTAACATAAAGGAAAATAATGAAAAAAAAATTTAATACTTTTAAATGGTTTTTACTAACGGGCTTTTTTAGCGGTCTATTGCCAAAAGCCCCGGGGACTTGGGGAAGTGTTGTTGGGGTTATAATTGCATATTTAGTGATTCTTTTTATGCCAAATCCAAATTTAACAATATTGCTTTTAGCTGTTCTTTTTACAATTATAGGATATAAACTTACAAACGAATATGAAGCGACAGTAACTATTCACGATGATAAAAGAATAGTAATTGATGAAATTGCAGGGGTTTTGATTTCCATAGGAGTTTTGGGAGATTTAAAACACGATACTTTCTTAAAACTTGTTTTGGCATTTATTGCTTTTAGACTTTTTGATATTTGGAAACCGTCAATTATAGGTAAAATTGACGAAAAAGCCCCCGGAGGTCTTGGCGTTATGGGAGATGATGTTGTTGCCGGTGCATTTGGCGGGATACTCGCCGGAATTTTATATATAGCTTATTTGAAAATCCAATAATCTTTCTTTAATCTATTCCTTATTTTTTCCTTTTCTTAAATTTTCTTGACATATGCTCATAAAAAATATATAATTTCATTGAACATATGCTCAAAAGGAAAATAAATGCCAAGAAGAATCAGAAGAAGAATAAGAGGCAGATTCCATCATAACTGCTTCAAACCGTGCGGTATGAGAAAAACAGAAGTTGATTTTGAAACTTTAACACCCGATGAAATAGAAGCCATCAGACTTGCCGATTTTGAAGCTCTTTATCAAGAAGATGCGGCAAATGAAATGGAAGTTTCAAGACCGACATTTGGCAGAATTTTAAACAGTGCAAGAAAAAAAATAGCAAAAGCTTTGATTTTAGGCAAAGCAATAGAAATTCAAAATTAAGGAGAAGAAAATGATAGTAGCATTTCCAAGTAACAATCAACAAACAATCGCAAGCCATATAGGACTTGCAAAAGGATTTTTAATTGTAGATACTTCTACAAATGAAAAATTTTATATTGAAAATCCGATAATGCAAAAAATTCAAGAAGAACATATCAATTTAAAAAACAGCGAGGAAGGTCACAGAGGTCTTGGAACAGGAAGAGTAATTCCACCTCTTTTAGCTAAGACCGGAGTGGATATATTCGTAAGCAGAGATTTTGGCGAAGGTATGATTAGAAATCTTGAATTTGAAGGGATTAAAGCATTTGAAACAGACAAAAAAGATATTGAAGAAGTATTAAATCAAATTAAAGAGGAAACAAAATTTGAAAATAATGACTTTGAAAATGAAAAAGGTTTTGGTTATGGTAGAAATCACGGTTTTGGCAAAAGATGTCAAAGAGGTTTAGGTCATAAATTTAGAAGAGGATTCGGTGCAAGAGATGAAAAATACTTTGCTAACAGAGGAAATAACTTTAAAAGAGGATTAAGGCATAGATTTGGAAGAGAATGGGAGGATTAATTCCTCTCACAACTGATTAGAAACTTCTTTTTCTTCTAAATCTTTATCAAGATATCTTTTTAATCTATGATTTTCTATTTTTTTGTAAAGATAGGTAAATAAAAATACTATAAAAATCACAATTACGGCATTAGCAAGATTTGAAGGATTATGAACAAAATTGTATCCCACCAAGATAACCGCCGCTATTGAAGTTAATAAAAATCCAAGTAAAGGAATGATTCTATTTGAATTTGTTTCTTTATACAACCTGAAATTTGCCAAATTTACCAGACTAAAAACAATCAAGAATCCAAGACTTCCCGCAATAGATATATTTTCTACATTAAAACTGATAGCAAATATAACGCCTAAAAGTCCGATTATTATCATTCCTTCATATCCGTTTTTTATTTTTTCTTCAAAATTTTTAGGAATTTCCCCAAGTTTTGCAACTAAATATCCAACTCTTCCGGCTCCGTAAATGGTAGCGTTTATAGCGCTAGCAGTTGAAAGAAGTGCCGCTATTCCTATTAAAATAAATCCAAATTCCCCAAGACTTGGTTTTGCTGCTATTGCTAAAACATAATCACTGGCTTTTTTTGCCACTTCAAAACTTACATTTCCAATAGTTACTATTGCAATAGTTACATAAAGAATAATTACAAAAATGACACTTGCATAAAAAGCTTTTGGCAAAACAGAAGGATTTTCAACATCTTTTGCAGCGTTGGCTATAAGCTCAAATCCTTCATACGCCAAAAATATAATAAGCCCTCCCGTTATGAAAGACAAAGGGCTTGTCCAATATTCCGGTTTTAACTGCTCTGAATGAAAAGTTTTTAATCCTACAAAAATAAACAAAAGCAAAATGGCGATTTTTATAAAAACCATAATATCTTCCGTTTTACCTGTCAAATATGCCCCGAAAAGATTTATAAATACAAAAAACAAAATGACACCTGCCGCTAATAATTTGTGAAGCCATAAAATATCATGCCCGGTAAAAAGAGCGCTTCCGTAACTTCCAAATGCAAAAGCGTAGAGACTAAGCATTACAACATAACTCATAAGTAAAAGATTATTAACGGAGCTTGAAAAAAGATTATTTCCAAAAGCCTGGACAATAAACTCTATTGTCCCGCCTTCACTAGGATATCTGATTGAAAGCTTGGCATAAGAATAAGCTGTAATCAAAGCAATAAGCCCGGCAATAGCAAAAGAAATAGGCGCAGCACCTTTAGCCAAATCAATAGTAAGCCCTAAAACGGCAAAAATACCGCCGCCTACCATACCGCCTACACCTATACTAAATGCTTCTAAAAAACCTATTTTTTTCATAAGAAGCCTTTTTAAAAATTATAACAAAAAAGATAGCGACTAAATAACGAAAAAGAAAAAAAGTTTAAAAATTATATCCTAACCCCCCGTAAAAAACGCTGTTGTAATTATGATTAAAACTTATATTTCTATATCCTGCGAAGATTTCGGCATTAACAATAGGAGAATATCCAAGCTCGGCATCAACTCTGCTAAATCTGTCGGCATCATCAAAGCTTAATACTTTTGGAGCATATTCGGCTTCCGCTCTTATAAATAAAGGAATTGAAATATTTGGAATATATGTAAAAACTCCAAATCCAAGAGGAATTGCAGAATTATTTTTTGTATGGGCAAAATCGGCAATTACAGAAAATTTTAGATTTTCTATATCTACACCGATTAAATTACCTTCCGCTTTAACACCGGCTAAATAAAAATTGTTTTTATTAGAATTATCATTATATAGATAAAAACCTCTTGCTTTAATATTATTTTGTGTAAGTCCGCTTTCAGCATAAACACCTATAGTGGAATTTGTAATTTGCAAATTAACATTAGTGTTTTGCGCAAATAAAGACGCACCTGCTAATATTAAAGTAGTTACTATTTTTTTCATTAATTCTCCTTATTTTTCATCAAACGAACCGTAATTAAGATATTTTTCAAATCTTTTTTGAAGCAACATCTCTTTATCAAGTTTTTTAAGTTCTTTTATTTCTTTTAAAAAATATGTTTTTATATTTTCAGCTGTTAATTTATAATTTCTATGCGCACCTTCAACAGGTTCATCAATAATATCATCAATAAGTCCGAGTTTTTTTAACTCTTCTGCCGAAATTTTAAGTGCTTTTGTAGCGGTTTCCGATTTTGAATTATCTCCCCATAAAATACTAGCACAGCCTTCCGGAGAAATTACACTAAATATAGAATATTTAAGCATTGCAAATTTATCAGCTACCCCTATAGCTAAAGCTCCTCCGCTTCCGCCTTCTCCGATAACAACACTTATACTAGGAGTTTTAATACGGGAGAGTTCAAGCAAATTTTTGGCAATAGCTTCGCTTTGTCCTCTCTCTTCCGCTCCGATTCCAGGATATGCACCCGGTGTATCCACTAAAAAAAGAATAGGCAAATTAAATTTTTCTGCAAGTTTTGCAACACGAAGGGCTTTTCTATAACCTTCAGGATGGGGCATACCGAAATTTCTTTTTATTTTTTCTTTGGTATTTCTACCTTTTTCTTCACCTATAACCACACATTTTTCATTATCAATCATTCCGATAAAAGCCACAATCGCTTCATCGTCTCTAAATTCCCTATCACCGTGAAGTTCATATTTTTCTTCCATAATCAAATCAATGATATCAATGGCGTGAGGTCTGTCAGGATGACGGGCAAGAAGAAGTTTTTGATAAGGAGTTAAATTTTTAAATGTCTTTTCTATCTCTTTATCTACTTCTTTTTGCAAAGTATCAACGGCGTGTTTATCACCTTTGATTTTTGCCAAATCAATTTCTTGTTTAAGTTCTTCTATTGTTTTTTCAAAATCAAGTACTGCCAAAGTTAGCCTTTTATTTTACTTTTTTAAATATTACCACTCCGTTTGTTCCGCCAAATCCAAATGAATTACTCATAGCCACATTAATTTCAGCTTCTCTTGCTTTGTTTGGAACATAATCCAAATCACATTCTCCATCAGGCTCTTCATAATTAATTGTAGGAGGTAAAATACCTTTTTGCATTGCCATAAGCGTAATTACCGCTTCAATAGTTCCGGCAGCTCCCAAGCAGTGCCCTGTAGCACCTTTTGTTGAGCTTACAGGCGGAGTGTTTTCTTTTCCGCCAAATAATGCTTTTATAGCCATTGTTTCATAAAGGTCATTATATTTTGTTGATGTTCCATGTGCATTTATATAATCAATTTTAGGCTCTCCCGCCATTTTATAAGCCATTTTCATAGCTCTAAGAGCACCTTCTCCGCCAGCTGCAGGAGTTGTGATATGATTTGCATCACCACTTTCCCCTACTCCTATTATTTCACCGTATATTTTAGCCCCTCTAGCCACGGCATCTTCATATTTTTCCAAAATCAGACAAGCTCCGCCTTCTCCCATTACAAATCCGTCTCTTTTTGCATCAAACGGTCTGCTTGCGTGTTCCGGGTCGTCGTTTCTTGTAGAAAGTGCTTTCATAGCTGAAAATCCGCCGACTCCAACAGGACAGATACAAGCTTCACCTGCTACTACCATCATTTTATCAGCCATTCCGGCTTTCATTGTTTTATAAGCTTCCGTTATAGCGTGAGTTCCTGCAGCACAGGCTGTAACACTTGCTAAGTTAGGACCTTTTAGTTTATGCTCGATAGAAACAAATCCTCCGAGCATATTAACTAATGCACTTGGAATAAAAAACGGAGAAATTCTTCTAGGACCTCTTGTTTCAACAATTACACTAGCTTTTTCTATAACAGGAAGCCCCCCTATTCCACTTGCCGCACTTATACCGAATCTATCGGAATCATAATCTTCTAATCCGCTATCAGCCATTGCTTCTTTTGCAGCCGCAAGACCGAATTGAATAAATCTATCGGCTTTTTTAACTTCTTTTGGATTCATAATAGTTTTCGGGTCAAAACCCTTTACTTCACCCGCCACCTGTGAAGCAAAACCTTCAGGATTAAAATGTGTGATTCTACCAACACCAGTTTTTCCAGCAATAATATTTTCAAAACTCTCATCTTTATTCAAACCCACAGAATTCAACATTCCTATACCGGTTACAACTACTCTCATTTATTTCCTTTTGTTTTAGTTAAAAGTGAAAAATGAAAAATGAAAAACTCAAAATTTTAACTTTACACTTTTCACTCAATTCCCCAAAAAATGGGAAAATTAAGCTTTTGCTTTTTCTATGTAATCTACTACATCTTGAACTGTTTTAATATTTTCAGCATCACTGTCAGGAATTTCAATTTCAAATTTTTCTTCTAATGCCATAATCATTTCAACAACATCCAAACTGTCAGCTCCAAGGTCTTCAACAAAGTTTGCCTCAGGTTTTACCTCATCAGGGCTAACATTTAATTGTTCTACTATTACTTCTTTTACTTCATCAAATAATGCCATTATTTGCTCCTTTAGTTTTTTTTATTTCAGCATTTTAACATAAAATTTATTTAATTTACAAATTTTTAATCTTTTTTTGCTCTTTGCCGTTTCTCTTCTTACTCTTTTTTCCTTATCTTCCTTTTTTCATTACATATACATTCCGCCGTTAACTTTTAGCGTTTCTCCCGTAATATAACTAGCTTCGTCACTTAAAAGAAATGCAACGGCATTTGCAACTTCTTTTGGATTTGCAAGTCTTTTTAAAGGAATTTTATTTAAAATTTCCGTTTTTACTTTTTCAGGCAAATTTTTTGTCATATCCGTATCAATGAATCCTGGCGTTACACTGTTGAATCTAATGTTTCTAGGGGCACCTTCTAGGGCAAATGTTTTTGTCATTGCAATTACACCGCCTTTACTAGCCACATAATTAGCCTGTCCCGCATTTCCGGATTGCGCCACTACACTTGCAACATTTACAACAGCTCCAAATCTTTTTTTGCTCATAACTTTAATAGCTTCCCTGCAGCCTACAAACGCAGAAATCAAATTGGCATCAATTACCTTTTTGAAATCTTCAACACTCATTCTCATAGCAAGTTTATCATTTGTAATACCTGCATTATTAACCAAATAGCTAAGCTCTCCATCCGCTTCCACGATAGTCTTAACAGCCTCGACAAAAGCTTTTTCGTCACTCACATCAAATCCGATTACAGCGGCATTTCCGCCGTTTGCTTCAATTTCTTCTTTTAATTCATCCGCCATTTGGGCGTTACTTCTGTAATTTATCCAGACTTTAAGACCGTTACCGGCCAAAACTTTTGCTATTTCAGCCCCGATTCCTCTGCTAGCTCCCGTAACAAGAACATTTTTACCGTTAAATGTCATAATTTCTCCTTTTTTTAGATACAATTTTACCCAAAAAAAGGTCATTTATGTTATATTTTTTGTATGAGCATTTTCATATAAATATTTTTCGTTATATTTCCGTGCGGGCAATAATAGCTTTTTTTACGGCTTTTATACTTACTTTATGGTTTTTGCCTCTATTTATAAAATGGGCAAAACAAAAAACCACTCAACCCATTTACAACCTGGCACCTGAAAATCATAAAACAAAAAGCAAAACCCCGAGTATGGGCGGAGTAATTTTTATTTTAAGTGCATTTATAGCCTCACTTTTAAGTGTAAAATTTAATTTTTATGTAGGAATTGTTTTTCTTGCAATGCTTGGATTTATGATTATAGGAATGATAGACGATTTAGGAAAAATTTTGAATAAAAACAATCAAGCCGGACTTAGTGCCAAAGCAAAATTTCTTTTGCAGACGCTTTTAGCTTTTTTTATTTCTTTAATCTTATATTTTCATCATTTTGACACTTATTTTTATATTCCTTTTTACAAACACCCCCTTTTTGATATGGGATTTTTTGCCGTGTTTTTCTGGACATTTGTAATTGTGGGAATGAGCAACGCCGTAAATCTGACCGACGGACTTGACGGACTTGCCACGATTCCTAGTATATTTTCATTTTTTACATTAAGCTTATTTTTGTATATTTTAGGAAATGCGATTTTTAGCCGTTATCTTTTTTTTCCTTTTGAACTCGGGGTCGGAGAAGTTGTCATAATATCCACCGCCACAACAGGGGCGCTTCTTGGATTTTTGTGGTATAACGCAAATCCGGCTGATGTTTTTATGGGAGACAGCGGAAGCTTGACACTTGGAGCGCTTATCGGAGTTTTGGCAATTTTGGCAAAAAATGAAATTTTACTCTTTTT
>Ga0256829_1002644_pt1 | contig 13119 bp, 13 predicted proteins | sample 131447metaG_FD_185979 | JGI IMG/M metagenome (GOLD analysis project Ga0256829, IMG submission 185979) | Hydrothermal vent microbial communities from Lau Basin, Pacific Ocean - 131-447 | ecosystem: Environmental > Aquatic > Marine > Hydrothermal vents | place: Pacific Ocean: Lau Basin | collected...
CAATCTCTTCTAAAGCGGCATTCCCTGCTCTTTCTCCGATTCCGTTAATAGTGCACTCAACCTGTCTAGCCCCGTTTAAAACACTGTAAAGTGAATTTGCACTTGCAAGTCCTAAATCATTATGACAGTGAACAGAAAAAATCACATCTTTTGGGAAATATTCAACTAACTCTTTTATCATAGCCCCCATTTCCGTTGGAAATCTATATCCTACGGTATCGGGAATATTAATTGTTTTTGCCCCAGCTTCCACAACTGCACTTATAATCTCTTTTAAAAATCCCATTTCGCTTCTTCCTGCATCTTCGCAGCTAAACTCAACATCATCAACAAATGTTTTTGCATATTTTACAGCATCAACCGCTCTTTTTATAACTTCATCAGGGCTCATTTTAAGTTTATACTGCATATGAATAGGACTTGTTGCGATAAATGTATGTATTCTTTTTAAAGGTGCAGGCGCTATTGCATCCGCTGCTGCTTTAATATCTCTTTCAAGTGCTCTAGCAAGTGAGCAAATAGTAGAATCTTTCACTTCTTTTGCAATCATATTAATAGCTTCAAAATCTCCAGGACTTGCCGCTGCAAAACCGGCTTCAATAATATCAACTTTAAGTTTTTCAAGCTGTTTTGCCACTTTTATTTTCTCTTCAATAGTCATACTAGCCCCAGGAGATTGTTCTCCATCTCTTAAAGTAGTATCAAAAATTTTTACCATATCCATTTTTATCCTTTAATCTTATAAATAATTTTCGTAATCATACTATAAATCGTAAATCTTGTCAAAAGAAAAAAATTATCTTTTAGTATTCTTTTGTGCTTTTAAAATATTTTTCAATGCCCTAAAAAGTCCGTAAAAAGTATAAACCGTAAGCACAATTGAGATTCCCTCTATCGGATAAAGATAAATAAACGATGCAATTACAATAATTAAAACCAATACTTTTATAGCCACCGATTTATTTAGATTTATTTTTTTAAAACTCGGATATCTGAAATTGCTAACCATCAAAAACGCTAAAAAAAGAGCCCCTGATAAAATCAAAATATTTAAATGCCCGCTATATTTTATATCAAGCATTATCCAGCTTCCAAGCACAACTGCAGCTGTCGGAATAGGAAGTCCTATAAAATATCTCGGGTCAAGTTCTCCTGTTGTTACATTAAATCTAGCAAGCCTAATAGCTCCAAACACCACAAAAAGACCACTGACAAGCGCTCCGAATCTTCCATAATTCTCTCCTGCGGCAAAAAAAAGCATCATAGCAGGAGCCATCCCAAAAGCTACTAAATCCGCCAGTGAATCAAATTCAACTCCAAATTTTGAAGTTGTGTTTGTAAGTCTTGCAACCCTTCCGTCAAGTCCATCGGCAATCAATGAAAAAACAATATAAATAAAAGCTTTTTCAAATTTCCCCTGAGAAGAGGCAATTATACTCATAACACCCAAAAACGCACTAAGCGCCGTAAAAAAATTAGGCAGAAGATATGCCAGATTAATTTTCTTCATTAAGATATCCTATAACACTTTCACCGGCTTTAATCTTTTGAAATTCCGAAACTTTTAAAGTTACATTTTTAGGCAGATAAACATCAACTTGACTTCCAAACATTATCATTCCGTATCTCTCAGCCAGTTTAACAGAGCCTAAATCTCTAAACGATACAATTCTTCTTGTAAGAAATCCGGCTATTTGATTAACAACTATTTTAGTCTCTTCATTTTCAAAAAGAACTCTGTTTTGCTCATTTAGCTCACTTGCCTTTTTATTATTTAAACTCAAAAATTCCCCGTGAATATATTCTCTAGCAGCTATCTTACCTTCAATAGGGGAACGCTGTATATGCACATCAAAAATAGATAATCTTATAGAAATTTTTATACTTTCTTCTTTTGTAATAGGGGAAATATCTTCCGTAATTGATAAAATTGTTCCATCACTTGGAGAAATAAGAGCCCCTTTTGAGCTGTCTTGCGGTATTCTTTCCGGATTTCTAAAAAAATACAAAAAGAAAAAAAGAAACAAAAAGGATAAAATTATCCAAAACTTGCCTAAAAATAAAAGAGATATCACAGCAAATATACTGCTTGCTAAAATAAAAGGATAACCTTCTTTAAGAATCAGTTCCGTTTTCATTATTTTCTCCATTTTTTATGCCCAAAATTTCTTCAAGCTTTCCTTCATCGTATGCTTTGATAAGTTCCCTTACCCTGTCTCCTTGGATAACTTCTTTTTCATAAAGCTCTTTTACCATCTGCTCTATTACCTGAGAATATTTTCTAAGTTTCGCCTTAACCGCTTCATATCTTTCATTTAAAAAGTTTTTAACAAACTCATCCATTGCTTCTTGTGTTTTTTCGGAATAATCTTTTGACTGATTATATCCGCCCAAAAATGCATTTGACTGCTTTTCAAGCACCATAAGACCGGCTACATCAGTCATTCCATACATACTGACCATTCCTTTTATTATGTCAGTAGCCCTTTCTAAATCATTACTAGCGCCTGTTGAAATTTCTTTAATAAAAACTTCCTCGGAAGCCCTTCCTCCAAGAAGAGTATCAACTTCGGCTATGAGTTCGTGCTTTTGCATTAAATATTTATCTTCTTCGGGTAAATTCAGCGTATACCCAAGTGCCGCAAGCCCTCTTGGGACTATTGAGACTTTTTTTACTTTTCTAGCCCCCTCGGTTGTTTCTCCTATTACCGCATGCCCGCTTTCGTGATAAGCCACGATTTTTTTATCTTTTTCATTAAGTCTTCTTGATTTCTTTTCAAGCCCTGCAATCTGTCTTTCAACAGCTTCTACAAAATCTTCTTGAGTAACTTCTTTTTTATTTTTTCTACCGGCAAGCAAGGCGGCTTCATTAATAATATTTGCCAAATCCGCCCCTGCAAGTCCTGCTGTCATTCTTGCTATATCTTCAAGACTTACATTTTTTGCCGCTTTTATTTTTTTGATATGAACTTTTAAAATTTGAACTCTTCCTTCAAAATCCGGTTTATCAACCAAAACCTGTCTGTCAAACCTTCCTGGTCTAAGAAGTGCCGCATCCAAAACTTCCGGTCTGTTTGTCGCAGCCAAAACAATAATAGGCTCTTTTGAATCAAATCCGTCCATTTCCGCTAAAAGCTGATTTAGGGTCTGTTCTCTTTCGTCATTTCCGCCCATTTGCCCGGCAGCGGCTCTGCTTTTACCAATAGCGTCAATTTCATCTATAAAAATAATACTCGGAGCCTCTTTTTTAGCCTGGTTAAACAAATCCCTAACCCTAGCAGCCCCGACTCCCACAAACATTTCTATAAAACTACTTCCGCTTACTGCAAAAAACGGCACACTGGCTTCTCCCGCCACTGCTTTTGCAAGAAGAGTTTTACCGGTTCCCGGAGGTCCTACAAGCAAAACACCTTTTGGTATTTTTGCACCTAGTTCAAGGTATCTTTCGGGATTTTTTAGAAAATCAACTATCTCTTTTACTTCTTCTTTAGCTTCATCATTCCCTGCAACATCATCAAACGAAACATCAGGCTTTTCACTTTTTATAAGTCCTTTTGCACTTCCTATACCTAAAACTCCGCCCATTCCTTTTTGCATACGGGAGGCCAAAAACATCCAAATGGCAAAGAAAATAAAAATAGGGATAATCCACCCGAATATCAAATCGTTAAACCAGTTGTTTTCATTAAGTCCGCCATAAGGAACATGATATTTATTAAGCGCTTCTACAAGCGTCGGGTCGTTAGGAACTCTTGAGACACTAAAGACCTGCCCGTCTTTAAATTTAACTTTTACTATATCTTTCCCTATTGCCACATAGGCAAGTTTCCCTTCTTTTGCCAAATTTTTAATATCGGAATAAGTATAACTTATTCTTTGGTCTTGTGAGACACTGTTCATCTCATTCATAGCGTTTGGAGCTATGCTTCTAAATAAAATAATTATTCCAATCGCAAAAATTATAAACAGTAAAAGCGGATTTTGATTAAAAAAATTATTTTTTTTATTTTTATTATCGTTGTTATTCATCTATTTCCTTTCTAAGTATAAGCGTAACCCATTCATTTTCTTTTATTTCGTCTATAAGAGTAAATTCTTTATATTTTTTTAATACTCTGTCTTTATATTTATCTATTATACCCGAAAGTATTAAAACATCATTAACTTTTGATTTTAAATCATTTGCTATAAAAATAAGCACATCGGCAATAATATTTGCAACAACAACATCATATTTCTCATTGCTTAAAGACGCACTTCCTTCCCATATTTTATTATATTCAACACCGTTTAATTCATAATTTTCTTTTGTGCTTGTTACGGCAAGAGGGTCTGTATCACACGCATCGACTTTTGCTCCAAGTTTTGCCGCTACAATTCCTAAAATTCCGCTTCCGCATCCGACATCCAAAACTTTTTTATCTTTATTTACATATTTTTTAATTGCTTTTACACAGCTTTTTGTAGTTTCGTGATGTCCGCTTCCAAATGCAAGCGCCGGGTCTATTAAAATATTTATTTTATCTTCTTTTCTCTCATACCAGCTAGGATGAATATAAAATTCATCAATTTCAACCGGCTTAATGGAATTTTTATAATTTTCTATCCAGTCTTCATTGGATTTTTCTTTAATTTCAATTTTTAAATTTATCTTTTCATCAAAAATCTCTTCTAAAGCACCGACATACTCTTTTAATTGCTCAATAAGCTCGCTAAAATCGTCTTCACTTCTTAAAATAAATCCGTTTTCACTCTCTTCAATCCCGTTAAAAAATTTCTCCATTAAAAAATTTAAAATTTCTTCTTTAAAACTGCTAGGAGAAATAATTAATTCAAAATATTTATCTTTCATCGCACTAAATAAACACTTGAAGTTTTTCTTTTAACACCTGCGGTGTAAACGGTTTTACGATATAATTATTAGCTCCCGCTTTAAGCGCTTTAACAACTTCGGCTTTCCCGCCTTCTGTTGTTACCATAATAATTTTAACGCCTTTTCCTTTTTTTAAATCATAAGCAAATTTACTCATTTCTTTTATTTTACCGTCTTTGGTTTTTATTTTAATTTTTTTATCTTTACTTCCTAGAATACCGTTTTTTATTTCATCGGCTCTTACCGCCTTTAAAAATTCATATCCGTTCATTTCCGGCATATTCCAGTCAAGTAAAATCAAATCAATATTGTTTTTTTGCTCATTCCAGATATCAAGTGCCACTCTTCCGTTTTCAGCTTCTAAAAAATCTTCCTTTTTATAGCTAAGATTTTGCAAAACATTTTTTATAATTCTTCTCATTGTCGAGCTGTCATCTACTATTAAGATTTTACCCATTAGTAATCCTTTAATATTTTTTCTAAATCTATCTTACCTTCATAAAAGGCTTTTCCTATAATAACTCCGTAAATTCCGTTTTCTTTTACTTTTTTTATATCTTCCTCACTTGCAACACCGCCGCTTGCAATTACTCTTTTTTTACTTGCATTTTGAATTTCCAAAATAAAATCTATATTAAGTCCTCCAAGAGTTCCGTCTTTAGAAATATCAGTTGCAATTATACACTCTATTTTTGAATTTTCATAAATTTTTGCAAGCTCGCTAGCTTTTACCCCCGAACTGTCTCCCCATCCGTCAACTGCAACAAATCCGTCTTTTGCATCAATACCTACCGCTATAGGATATTTATCGGCTAAATTTATTACTTTTTTAGGCTCTCTTGCCGCAATACTTCCTAATATAAGTCTGTTTATTCCCAAATCAAGATATTTTTTTATAGTCTCTTCATCTCTTATTCCGCCGCCAAGCTGAATTTTTAGGTTTGTATTTTTTCTTATTTGTTCAATTTGTCTGATATTTTTAGGCTCTCCCGCAAACGCACCGTTCAAATCCACTATATGCAGCCATTTTGAGCCCATATCTTCAAATCTTTTAGCCAATTCCCACGGCTCATTACTATACACCTTTGCACTCTCCATCAAACCTTTTGTAAGTCTAACCGCTTTACCGTCTTTTAAATCAATCGCCGGAAAAATTTCCATTTTATACTCCTATCAACCATTTTAGTTTATTTTTTAATTCTTGTAAATTTTTATGTTCAAAATTAATAGGACTTCCTTTTGTAATATCACACATTTTTTTATAAAGTGTTTTTGGATTATACTCAATATTATCAATACAAAAAATAAATTTTTCATAACAGTGTTTTAATTTTTCACTTTCTAAAGCACTTAATAATAAATCTTCAATAGCACCTTTTTTAGTTTCAGGATTACAAGAAATAAAATAATTCATTTTAGTATCTATATCTAAATTATCTATTAAATTTTTTATATCTTTTTGTGTTTTTTCATAATCATCATCCGCATCTAAGATAAATAATACTTTTTTTAATTTTTCCTGTGCCATTATTTTATAATTTGGATGAGTTTTTTTTAACAATTCGCTTTTACCGCTCATTTGATAAAATCTAACTCTATCTAAATCTATATCAAACCAATTTTTTAAAAAATTTTTAATATAATTTTTTTCACTATTACTTGATTTCGCACTCTCAATAACTATTCCTACCATCTTCTAAGCTCATTTTCATTTAATATTTCACTCTCTAACATATCAAAATCCAAAACAATATTGTCATTTTGTTTCATTTCAACTAATCTGATATCAAAAAAATTATGCTTTTTAGCTGCAAAATAAAAAGAATCTATAACCTCTTTTGAATGAGTAGTAATAAAAATTTGCATATCAAACTCTTTTACATAAGTAAAAATCAAATCCCATACAAGCGGTAAATGTTTATAAAAAATACCATTTTCCATCTCATCTATAAAAAGATACTTACTATTTGAGATTAAATTTACTAAAATAGAAAAGTATCTATTTATTCCTTCTCCAAGAGAAGAGAGCAAAATAGGATTTTTTATATTTTTTAAAAATACTTTAAATTTATTTCCAGGAAAAAAATCTATCATTTCAATATTAGAATCAAATTTTGATAAACATTCGTTTAAATCTTTAAATTTATCTCTATCTTCTTTAATTTTTTCAAATGTTTTAAAAATTGAATTTTCGTCCATAAAACACGAATTTATATATCGATTATCCAATACTCCTATTCTTGTGGTATCAATTAATTTAAAAGGAAAAATTTCTTCTTTACCGTTTAAATTAACTTTTATAAACTTACTTTCAGAAGATAAATTCTCTGGTAATTTTAAATTAATATTTTCTTTATAAATATCCTCCAAAGAAAAAATAGCGCATTTCAACTTTTTTTTATCATTATAAAGTATAAAGAAATCTTTATTTGAATAAATTAAATCACATTCTTTAAATTCTTTTTGTCTTCTATCTAAAATAGAATTTATTATTCTAATAAAATCCATACCTGAATTTGTAAAAGTAAAAATCTCAAAAGTTTCCAATAAAGAGCTTTTCCCTACATTATTAGTTCCTGTAAATAGATTAATTTTAGATAAATTCTCTATTGAATAAGATTCAAATCCCCGGTAATATTGAATATTTAAACAATCAAGCATATTATGCCCCTAACTCTACAAAATTTTTAAGTATCATAAGCCCTTCATCGTGACTTTTTTCAGGATGCGGCTGAAAACCGAAAATATTATCTTTATTAACCGCACTTACAAATTCATATCCGTAAAGTGTCTTTCCTATTACGAATTTTTCATCACAAACAGCGTGAAGAGAATGGACAAAATATAAATACGGATTATTAAGCCCTTTGAATAAAGGAGAATCATTATTAAAAAGTTTATTCCATCCCATATGAGGAACTTTATTATCCCCTACTTTTTTTTTGTCAAAATATACAACTTCCCCCTCTATAAATCCAAGTCCTTTGCTTTCTCCAAATTCCTCTGATTTGTCAAATAAAAGCTGCATTCCAAGACAAACACCAAGCATATATTTTCCGCTTTTGACAAAATCATTAAGAGCCTCATTCATTCCTGTTTTTTGTAAATGCTCCATTGCATCTCCAAAAGCTCCGACTCCCGGTAAAATAAGTTTATCACACTTCTTTATATTCTCAGGATTTTTTATAATATCCGCTTTTATGCCTATTTTATCAAAAGCGTTTTTTACACTCGCCAAATTTCCCATATTATAATCAACAATTCCTATTTTCATCTATTCCCTTTCTTCTCTTTTCCATATCTTTTCCCTATTTTATATCTTTTCCGACACTTTTCATATAATAAGCCAGTCCTATTAAAAGGAATGTTACCGCTCCAAGTAAAAGTGCCGCATATATAAGTTTATTAGGTGCAATCATAGCAAATTTAAATACAAGCATAAGTCCTTCAATAGCCAGAGCTATTACAATGCTCCCTAAAAATTTTATCATTGTTTTGTGAATTGCAAGAGGATGTTCTTCTTTTTCGCCTATTACTTCTTCAAAAATAAGAGTTTTTACCAAATCATATAAAGCCAGCGAAAGAGTAATTAAAATAGTGGATTCAAACATCTTTTTGATATCAATAGTTGAGAGAGTATACATAAAAAACATTTTTATTCCGTTAAAAAAGAGTAAAACACAAATGGCAAATAAAGCCAAAGCAAAAACGGCATAAATAACCCTGTTTGTATTTTTTACAAAAGTATCGCCTTTTTGTTTATGGATAAATTTTAAAATTTTTTCAAAAGGAATATCAACCACCGCCACATACAACAAATCACCTCTGTTATTAAATACCGGCATAGCTGCACTAACAACCATTTCTCCGCCTATTAAGCTAGGATACGGGTCTGTTAAAATACATTTTTTTTCTTTTACCGATTTATAAAAATATGTCCTGTTTAATTGATTAAATTCAATTTTTCCTTTAAAATTTTCTTTTAAACTTATCATCTCACTTATCTGTCTTCCGTTTGCATCAAGAATATAAGCGACATTAGCCTCGGGAAGTTCGTTTATAATTCTTTTTAATCCTTCATAAACAGCATCCACTCCTATATTAGGAAGTCTGTTTGGCAAATTTCTTTGTAAAAGATAACAAAAATATGCCCTTGCTTCTTTTCTTATTTTTTGAAAGTCCTGAATTTCTCTAATATGCATATTTTTCTCCTATAATATTTAAAACTTCTTCTACACAAAGCCCCATAGCCGTAGATTCATAACCTTTTAGGGTTTTTATATATTTTTTACAAAATCCCTCAACCATACAAGCACCCGCTTTTCCCATCCACTCATTTGAATCTAAATAATTTTTCAAATCTTTTTTGTCAAATTCCCTAAATTCATAAACGGCTTCATCAACTCTTCCAAAAATTTGAGAATTAAATTTAATCCACATAGAAGTTATAATTTTTATTTCTTTTCCGCTTTGAGCAAGTAAAATTTGTTTGGCATCTTCTTTGTCTTTAGCTTTTCTTAAAATTTTTTTACCATCACTTACCACTGTATCGGCAGTTAAAATATCCTCATTCTCAAAACATTTAAGACACTCTTGAAATTTTCCTAAACTGGCTAGCATAACAAATTCATAAGGGTCGTTGGATTTTATCGCCTCTTCGTCAAACTCACACTTTTTTTGTATAAATTCAATTCCGGCATTTTTTAAAAGTTTAGCTCTTGTAACAGACGCACTGCATAAAATAAGCATAAACAAAAACCTTTTTATGTAATTGTAACAAATTTATACTCAAATATATTTTGTCCGTTTTGATAATAAGCACTATATTTGACATTATATTTTTCACAGATAGTTTTAACAATATTAAGTCCTATTCCTAAACCTCTTTTATAATCTTGCTCTCTATAATTTTTGTCAAAAATTTTTTTGGTATCTTTTATTCTATCGCTAAAAGAAGCCACTTTAAAAATAATACGATTATTTTTCTTTTTAAGTTCAATAAAAATCTCCTCTCCTTTTGAATAGTCAATGGCATTTGAGATATTATTGTCAATTATCCTTTCAAGTTCAACTTTATTTATATTCAAAATAATATTATCTTCAATACGGCTGATAATTTTTTTATTTCTTGTTTTTGACAAAACACTGAAAAATTTAATCCTTTCTTTTAAAATTAAAGAAAAATTAAGTTTTACAGGTTTGTAATTCACCACTTTTTTAGAAGCAAAATAGGACAAATCATCATAAGAGTGCGTAAGCATAGAAATAGCGGCTTCTATTTCTTCTAAACTTTCTAAAATTTCTTTATCTTTTGTCTGAATTTTTATAAAATCGGAATTTAAGGCGATAATACTAAGAGGCGTTTTTATCTGATGGACGGTATCTACGACAAATCTTCTGTTTTCATTTAAAAGTTTCTCATTCTTTTTAATCTCTTTATTTAATTTACATCTATAACAATTATATGTGCTTATAAGCTCATCTATCTCTTCAATAAAAGAGTCTGTTTTTTCTATTTGTTTATTCTCTCTCATAGAATTTACAAGTTTTCTTAATTCCCCGCTTATATAAAAAATTATATATTTAAAAGACAAAACAACAATAAGTAAAGCGGTCAAAAACAATAAAAATCTGAATTTGATAAGCTCAAGCGAGTTTTCAAGCTCTTTTGTGTCAAACTCATTTTTAATTATAAGTCTGTTTGTAAGTGTTTTAAAAAATCCCTGTATTAAAGTTATTACTTCTATTTGATGATTTTTTAAATTAATTTTGGATATTATATCGTTTTGCTTTTGAAAAACGCTTAAAACACTCCCTTTTAAAGCTTCAAAATTTTTTAATTTTATATTTTTTTTATATTTTTTATATTCATTACTCTCTCTTAAAATTTTTTTGAAAAGTTTAAAAGATAATCTTGTAAGCTCATTCAAAGAAAGCTTTTTAGAATATCTATTTTTAAAATCAATAGGATAAATTAAATATTTATCGGCAAAATACATTTTTATATTTGTTAAATCCTTGAATTTTGCTTTTAATTTATAATCGGCTTCTTGAAGCTTTGGATAAATATCAATTACATAGGCGATTTGAAGAAGATATTTTTTATCCGGTGAGCGGATTAGAAAATATCTTTTAAGATTAAGGGAAGCTATATCCAAATGAACATAAGAGATGTCAATGCTCTCTTTTCCTTCAAATACTTTATCTAAAACTTTTCTAAAAGCCGGAAAAGTTCCTAAATTATACCCTATATCGGGTTTATACGAAGATTTTATTATTTTATAATTTCTGTCAATTACAAAAACTTCATATTTCCCCGGACCTTCATTTCCCTCATTCAAAAGTTTCGCTATTTTTTTAGGATTGAATGTATTAATATTTTCATACATTACATAAAGTGAATTTAGAGCTTTTATATTAGAAGAAAGGTTTATTTTAAATGCTATCTCGGCGTCATTTAAAATAGATTTGAATTTATCCCTTATTTGAAAAGCGGCTGAAATGTCTTTATTTTTATATGTTTGAATTAGATTGTGTCTTGTGTAAAGATACTGAAAATAAAGAGCTGAAGATATAACCGCAATTAAAAGTAAAATCCATAAATTTTTATTTAATTTAATTTTCAAGTTCAAATCTGTAACCTATACCAACCACCGTTTTTATATAATTTTTATCAAATCTTTTTCTTATTTCATTAACAAGCTGACGAAGAGGATAACTCTCTTTTTGCTCGCCTTCCCATACATATTCTATTATTCTTTCGGAAGAAACCGTTTTATTGATATTTTTTAGCAATATATGTAAAAGCCTTTTCTCTTTTTTTCTAAGATTAATTCTTTTATTATTTTTAAAGAGTTCATCCTCATCAAATTTAAATTCATATTCATCAAATACGATTTTCTCTTTTTTATTAAGCAGATGATTGATTCTGACTTCAAGCTCTTTTATATGAAAAGGTTTTTTTATATAATCATCACAGCCGTATGAATACGCTTTTTCAAAATAATATTCATCAATATTTGCCGTAATCATTACAATAAAACTTTCATTGTATAAATTTCTTACATATTTTACAAGTTCTAAACCGTTAATTCCCGGAATATTAATATCAATAAGATACAAATCAAATAAATTGTTTTTAATCTCTTCTAATGCGAATATTCCATCATCTCGTAAAACAACAAAAAAACCTTTTGAAATTAGAATTTTTTTTACAATTTTTGCAAGCTGTAAATCATCTTCAACAAGCAACACTCTTAACATATGTCCTCTTTTTTGATAATTGTATAAAAATTATGTAAAATTAATGTAAAAGAGATTTTATAAAAATTTCCCTTTTACTTTTTGAAGCATTTCATCTATTTTAGAAGCGTCACTTCCCCCGCCTTGTGCAAAATCAGCTCTTCCGCCGCCTTTTCCGCCTACAACAGGGGCAAATTCTTTAATTAAATCTCCGGCTTTTATATCTTTTACGCTGCTTAAAGCTACTATTTGCACTTTTCCTTTATTTTCTCCTGCAAAAAACGCCACTAAATTTTCTTTACCTTTTAAATCTGACGCAATATCTCTAAGATTTGCATTATCGATTCTTTCTATAATAAAATTAATACCATTTTTTTCAACAGGTTTAAGTTCTTTAACGGCTGCTTTTTGCAAATTTTTTATCTCTTCTTTTAAAGTTTTAATCTCTTCTTTTTGTTTATTAATAAATGATTTAATATCTTTTGTTTTATTCTCAGCCTTAATTTCTTCTACTAAATTTCTATAATTTTTAGCATAATCATAAGCCGCTAAGCTGACAACCGCTTCTATTCTTCTAACCCCGGCACTGATACCGCTCTCTTTTGTTATAAAAAATGTTCCTATTTCAGCTGTGTTTTTCACATGCGTTCCACCGCATAGCTCAACACTGTAATCTCCAAATTCAACAACTCTTACAACATCTCCGTATTTTTCGCCAAACAGAGCCATAGCGCCTTTTTCTTTTGCTTCATCAATACTCATCTCTTCTACATTACCTTCAATCCCCTTGGCAATTACACCGTTTACCATATCTTCAATTTTTTCAATTTCTTCTTTTGTAAGTGCTTTTGGATGAGTAAAATCAAATCTAAGTCTGTTTTCTTCCACTAAAGACCCGGCTTGTGTTACATGCTCACCTAAAATTTTTCTAAGAGCCGCTTGAAGCAGATGAGTAGCCGAGTGATGTTTTGCTATTTCTCTTCTGCTTTCATCCACAACAGCTT
>Ga0256829_1002645_pt1 | contig 13114 bp, 20 predicted proteins | sample 131447metaG_FD_185979 | JGI IMG/M metagenome (GOLD analysis project Ga0256829, IMG submission 185979) | Hydrothermal vent microbial communities from Lau Basin, Pacific Ocean - 131-447 | ecosystem: Environmental > Aquatic > Marine > Hydrothermal vents | place: Pacific Ocean: Lau Basin | collected...
CTTTCTTTTTACAAAAAAAGGGCTAATTTCGTAGCCCTTAGTTTTCAAAATTCTATATAGTCAGTAACTATCCAATATGTTATGAGGCAACCTACCCCGAACGAAAAGGCGCATAAGATAATACAATAAATCATATCTGACTCAATATGGAATCCAGATCTTCCCGATGCAATGGTCCATTGCTAATCCTTGATGGTTTACCAGCCTCAATCCATTTATTAACATCCTCAATAGACATCATTGTGTATGGAGACCAATCGATATTATATTCTACATTGTCAATAGTTACGAAGTGAAACCATTTGCGGTTATCGCTTTCAAGATCCTCGTAAATTCGAAGAGTAGTTGTTTCGTTAATTTTTGCATCGAATACTTTACGCATGGCCAAACCTCGCTTCAACAATATTTTTAATCTCGACTAGTTGATCCGGTGAAAATTTAGTCAACATATAGTGGATGTCGTTAATATACGAACTAGCTAAAGATTCGTTAATTATATACTCCGCACTTGGGGCTGTGATAGCAACAGCTGGGCATTGATTAAGATTCAGAATATTTCTCTTTTTAAATTCCGACGAGAGTACGATATCAGAGAATACCGCATCGGACACAGTAATAGGCATAATGTGTGAATCTGTATGATCGCCAAAGTAATGTTTAGCCAAATCTACGATACATTGACCATAGAGAGATATACCGTACTCTTTTTGAGCATACAACTCAATCAACTCAACAGTGACGTCATCTTCGGTGTGACCATGTTCCGCGAGAAATCGTTTAAACTCGTACAAATTAAGTCCACCAACAACATTGTAATGACTTTGAAGTTGTTTGATAATATCTCGTTGGAGTTCAATCTTGTAATTATTAATCACAAAATCAATGATATGAATAGCTTTTACATCTGATAAATCAACATTTATACTCTCTAAAAATTCTTCAAATATATAGATGAACTCTTGAGGTTTTTTTAATGGTTGAGTCATGATTTTCTCCAAAAATAGATTCGGACACTATGTATCCATTACATATTATCTATATAGAAGCTGTTAAAAATACACAAATAAAACAGGGGTTGGTGTTTGAACCAACCCCTTTTTTAGCTACGCATTAACAGCGGCATATACAATTATTACAACAGTTGCGATAACCGCCAACCAAGCCGGCAGGACGATTGAGAACGCGATGTAGAATAGTACTGGTACCGCAGCAATAGCTGCAACTACTATAACGGCAATGATCGCCGGGATGACCATAATTGGGTGAAACGCCCAAGCATGCTGTAAGAATACAACGATTATGTGATAGATAGTGTCCATAATTTAGCTCCCTTAATTATTTATATTCTTTCCTATATTATATGTTATCTCTATAGTTGTGTGCGATAATACACAAATAAAGAGCCCAATTTCGGGCTCTTTATTCTAACCATTCGCGGCTAGAAACATTAAGGCAACGATACCGTCAATGAGGATTATTCCCCCTATTCCACCAGCTCCGGCAAATAGGCATGCGATATTTATAATAATAAATACCGTAGTTAATGCTATTTTGATAACATGTTCTTCGTCCATAATAAACCTCCTTTAATTTATACCATATATTATCTCTATAGAGGGGGTTAAAAATACAGGACAATTACAAATAAAAATTATCGATAATTTTATGAATTTTGAAATGCATATATAAACAGGGTATTATAATTTGATACACTAAAAACATCTTCTGCTTATCGTCTATATCATATGGTTTGAGTAACGTGTACATCTGAGCGGTAGATGTTACATGTTCATACATTAATCTATTCTTAATTGTTATTTCGTTTATAATTTCTATAATGATGGTCATTAATAGTCTAAGAGGAGAATCTTTAAGTAGTAATTTAGAATATGTAGCATTCTCGTCTATCTTTAAATATTGAAGGAATGGTATAGAAATAACCATTTGGTTACCACGGCTATACTTATAGTAATCCCGATTATGAGACCATTTTAATTTAAAAAGAAAATCATCTTTGTTTAACTCAGTTGGTGGTGGTGAAAAGAAATTTTCAATATCCACTATAACACCGTTATTAATTGGAATTTGAAAATCTTTCTTTTCCTCAGAAGGTGAATAATATTCTTCCAATACTTTTTCTTTAAAAAGATTAGAATCCATTACTTCGAGATATCTATATTGACTTAATGTTTTGGAAAGCTGTTGTGACATTTTTACAGTTTTTGATTCATCGTTAGTACAAGCAAATTCAATCTGCCGTTTAACACCGTGAATATCACTCACATGCTTAAATCCGTAATTCAATCCACTTAAATAATCCAACCCCTTCCGTTCCCAACACATACCAATAAACTTCGCTTCATTCATCTTAATAATATACAAATAAAACAATGTTATTAAAACAACAACAACAACATTATATTCATATTCATTATGGGGGGTTAATTTATTTTTATTACTAATGATATAATTTAATTGTCTAACTATAGATCTCATTGTAAATGAAATTTCCGATCCATGATTATGATTTAAATTATTTACTAAAGATAATATTTGCGTTGTATGACATCTTGATTTTTTGAATAAATTGAAATTATATAAAGGGGTGTGGTATAATGTTATTGGAAGCGATGGATCTGATTTTTCTTCGATGTAAACGGCGAGATTTTTATTATTGATCTGTTTATAAATAAACGCATGTACCACACTCGGTATTTTCAACACATCAACAATCGCTTTAAATAACCCTTCATCTTTAGAGGTGGTGTCAATAACATTAATAATCTCATTGTCGTCACATGCGATTGATTGATCTTCAATCGTAGCCATTTGAATCGAATTATAATTATCAACATAATACCCAACTAAACTCGACAACACCATAGCTTTATTTGCTGGAAGTGATACATTGCTTACATCTTTGATACAATTTAACACAATATCATGGGTTCCCATTGGGTTCTGAGCCCCATTTAAATATGAATTCAATTCTTTATCTAAATCAACTCTTAAATTAATCGCCTGTAAATAAGTATACTCCACTACTTTTTTAACTTCTCTATCAACAACTTTTATAAGATTATAATTGCTTAAATTCTTTTCTAATTCTTTGCATACATTATCAAAAATTGGGGTATTTCTAACTTGACTAAAAATAAGCTTAAAATTAACAGCTCCCCTACCATCTTCTTCGAATACACATTCTAGAAACCCTTTAAAAGAACCAAGTCTTAGTGGTAAGTATTTATTTAATCTACTAATATCGTTTCGCATATGTCCCCCTTGACTTACACTGCATAAAGAACCTCCCCTTGCAAATAAAAGAGGGGCTCTTTCGAACCCCTCGCATGTAAATTTATTTTACACTTCGAACTAACTCAACCTGGAGTTTAAATGAATCCAGGCCCTCCCTAGCTTGCTCCGCAACTTCTTCGTTAGTTGCACTGTTTAACACATGCCCGAAAGACTCCGAATACATATCAACTGTGTATTCAAAATCCTCTCGGGTGCATTGGCACAACTTGCATATCGTATCAACACTGCGTGTTCCAGGGTTCGATTTAATTGCGCGGATTATATCCGATATAAATCTCATGACTCGACCCCTTTCCCAAGCAATGTTGTTACAATATTATCAATATAACTACAATGCATGGCAACCTTTCTGTTGACAATATCCAAGAATGTGTCCGTAGATACATATTGAATGACTTGAAGCGCTGCTTTGTCAACATGATAGTTCATACCAGCATCAACAAGCTTATACTGTACTGCTTTACAGTACATCTCTTTAGTGGGTTTAACCCCACCATTACTGTGATATGAAACTGCTGCTCGGCTAAAGCGAATATTCACAGTATCGATCGCCTTCTCGATCGATGGTGGATCAACTTTCTGGATCCAGTTACTATGAATAGCTTCACCAACAGTCGCAATAAATGCAATTGCGCAAATGTAGATGAATATGTACCCAGTTTTCTTTAGAAATGACCGCATGTTAATCTCCTGTATTAAATTTTTATGTGTACTTTCTAGTACATTATATATTATCTATATAGTTGGTGTTAAAAATACACTAACAAAAAAAGGATTCTTTCGGAACCATATAGAGTCTTCAAACTCCCATGTTCTCAACATTTTAAGTTTTTCGCGAATAGTTACAAACATTACAACCCGAGACGTTTTACTAATTTTTTAAATATATCAGAATTCATCGTTATTACTTCAAGTTCTCTTCGAAAATCTTCAATATCTTTCTTTTTAATATCCTCATATTCTTTATTAAGTTTATCCAAATCTTCCTTATATTGTTTCTCAATATCCACAACTATTTCAGATGAACTCTGTTGATCGAATATTTCATCAGCATTAATTGTTATCATAACTTGTTTAGATATATCAAAAGGATTATTGTCTCCAACAAATTTATCCCACAAGCATCTTTTTATTTCAATAGACACAGATGTTATTTTAGAACTAATAATCTTATGATATGATATGTAATTAAACGCTTCATCCAATGCATCAAATAATATAAATATTTTGGACGGAGTGTTTGGTTGCATACCACCCGTTATATAATTAATTATTAACCATATTCTACTAAAGTTTTGATGGTGTATTATATTTACAAGTTCTTCAATACATTGCAATGCTCGAAATGTCCATTGTAATCTTAATTGTTGTCCTTGAATAAATCGTCGATTGATTAAATCTAATTCTGGATTATAAGATTCCGATTCTAATTCTAATTCCTCTGGATCTTCAACAGCGGGTACTATTAACTTTTGCATAGCTTCTTTCGTATTCTTTCGATCTTCTCTTCTAAATCCAATACACTATTCTCGTTAACTTTCATTAAATGATCTAGATATAATTTATAATACTTCTTTTTATATTCAACCAATGCTTTTTTTCTCTTCTCACGATGCTCGCAACACAATTTATAATAATTATTCCACACCATGGAATCTTCATAATTCAATCCGGTAAGCTTTTTAAGTTCTTCCATTTTCCTTAATTTCTTGTCTTTCTTAAGCGCTTTCGAATGTAATTGAATTTCTTTATCATCCATATATGGTTCTTCTAAATAATCTCTCAATTCATTCTCAGCAAATCTAACTGCTTTATAAATAGAGTCTACTTCCTGGGGTTCTAAATATCTCTTATCCAGTAAAGTTTCTATATCCCATATAATTGGTTTGTTTATAAACAAATAAAGAACAGGGATTTTTACATTACGAATCATTATTCTTTTTTGATGTGTTGTTACAGTTAGCATAATCATCCCCCTCTTTATTTAATATTATCTATATAGTTTTGTCTTAAATATCTCGATTATACCAATAAAACATAGAAATTGTAACAGATACTAATACAATAGAATTGATCTGCTCAAATTGAGATGGTACACCCACCACAATATCCCTAACACATGTAAATAAAATACATAACCATAGAACAAATCTCATATGACCACCTTTTCGATACTATTTTATACTTAAACAAATACAAATAAAACCAAGGGTAGGGGGTAATCTTACTCACCCCCGTACTCTTTTCTTTGAATGAACTACTACACGATCCCTCGTGCAATGATTAATTCTCTCTCTTGACGAATCTCTGCCAGAGTATGTTTAATCAAATCGAAGTTATATGGAAAATTATTATTCCTTAACGTTCTCTCGATTTTAAGCAACCGACTCTCCCGTTCGATCGACTTCTGAAACTGTTCTTTACATGTTTTAACAGACATATACTAACCCCTTATTTAGATTCAACATCATTATATATTATCTATATAACTTTTTTAAAAATACGTCACATCAACGTTAACTTTAATGCTTGCAAACGCATGACTTCACCCTGAGTTAATTTATCAGCTTTAAACCGAAGTTTAATTATTCTCAAAGCGTCGTCAATGAAAATATCGTTTTTAAGACCCCACTCGATGAACTCAAACAATGCATCCGTTGAACATTTCTCCGGATTGGTCATGATGTGCCACCGACTGATCGTATCAATCGGCCGACTCATGCTAACAGCAACTTTAATGATTGCAAATGCATTAATTCGGAAGGAGTCATCGTTATTTTTCTAATATTTAATTCTTTAATTGCAACACTATTAGCAAATCTACTACCTTTTCTACTTGCTAAAAAGTTAATTAAAGATTCTGACGACAATCCATCGTGCATAAACACAATTTCAAAATTTGTGAATTCTGTCCGGCTCATACTAACCGCAACTTTAACATTTGCAACTGCATCTTTAACGATTTTAACCGTTTACACTGTTCTTCAGAAAAATTATTCTCGTCAAATGTATTGATAAGAAATTCTAAATTACGTATGAGCACTTTACTTACGTTCATAGGATTTTTGACTTGAGAATATTTCTCAATCAAATATAAATACCAGTCAATAGTTCTTTCGGCTGAAGCGAAAGGTTCAGCGACTTTAGCATTAGGCATATTCCCTCCTTATTAGCATTTAATATTACTATATATTATCTATATAACTCTGTTGAAAATACAGTCGGACAGTCGGACAGTCGTACCCCTTTTCAAAATAGGACGACACAACAACTGGCTAGGATGATGAATCATCTACTGCAATAACAAATGTAATGAGAAATATAATTAAAATATTGTAGGAGGGGGTAAACAATTAGTTCTATAGGTCGTCTATTTAGAAATCTTCAAAAAAAGACGAAATGGTAGGATGTCTAATAAATTATTAAAAAGAAAATAAGATTATAATATTGTTATAAAGATAGCTATAAACTGCTATCCTTTATGTAGGTAGTTCTGATAAATCTTCTAATATTGTTAATCTTTTAAATAAAGCTACTTCTGATATTTTTAGATTAATTAATTACTGTTACTTGATCAATTTTTTTTTAGTAGCTAGATAGCTGACACTGTTAATGGAACTTTTTGAAGAATTAATAAGGGGTAAAAAGCTTAATTCGGAAGCTGCTCAAGATACCCCTTAGAAATTATTTATTATTGTAATGGTTAAAAACGGCAAAGTGCAAGAAGCTTGGTCAAGCCCACGGATCATATTTGGGCAGGATTTCGTCTTCTTTTTCTAGAAGAGCTTCGGCTTCAGCCGACATCTCTTTATGTATCTTAGTAATTTCACTTATTGCCGATGATCCCCATTTTTTATATAGAACTTCAGCAAGATCGCATTTAGGCATCTTATCATGGGACTCTATAAATTTTTTAATCTCAATCAATTCGCGTTCGTCGACACATGGTTCTTCAAACGTACAACTAACGGATTCGTTATTTTGATTAGATGCTAGTAATTCTTCGAATAATTTATCTAAAACAATATCCCATAATTGAAGGGGGTCATTTTGTATATTACTTTTAATAGTGTCGATAGGGGTATTTATAAGATTATTAAGCATATTCTGGTACACACCAATACTTCTCCACTTCCTCTTGCCACTTTTCGGCTAGTGACTTCACTTTAACTTTCTTCTCTTCAGCTTTCTTCTTCTCGTCTTGTGACTTCTCTTCAGCTTTCTTCTCTTCAGCTAATTTTTTGGATATAGCCTTATCACGGGCATCTAAGAATTCCTTGGTCAGGCAACCTTCCTCGGTTTTATCGGTTTTATCGGAATTATTTGAAAACACCATTTCTAAAGGTTCTTTTGAAAACACCATTTCTAAAGGTTCTTTTGAAAACACCATTTCCTCTTCTGGTTCTGGTTCTGGTTCTGGTTCCGGTTCTTCTTGACCAAATTTATTAAGCCGCATATTTCGAACTATCTCTAATTCGTCAATATATCTTTTTTGCTCTAATCTGATAGAATCAGCGTTAGCATTGATTCTTGCTTCTGCTAATTTACGAATTTTCAAGCGGTATTGATAGAGTAATTGTGCTTGAGCTTTTTCTTTATCGTTAGCATCCACTTCTATCGCTTTAATTCTATCGTATTTATCCTCAGCTGCAACGATCTTATGATATATCATTGGAACATCCATTGCATATCGATCGAATAAACATTTTGGAATATCGTTACGCCTTAAATTTCGACGCATACGACATTCTAACCAGATTGCATCTTGAGCGTATTTCCATTGGTATTCATCTTTAAATTTTGCAATGGCTTTACCAACTTCGCTTACCAGTGTACCGTTAACATCGTCGCCATTGATAAATCTCATATGTTTTGAAATTGAATTATAATCAACATTTAATAAACGACTAGCTATTTTCATTCCATGTTTATTTAATTTAACACCTAATACCAGAGCCGCTGCTACTATGTGTTTAATAGAGCGGGCGTTAGAAAGAGAGGGGACCACGAGATGCTCAACGCCTCTTATGCCTAGCACGTGACGCACATTTCTTGCACCGGGTCGCGTCTCTTTCTTAACGCCCCCATCATTATTATCCTCAACCCTGTACTTATCTTTCGATTTGCTCAATCCAATAACCGATGTTCTCCGACCTATGGGGTTTGAACTATTGAATATGACACGAATCGTCCGACAACTACCAAGAGATGTATCATCATAATGATTAGATAGTTTTTCACAAACTACGCTGTAAGTATCATCTTTTTCAATTATTTTACCGATGAAGTAAAACTTCCTCTCGATATGAGAGGTACGAGAAATTACTTCATCTAGTACGGAACCACTCTTTTTACGATTGCGATATTTTGGTATCGCTAGCGCGCGAGCGGTTTTAATCGACGGAAAATATGTATTAATATACTTATTAATTGATGATTTACCAATTCCGCTGTATTTAGAGATGTTTGATACTGACTTACCTTGTTGTGAGTAATCAACATCCCATAAAACTTTAGCAATTTTCTTATGCTTATTAGCACAGTCGTCCGCTATTGGGGATCTGACTGTTTCGCATTGCGACGCCACTGATGCGGCCATCGCTGCTTTAAACTCTTGGAAGGATCTTAATTCACAGGAGTTCCGAATCTGCGTTGGAAAATCACATACATATGAATTAGATCGCTTGCTCTTATAATGCTGTAATATATAAGGTTTGTTATATTTTACAAATTCATTATAACAACCATCTTCATTTGGAATAGCATTATCTATCAAATATTCTATGATGGAACCAATCGTTTTCTTAATACCTTTAAAATAGAGGGTCGATGATGATTGGGAAAAGAAGAAATTTGGTTTAGATAATGCTTTCTTCCAATTGATCGAGTTTTGTTGTCCATCCGTCCTTAAACTCAATTCATATACAAGTTCGTCGAAATCAATTGACTCCACGCGATGTATCTGATTTTCTTCCGCCTTAGTTAAACTGAAACCTTTTTCAATAATGGCATCTACTTCTTCTATTCTATTGGTGAGTATATCGGTTTGTTTATCTAACTCTTCAAAGGGGATATTCTCACCATTACCATTCATTATATCCCTCATTTTCCTTTGGCCAATACTATACAGTTCATTTCGAATATTTTCTAGTTCTATTTCATACACTCGCGTTTTTTTAGATAAAATATGATTACGTTTCTTAGCTGATGCTAAACTTTTAGCAACTAAGTAAGCATAATAATAATAGTAATGAGAAGGAATTTTGTGATTTTTAGAGCGATCCTTATTGAGAAGATAATCTAGATGCAATATATGTTGTCCAAGGTTGGCGTTCATATGATATGACTCGAAAACATCCGGTTCTTTTGATGATTCTAATAAATCGAGCCATTGAGCATATGTTACGGAGTAATCCGGGTTTTTCCTCCAACCCATCATGTAATCGAATAGTTGTTCCCGACTCAAGGAAAGCATCTCTTCGTTAATGTTTAAATCAATTAGCATTTCGATCCTCCTTGTACAATAGGGTTTCGATCTACGATCTTGCCAACGGCAAGTCGTGGAACACTTCTAAAACTATTTCGACTCTTTTTATTTTTCTATTATACACACCATTCCAATCATCAAAACTCAACATTCTGACTTCTTTTACTGGTATTGGTGGTTTAAACTCTTTGAGAGTTTTTGGTTTAATTGGGTTATTGACGAATTGCATTTCTTGAATAACAAGCAGCACTTCTTCCCAAATAACATTTTTGGATATAGTTGATTTATTGTACGTTGATTTATTGTACTTTTTAGCAATATTAATCAACTTATATCTCAAATCTCTCTGATGTTGCTTTCTGTTTGGTTCTAATGTTGTATCAAAAGACATATGCCATTGAACCAAATATTCATCATATTGTTCTTTGATTCGACGCTCTGAAAACTTGATCATTTTCCGAACATCTTCTTTATATTTCTCATATTCTTGTTTAGCTGAATCTAAATTATCCCGAATTAATTGATCGAAATCCCCAAACCTTCTCTCTAATTCAGATATTCGTTCATCAACATCTATATTATACTTTCCAAATATCTTTTTAGAAATCTCACTATTCTTATGATCTACTAACATTAATATATCAGCGTAATACAATTCAAGGGTATCATTATTCAACATTTCAATTAATTCTTTTATAGTATGGGTTTTATCTTCTTCTTGCAACTAATCCCCCACTATTTAGATCGAAAGCGTTGGTTTGATGCTTGCCGCCTCCGCCCTATATATTATATTATCTCGTTAGTTTTGGCTTGAGTTAACGTTGGACATTGAAGATTCGGCGGATTCTACGATGCCCAATAATTCAGTATAATTAAATTTGATCATATTTCTGGTTTTGAGGTTGCTAATAATCGCATCAGAAGGAGGTTTTGGATTGCCGTCTCTACCAACACAATTAAAAGAACTCTGCCGTTTCCCTTCCCCATATTCAACAACCCCATGCTTCAAACAGCAAAAAATCAATATTTCATAACACATTCTCAAAGATCTATATACATAAATATTCTTAATCTTTCCACTATCTTCATCATCTTCATTATTATCCCAATGGGAGTTTTTACTAACCCAAATTAAATTTAGATCTTTTAGACTTTCCTTAAGTGTTGCTTTATGACATTTAGTTAGCTCATCCATCCAATATATTTTTAATATTATAGAATATAGTTCTTTATAATTAATCCCTATTCCATATTCATAAACACCACTTCTGTTATCTCTTTCTACTAAATCTAAATCTAAATCTATATTTCGTTTCTTAAGTAAAGCTTCATATAATATCTTAGACTTCATTTTCATTTCTACATCATTGTATTCAAATAAAGGAATAGTAATAACATTTATATTATTATCACCATAATTAATCTTTTCAGTATTGATTCCATTTAAGATGTTTAAGATATTTTCGAGTTCTCTTGTATCTAATCCATGTTTTTTAGCTTTTGATATACCATTTAAAACGGCAGAGTGTACTTTTACTTTAGCTTCTTTACTGGTGTTTTTAGGCGAAGTGATTAATATTGGATCAATATCGAATCTTGCTACATTAACAATACCTTTTTCAATTTTTTTAACTTCGTTTAATTGTAATGGGCCTTGTATTTTATGGGTTCTAATAATGTTAGGGCTTAATATTGGCCGGAATCTAGACAATTCTGTATCTCTAAACACATGCTTCCCCAAAATCAGCGCCCCCTTTTATTTAAAGTTATCTATTTACTTTTGGGGTGAAATAAAGAGGCCCGGGGGCCTCTTTCTAAAGACCAATCAACATACCAGCTTGAATGGCCATTTTCCAAGAGCCATTTAATGATCCATCAACCCTTGATTTATCTGAAAATATATTCTCGAAATCTTCACAGCTGATTGGATTCCACCGTGAAATATCCCCGTTGAATTGAGAATTGTAGAACATATATCTCATATTTGTAACATTAGAAACGTCCCATTGTGAAACATCCCCGTTGAATTGAGAATTGTAGAACATATATCTCATATTTGTAACATTCGAAACATCCCATTTCGAGATATCCCCATTAAATTGAGAACCATAGAACATAGAATTCATATCTGTAACATTAGAAACGTCCCATTGTGAAACATCCCCATTGAATTGAGAATTGTAGAACATATATCTCATATTTGTAACATTCGAAACATCCCATTGAGAGATGTCCCCGTTGAATTGCGATTTATCAAACATATATCCCATATTTATAACATTAGAAACATTCCACTGAGATATATCTCCATTGAATTGCGAATTGCGAAATACTTGTCTCATATTGGTAACATTCGAAACATTCCATTTTGAGATATCCCCGTTGAATTGTGATTTATCAAACATACAGCTCATATTTACAACATTCGAAACATTCCACTGTGAAACATCCCCGTTGAATTGAGAATTGTAGAACATGCAGTTCATATTGGTAACATTGGAAACATCCCACTGAGAAATATCTCTGTTGAATTGTGATTCTTCAAACATACATCCCATATCAACAACATTCGAAACGTCCCACTGTGAAATATCCCTATCAAATTTTGATTTATAGAACATGAAACTCATATTTGTAACATTAGAAACATCCCATTGAGAGATGTCCCCATTAAATCGAGAACCATAGAATATACGACTCATATCAGTGATTCCACTAACATCAGCATTTTCCACAGCCTTCCAGTTCCCTGCTTCGATAAGAGCTCTTAATTCTACATATGTTACTTTGTTCATAGTCCCTCCAAATAGATTGTTCATTATATATTATCTATATAGAATCTTATGAAAATACAGAAAATAAAGAGGCCTTTCGGCCTCTTTAGAATTAAGCTCTAGCTAATTTACCAGCTTGAACGGCCATTTTCCAAGGGCCATTTAATAATCCATCAATTCTTGATTGATCTGCAAACATTAGGAGAAACCGTTTACAACTAATTGGATTCCATTGAGAAATATCCCCATTGAATTGTGAACCATAGAATATACAGCTCATATTGGTAACCTTGGAAATATTCCATTGAGAGATATCGCCATCGAATTGAGAATTTTCAAACATATGACCCATATCTGTAACATTCGAAACATCCCATTTCGAGATATCCCCATTAAATTTTGATTTATAGAACATGGAATTCATATCTGTAACATTAGAAACATCCCAATGAGAAATATCCCCATTAAACCGTGAGTCATAGAACATGCGACTCATATTAGTAATCCCACTAACATCTGCATTTTCTACGTCTTCCCA
>Ga0256829_1002646_pt1 | contig 13114 bp, 11 predicted proteins | sample 131447metaG_FD_185979 | JGI IMG/M metagenome (GOLD analysis project Ga0256829, IMG submission 185979) | Hydrothermal vent microbial communities from Lau Basin, Pacific Ocean - 131-447 | ecosystem: Environmental > Aquatic > Marine > Hydrothermal vents | place: Pacific Ocean: Lau Basin | collected...
GGTGATAAGCTTTGTGTATTTATGGGCTCTTTATCTATTTGTATTTTCGGTGGCGGCTCTGTTTGTTTCGCCGTTTTATCCCCAGTTGCAGGTGCTAAATCTTCATCTTGTAACAAGTTTGTATATATATCATCATCAATTGATTTAGAATCTTTTTCTACCGGTGCTTTTTTAGGTGTTGTGATATCTTGAGCTATTTTTTCTTGTTGTTCTTTTTTGTCCAGCTTACTAATGATAGAATAGAAAATATCAAGATTTGATTGTATTTCCGTTGTATCTGTTGAGGTATTGATGATACGTAAAGCTTCAAAAGCATCCTCTATGCGAAGGTTAGCGGCTACCCCTTTTAATTTATGAGATAAATTCTTAAGCGTTTCATGATCTTCATTATTAACAGCACTGTATAAGCCATCTTTAAAATCATATGCCTGCTGTATGAAATCCCCTATAAACTCCTCTATCAGATCAATAGGAAGACCCAGTTCATCAGCTGCTACTTTAGGATCATATAAATATTGCTTGATTTGGTTGCCTGAAGCCGGTTTAGATTGTGATAAGTAATCACCAAGCATCGGGCTTTTTTGTGTATGATTATCTATATTTGCAGACTTAAGAGTAGTTTGTGTATCGAGATTATCCAGTGCATTGTTGTCATTAAGTATTTTTGGCTCAACAACAGCTTCAGTCGGCGGTTGTTCGTGATGAATTGTATCTTTTGTAGAGATAGTATCTTTGTCCATCTGCGCTAACGGCTCGGGGGAGATGTTGGTTTGATGTAGATTTTGCAACATAATGATATATGATTCTTCATCAGGACTGTCTTTCATATAGATAGTATCTATAACAAGATTTGTCATAAAAGTTGTTCCGTTTACATTAAGTATTGCTTTGGCTTCTTGAATATCGGAATTGAGTATGTATAAAATCCACTTTAAATTTTTAAAGTTGTGAATATAGCCGGGTTTTTTTATAAACAAATCAGCAAAGTCATTACAAGTGCTCTGAAGATTCGCAAATGTTTTAAAGCCGAGCTTGTTTAAATCTTTTTTATCAATGCCGATAAATTCAAATTTATGATTATAAATTAACATACACTACCTTTGCTGTTCATCTTCTCTCATCCTTTTATATGCAATTTCGACCTCTTGGATATTTTTACGGCTTGCCGGTTTGCGTGCTGCGATATATCCAGTGATATGACCATTTTTATCATATCCAGGCTCAATAGTCGTATCAACCCAATAGTACAGTCCATCTTTTCTTAGGTTTTTAACTAATCCATGCCAGATTTGACCCGCTTGTATGGTTTCCCACATCTGCTTAAAGGCGGATTTGGGCATATCCGGATGCCTGATTATGCTGTGGGGCTGCCCTATTAACTCCTCTTTTGTGTATGCCGCGATTTCACAAAATTTACGGTTTGCAAAAGTTATCCTACCTTTGAGGTCTGTCTCGCTAATGATAGCTCTTCCCTCTTCGTAATAGTACTCTTCATCAATGGCTTGCGGTCTTTGCATCTCTTAACCTTTTAAAAGCTAGCGCTGATAATATATCATAATTTAAGATAAAAAAAACTTATTTGTATTCATTTTTTATTATTTTAGCATATTTCTTATTTAAAACATCTGCAATCTCTTCCTCGGTTGCTTTTTTCAAATTTTCAAACGTACCAAAATAGTTTAAAAGTTTTATAATTTTTGCCTGGGATATTCCTTTTAGTGAGAGTAATTTGCTTTGTTTGTCCAGTTTTAATTTTGTTTTTTTATGAAAAGTAATTGCCGATCTGTGTGCTTCATCACGAAGTCTTTGTATAAACTGCATTCTTTTATCATCTTCACCAAGATTAAAGCTCTGACCTTTAATATGTATTATATCTTTTGCTCTGCCTTTAGCGCGATGTGTTTTAGCGTCTATTTTTTCTTTAGAGATGGACATGACATCCAAAAAAACTCCACTTGATTCTATCAGCTCAAGTGCTAGTTTTAGCAGAGTCTCTCCACCGTCAAGTATCCATAAATCAGGCGGCTGGTTTTTATCAAAGCTCTCTATTCTGCGAAGCAGCATCTCCTTCATCTGCGCATATTCATCTTTAGCTGTTAGATGGTATGTTCTGTAAGAGGCTTTGTCAAATTGATCATTATCATATACTATCATAGCTCCGACGGTTGCCTGACCCGACATATGTGAATTATCAAATACCTCAATACGAACGGGTAAGCGCTGCAGGTGAAATATCTCTTTTATGCGGTAGAGTAACTTATCATTATGGTTATCATTTTTACGGTTTAATAATTCATGAGCATTTAATAATGCTAGTTGTATCAATCTTTTTTTATCGCCTCTTTTGGGAGTTGTGATATCTGTTTTTTTATGAAAAAGAGTGCTTAGATAACTTTGCAGCATATCTTTTGAAGTAAAATCATGTGCCGTTAGTATCGGTGCCGTTATGGGCGGGATTGTATTGTTATAAAACTCCATGATAGCACGATAATATATCTCATCAAGATCAAAACCTTCGTTTAAAAAGAGATAATCAGATGATGAAGATACTATTTTGCCGCTTCTCATAAATACTCTGACAACAACGGCGCGATTTTCGTTATGAGAAGCGGCAAAAATATCATAATTATCATTAGTTGCCAAATCTATCTGTGATACAAGATTTGATTTACCGATGTTTTCAATTCTTATTTTTAAAACATTTGCATCTTCAAATCTTAACTCTTTGGCATACGATTGCATTTTTTCTTTCAGCTTAGAAGTAAGAAGATTTTTATTTTGTATAAATGAGATAGATTTTTGTATCTCTTTATCATATTCTTCTTTGCTGATATCAAATTCACACGGAGCTAAACATTTTCCTATTTGATAATACAGGCATGCCTTCTTGCCGTTTAAACAGCTCTTTTTTTGAACAAGTTTGCAAAAATCATATATGGAATTTAGTATATCTCTTGCACCTACGGAGTATGGACCGAAATATTTGATATTTTTTGACGCTATAATCTTTCTTGTGATATCAAATCTTGGATACTTAGCCGAGTAGTCTATATAAATATATGGGTAGGTTTTATCGTCGCGAAGCAAGATATTGTATTTTGGCTTTAATTGTTTAATCATAGAGTTTTCAAGTATTAAAGCGTCATGTTCGTTTTTTACAACAATATATTCCATAAAAGTTGTTTGAGACAACATCTTTAAGATTCTACCGCTTTGGTTTGGATTTGGATGCAATGAAGGGGTAAATCTCCAGTAGCTCTTAACCCGTTTTTTAAGATCTTTTGCTTTACCTATATATAATAGTTGCCCTTTGTCGTTAAAGTATTGGTATATTCCTGCACTTGAGGGTAGGTTTTTAATTTTATTTATCATTTTTTTTGCTTAAAATATCTCTTATATCTTCAAAAATGGCATGTAATTGCTCATCGGTGGTATCATTTATAAATTGTGCCTGCGCTCTTTGGGCAAACTCCTCATCGCTACTGGCACCTGTATATAAGTTTACCTTTTGTCTTGGCTTGTGTGAAACGTATGCTTTTATATCTGTAATTTCTATATTTTCACACTCTTTTGGCGCAAATTGCTTTAATGGTGTTTTAATCGATTGTATTATATGATGAAACTCTTGTTTGGCCCATGGATGGCTGAGAACAAAATAGAGTGTTTTATTTTGAATGTATCCATAAACAATCATCTGTTGTAAAGGCTGTGGAAAGAGTGTTTGTATTTTTTTAATACAAAATACATTTGAGAGTTTTTTAAACTGTGACCGATTTTGTAAAGAGGATAGGATTTGTTGAGAATTTTTCATATGATTATTATATCATTTTTGGCGTTAAGTTTATTTGGCTGTGGTTTTAAAGCGCCACCGTACTATAAAGCAAGTAGTCCTGCCGGTAAAGGGGTGAATGTAAATCCATGAAATATGATGTTATTATTATAGGGTGCGGGGTTGCCGGTTTGTATGCAGCACTAAACCTGCCCAAAGATAAAAGAGTTCTTTTAATAAACAAACGCGAACCTTTTAAATGTAACAGTTTTTATGCTCAAGGGGGCATAGCCTTGGCGGTTGATAGTGATGATATACCAAGTCATATTCAAGATACTTTGCAAGCCGGAGCCGGACTTTGTGACGAAGAAGCCGTAAAGACGTTAAGTGGCGCCTCACGAGATATAATTGATGAGGTTATAGCTTTAGGTTTTGAATTTGATAAAGATAAAGAGGGACATCTGCTATATACCAAAGAAGCTGCGCACTCAAGAGATAGAATCTTACATGCAGGCGGTGACGCAACGGGCAGATATCTGCATATTTTTTTACTAGAACATAATGTGCATCCCATGATGTCTGACAGCAGAGTCGTGGATCTGCTCATAAAAGAGGGTGAATGTTATGGCGTAACTGTTTTAAATCACAGAGAAACTAAAAACATATATGCAGATAATGTAATTATTGCAAGCGGAGGCGTGGGTTCTTTGTTTGAGTACCATACAAATGCGCCTACAATTAGTGCAGATATGCAGGGATTGGCTCTACTAAAGGGCATCAAGCTTGAAAAGATGGAGATGATGCAGTTTCATCCGACTGTTTATATAGACAACAACTCCGTCCAAAAGCTTTTACTAACAGAAGCGCTTCGCGGCGAGGGTGCAACTATTGAAGATGAAAAAGGAAAAAGATTTTTATTTGATTATGATGATCGGGGAGAACTTGCATCTAGAGATATTGTAAGCCGCGCTATTTATGATTATAAAAAAAGGACAGGCTCTGAGGTTTATCTGTGTTTTTATGAATTTAGCCATGATTTTATGCGACATAGATTTCCAAATATCTACCAAACACTAAAAATGCTGGGTTATGACGTACCAGATCAGCGCGTGCCTATATCGCCGGCATTTCATTATGCTATCGGCGGTATTAAAACAGATCTAAACGGACATATAGAAGGGGTGAAATCTCTTTATGCTATAGGCGAGGTAGCTTCTACGGGCGTACATGGCGCAAACCGCTTGGCTTCAAATTCTTTGCTTGAGGGGTTAGTGTTTGCAAAGCGGGCGGTTAATGAAATACTCAAAGATAAAAGTAAAAAAGCTGATATTGAGTTTGGTATGACTGATGATGTGATGAGCTATAAAGAGGATAAGAGAAAAAAAGATCTCTTGCGTCACATTATGTGGGAGCATGTCAGTATTGTGCGAACACCAAAAGGACTGCAAAAAGCAAAAGAATTAGTTGAAGATTTGCTAAAAGAGCCTATCGGAAGGCTTTTAAAATTTAGACTTCTAACTGCCAAAGAGATCATAACATCAGCTCAAAAACGACAACACTCCATCGGCGTACACACAATAGTAAATAACGAGGAAATAAATTAATGAACGAACAGCATATGGTCAATATCGCAACAAGGCCGTTTGGATGGCTTCTTTTAGCTGTTTTTGTGATAGGATATTATTTTATCGCTACAGAAGAGAGATATAGATTAAATAAAGCAGAACCTGCGCTGTTTATCGGTACTTTTATGTTTATGCTGCTTGGCGGATACTATTTGTTTATAGGAGCGGATTTACAGATTTTTCATAATGCGCTGAGTCGTTTGATTTTAGATATTGCTGAGATATTCTTCTTTTTATTTGTTGCTATGACCTATATCGAGACATTGATTGAACGCGGCGCTTTTGACGCTTTGAAGTATCGTTTACTTAAAGCCGGATACAGCTATAAGCAGCTTTTTTGGGTAACCGGTATTTTGGCTTTTTTTATTTCACCTGTTGCCGATAATCTAACAACCGCACTGATTTTATCAACTGTACTTTATACATTAGATAAAAACAATAAGGCTTTTTTGGTGCCAAGTGCCATTAGCATCGTTGTAGCGGCAAATGCAGGCGGTGCGTGGTCACCTTTTGGCGATATTACGACACTAATGTCATGGTCTGCGGGTAAAGGTGACTTTGCGGACTTTATCTTTTTATTTCCGGCTGTGTTTTTAGGGTGGGGTGTTACCGCATTTTTACTCAGCCGTTTTGTACCTAAAGGAAAACCTGCCGGAGTGGACAGTTGTGAGCCTGTCAAAATGCAAAAAGGCGGTATGGTTATAATATTTTTAGGTGTATTTACGATTATTTTGGCTATTGCCGGCAAACAGCTTTTACACATTCCGCCGATGTGGGGGATGTTATTTGGGCTTTCTTTACTTCAGTTGTATGCCATTAGACTTAAAAAAATACACAATAGCGATATATCACTTTATCAATCAATATCTAAAATTGAGCTTGATACATTACTGTTTTTCTTTGGTATTTTAGCCGCAGTCGGGGCTTTACATGTGGCGGGATTTCTAGATTATGCGGTAAAGCTATATTCCATATTTGACCCGACTAAAGTCAATATCGGCGTTGGTGTATTATCCGCGTTTATAGACAATGTGCCTGTCATGTCGGCAGTTTTAAAAGCCAATCCGCATATAGATATGCAGCAATGGATGCTTGTGACCATGACAGCGGGTATCGGTGGTTCGCTTATATCGTTTGGTTCGGCTGCGGGAGTAGGTGTTATGGGAAAATTAAAGGGGATATATACTTTCTCATCGCACCTGAGGCTTGCATGGACTGTTTTTGTAGGTTATGTTGTATCAATAGCTATTTGGTATATTCAGTTTAAACTCTTAGGTCTTTGTTAGTCAAAGTTTTGTACTATTTTAAGAGATTAATATAAAAAGGTTTATTATGACAACTGCAAATATTATAATTTTAGATTTCGGTTCTCAATATACACAGCTTATTGCCAGGCGACTGCGCGAAGAGAGGGTGTATTGTGAGATTCTTCCATATCACACCTCTTGTAAAGAGATAGAGGCAAAGCATCCAAAAGGTATTATTTTTAGCGGCGGTCCATCTTCTGTATATGGCGAAAATGCTTATGAGGTTGATAAAGGTGTTTATGATCTAAATATTCCGATTTTAGGAATATGTTACGGAATGCAACGCATTGCAGTTGATTTTGGCGGTTCAGTCATACGAAGCGAACATCATGAGTATGGTAAAGCCGAATTAGAAATTTTGTCCAAAAATAGTTTTGTTTCACCGCTTTTTAAAGATTGCGATAACGGTCGTATCGTTTGGATGAGCCATAGTGATAAAGTCGATATACTGCCTGAAGGCTTTGAAGCTATAGCAGTCTCAGCAAATTCTCCCTATGCAGCTATTGCCAACGAGCAAAAACATATTTATGCTTTGCAGTTTCATCCTGAAGTTCAACACTCCGAAGAGGGGTATCTGATGCTTCGTAATTTTGCAAGAGTGATATGCAGGGTTAACGAAAAATGGAAAATGGAACACTTTTTAAAACAGCAGATAAATTTAATTAAAAACAAAGTGGGCAATGCAAAAGTTTTATGCGGTTTAAGCGGAGGGGTTGACAGCTCTGTTGTGGCAGCACTTTTATATGAAGCCATAGGCAAGCAGCTTGTACCCGTTTTTATAGACAATGGACTTTTACGTAAGGGTGAGAGAGAGCAGGTTGAAGAGGTGTTTAAGATTAATCTAAAAGTTCCTCTTGTGAGTGTAGATGCTTCTAAAAACTTTTTAAGAAAGTTAGCAGGTGTTAGCGACCCGGAAGAAAAAAGAAAAATTATCGGCCATACTTTTATAGAGGAGTTTGAAAAAGAGGCAAAAAAACATAACGGTATCAAGTTTTTAGCACAGGGTACGCTTTATCCGGATGTCATTGAATCCGTGTCTGTAAACGGTCCATCAGAAGTTATAAAGTCTCATCACAACGTAGGCGGTTTGCCTGACTGGATGGATTTTGAGCTAATAGAGCCTTTAAGAGAGCTTTTTAAAGATGAAGTTCGCAAGCTGGGTCTTGAGTTGGGATTGCCGCAGAATATGATTAACCGTCATCCATTTCCGGGACCGGGTCTGGCAATTCGTATTATGGGCGATGTAAATGATAAGGATTTAACGCTATTAAGAGAAGCTGATGTAATTTTAATAGATGAGTTAAAGGCAAGCGGATATTATACAAAAACATGGCAGGCATTTACCGTGCTTTTAAATGTTAAATCCGTAGGTGTAATGGGAGATAACCGCACGTATGATAATACGGTCTGTGTAAGAGTTGTTGAAGCGGTTGACGGAATGACGGCTACTTTTGCACATTTGCCTCATGACCTGCTTGAGAGAATTTCACGCCGGATTATTAACGAGGTTGATGGTATCAACCGTGTTGTGTATGATATCAGCTCTAAACCCCCGGCTACTATTGAGTGGGAATAGAGTGTTTGAGTATCTACCTATTTTCACGTACTCAGGTGAAGGCTGGCACTATCACGCAAGTCATGTCTTTACATGTAGAGTTTTTAAAAATCAAGATAGATTTTGATAGATACGATTATCTTATCATAACCTCAAAACAAGCAGTTGCCGCTTTAGAGGCTTTTAATCCAAACTGGAAAAATAGGAGCGTTTTAGCTATCTCCAGCGCCACAGCCAATGCTGTCGTAAAAGCAGGTGGAACTTTGCTTGAAGTCGGTGATGGTTATGGGGATAATTTAAGCAGTATCATATGCTCATATTCAAAAACAACTAGATGGCTATATGTGCGGGCTAAAGAAATTGCTTCTGATTTTGTGTCTGTGTGTACTAAGAGCGGGTTTTTTGTAGACGAGAAGATTGTTTATGAAACATCTTGCGCTCAAGCGATTTTACAAGCAGATATACCTGACAAAGCTACCTTGATTTTTACGTCACCATCATCTGTAAGATGCTTTTTAAAAACTCATGATTTAGCACATTTTAGTCGCATTATAGTTATCGGTCAAACAACAGCACGTGCACTTCCTTTACATGTAAAGTATATTGTAGCAGATGAGCCGACTGTTGAGAGTTGTATCAAAAAGGCAAAAGAGTGAATGATTCAAAAGAGTATAGGCAAAAGAAAGATTTCTTTAAAAATGTGATAACAGTTTACGGCAGGCATGTTGTAAAGGAGGTTATGCAAAATAACAGCATCAAGATATATAAACTACATTTGGCAGATTCAAATAAAGCCGACAACACGATTAATCAGATATTAAAATTGGCAACAAAGCGTAAGATTGAGATTGTGTATCATGACAAAAAAGCATTGGCAAGAATCTCTAAAGCCGGTAAACAAGATCAAGGCGTAGCAGCTGATATTATATCTAGTACATACAAAAACACAGATGAAATTTACGCTTTAAAGAGTTACAGATTTTTAGCGCTTGAAGGCATACAAAATCCCCAAAACCTAGGACTTATTATAAGAAGTGCGGCAGCAGGTAATATAGATGGTATCATTTTGCCGAAAAAAAATAGTGCAAAAATATCTCCTTTGGTTATAAAAGCAAGCGCCGGTACTCTTTTTAAAATAGACATCTATTATTGTGATACTTTAGATGATGTTTTAAAAAATATGCAGGACAAATGTGAGATTTTTGCTTTAAGCTCACACTCAAAAGAGGATATTTACTCTTTACATGTAAAAAACAGGGCCATCTTTGTTCTTGGAAATGAATCGGAGGGTATCAGCGAAAATATAAAAGAACTTTGTAATAAATCTGTTAAAATTCCGATGCAAAGAGATGTTGAATCGTTAAATGTCGCCATCACTGCGGCACTAATTAGTTTTTTACCAAAATAATGCTAAAATCTATCCATATCAATATATGGAGGTTTTAGATGCGTATAGTATGTCCACACTGTTTTGCTGTTAATAATGTACCGGTTAAAGATAGCTATAAAAAAGCAAATTGCGGAAAATGTAAAGGCTCACTGCTTGATACTAAACCGATATCACTAAAGGCCGGAAATTTTGATGAGGTAATAGCCAACAGTGATATCCCTGTAATTGTTGATTTTTGGGCACCGTGGTGCGGACCTTGCAAGATGATGGCACCAAATTTTGAAAAAGCTGCAACAAACTTTCCTTTAAAAACACTTTTTGCAAAAGTTAATACAGAAGATGAACAGCAATTGGGTGCTAGATTTAGTATTAGAAGTATCCCGACTCTTATCATCTTTAAAGGCGGTAAAGAGGTTCACAGGCTTTCAGGTGCGCTAGATGAAAAAAGTTTAATATCCCTTGTTAGTCAGTATCTCTGAGTATTAAAGGAAGTTTTATCACAAAATATCAAATCTTAAAATCATATTTTGGCTATGATGAGTTTAGAATATTGCAAAAAGAAGCGATAAGTGCTATCTTAGAGCATAAAGATTTGCTTATGATTTTACCAACGGGCGGCGGTAAATCTCTTTGTTATCAATTGCCCTCACTTTTGATGGATGGTGTCAGTGTTGTCATCTCCCCGCTTTTGGCTTTGATGTATGATCAGGTTTTAGCACTTGAAGCAAACGGCATCAACGCCAAGATGATATCTTCAATGCAAACAAATGAACAGATACAGCAGATAAAAACTCAGCTTCGTCATGGTGAGATAAAACTCTTATATATTGCTCCTGAAAGATTTGCCTCTTTGGAGTTTGTATCGTTTTTAAAAACCATTCAAATAAACTTTTTTGTAATAGATGAGGCTCATTGTGTCAGTGAATGGGGGCATGAATTTAGAGCCGATTATAGAAAATTAAATCTTTTAAGAGAAAATTTTCCGACTACATCCATAGCTGCTTTTACGGCAACGGCAACACCAAGGGTAGCTACAGATATACAACATGCGCTGCTTCTTGACAATCCTTTGGTATTACGCGGAAAAGTATTTCGAGACAATCTTTTCATCAGCGTAGAGCAACGTATCAAAGACGGAAAAAAACAGCTTCTATCGTTTTTAAAAAACTTTCCAAAGCAAAGTGGTATTATCTATACGCTATCAAGAAAACAAACCGAGTCGTTAGCTTTGTTTTTAAATAAAAACGGCATAAAAGCAAAAGCTTTTCACGCAGGACTGCCTTTACATGTAAAGGAGCAGACATTTAAAGAATTTGTTCGCGATGAACTGGAAGTTGTAGTAGCTACTATTGCCTTTGGGATGGGCATAGATAAAAGCAATATCCGTTTTGTTGTACATATGAGTCTGCCAAAGACAATAGAAAACTACTACCAAGAGATAGGCAGAGCGGGGCGTGACGGATTAAAAAGTGATGTGCTTTTGCTTTATAGTGCAGCAGATGCGGTTATGCAAAGAGAATTTATACAACAGCTAGAGCCTTCAGTATATAAGCAGCATGCTTTTAATAAAATAGAGCAGATGTCAAGATATGCAACCATGCAAGAGTGCAGGCACCGGTTTATAGCAGAGTATTTTGAAGATGAGATAGACGGCTGTAAAGATAGCTGCGATAATTGCACGGCACCGCCAAGCCAAGATACGGATATAAGTATATACGCACAAAAATTCTTATCCGCTATTTTTAAAACAGGTCAAAGTTTTGGACAGGCATATGTTATAGACGTTTTAAGAGGCAGTAAAATACAAAAAATCTTAAACAATAGTCATGACTCTTTATCTGTTTACGGTATAGGTGCGGATATGCCAAAAGAGTATTGGAGCAGAATCTGCGAAAGACTGATGGAGGTCGGTGCTCTAAAAAGAGATGAATTTAGAGCGTTGGTGATAGACAAATACGGTATAGATATATTAAAAGGTAAGAAAAACCTGTTTATAGCCCAAAATAGATTACTTCTAAAAGTTAAGAAAGAGGCAGCGGTTTTTGAAGAGACGGGCGATGAGAGGTTTCAAAGGCTTCGAGAATTTAGAGCTAAGATAGCACAAGAGCAAAATAAGCCCGCTTATGTTATCTTTAATGATAAAACCTTAAAAGAGATTGCCGTATCTTTGCCTGTTACAAAGGAGCAGATGCTTGACATTAATGGTGTCGCAGAAGTTAAGTTTCAAAGATACGGCGAACAGTTTATGCAGTTTTGCCTGCAACTCAAAAAAGAGATTTCCTAAGCGTCAAATAACATGTCATATGGTCTTTTTATCTCACGTATCACCTCGCCTATACTCATGTGCCTACTTTTTCTTAAAAACTCTTTACCCTCTAAAAAGAATAAAACAGTAGGAATAGTAAATACATTAAAAGAAGCGGCAACGTCGGTGTCAGTAGCGATATCTATGCTTATAATTTCAAATTTATTGATATGTTTTTGTACCGCATCAATGAGTTTTGGCTTTAGGGAGCGGCACACATTACATGTAGATGCGCTAAAATAAAGCATAACAGCCGGTTTTTTATGTATAATATCGTTTACTGATTTTAGATTCTGCATTTTTTATTATACTGTATCTGTATTAAAAGGTTGTTGATGTTATGAGATTTTTTTTACTTTTAAGTTTGTTTATAGCCATAGGCTTTGCCCGGTCAAACCCGGATTATTTTAACAATAATATTGATTTAAAACTTCAACAAGCAGATAAAAATCTATACAGCTACTTATCTCCTATCGACAATAATGAAACACAGCAAAGCGTTAAGCAGATGTATTATTCTACTTATAATCTACATGCTTTTAGGGCCAATTATTTACTTCCGGTAAGCTATGGAGTCGGTAGAAATTATAGTAACGACACAAAACAAAATCCTAAAAAAACATCTGTACAGTTTCAGTTTAGTTTGAGGTATGATTTTGCAGCAAATGTTTTTGGCTTACATGGCATTTACAGTGTTGCTTATACGCAGCACTCTTTTTGGCAGGCATATGCAAAATCAGCATATTTTAGAGAATCAAATTATAATCCTGAAATATTTGTTACCATCCCTTCTCCATGGAAGCATCATGATAAGTATATTAAAGCTTTTAGATTTTCTTTAGAGCATCAGTCAAACGGCAGGGGTGGAGCGGATGAGCGGTCATGGAACTTTGTCACAGGCAGTGTATATGTACAATATAAGAATATCTTTGTTCAGCTAAAAGGATGGGCTAGAATTTATGGCACAAGAGATTACAATCCCGATTTGCTTGATTATTTAGGGCATGGAAGTCTTAAGATTATGGCGCCATATAAAAAAAATGTTTTTAAGTTGCTGCTTAGATCCAACTTTAGTAGCCACGGTGCAGCAAAATTTAGCTACAGCTACCCACTTGCTTATACAAACGGACTGTTTTTATATATTCAGGCATTTAGCGGTTATG
>Ga0256829_1002647_pt1 | contig 13112 bp, 10 predicted proteins | sample 131447metaG_FD_185979 | JGI IMG/M metagenome (GOLD analysis project Ga0256829, IMG submission 185979) | Hydrothermal vent microbial communities from Lau Basin, Pacific Ocean - 131-447 | ecosystem: Environmental > Aquatic > Marine > Hydrothermal vents | place: Pacific Ocean: Lau Basin | collected...
ATCTTTAAAAAGACTTCTAAAACACTTGATACAAGTATAATCAATGTTATCTCTCCTGATAATATTACACAAGAACAACTTTTTAAAAATAGTGATGAAGTAGAAGTTTTTACAGTTAAATCAAATGAACTTTATGATGGAAACAAAGACTATATAAGAGTATCAAAGCAAGGTAATAGCCTAGAAAATGTATTTACTAAAATGGTAGCTGATTCAAAATTTATAAATGAAATTTGTTTACTTGGTGTTGGATTTAAAACAGGCACAGATAAAATAGTTAAAAAAGATATTGATAAAGTTTATAATGTTAAACCTATTAATATAAATTTAAAAGATGGTGTTTTTATTTTAAATGAAGAAGAATACAAAAGAATAAAACCTGAAGATGAATTAATCTATAAATGCTATAAAAGTTCTGATATTGAAAAATATAGTTCAAGTAGTTGGAAAAATCTTTATGTTATATGGACAAATAAAGATACTGATATTGAGAAATATCCAAATATTGAAAATCATTTAGAAAAATATAAAGAAATATTAGACTTTAAAATGAAAGATAGAGGAGAAACACTACCTTGGTATTCTAATTATAGAGCGAGAGATAATGATGTATTTACAAATAAAGATAAAATAGTTTTTCCTTATCGTTCAAAATTAAATATATTTTCATATAGTAATGATGATTATTTCGCAAGTGGAGATATTCTATATTTACGACAAAAAGATAAAAATTTTAATATTAAATATTTATTAGCACTTTTAAACTCAAAACTTTATTACACTTGGTTATATTATAAAGGCAAAAGAAAGGGTGAGATATTAGAACTATATGTAACTCCTATTAGTCAAGTACCTATTAAAGATATATCACAAGAAGAACAAGAGCCATTTGTCAATTTAGTAGATAATATTATTGAAGCTAAGAAAAAGCTTGTAAATTACAATACACTACTAAATGATGCAATTAGTGATAATAATTTTGATAGAGAAATAAAACTAAAAAAAGAGATAGATACACTTAAAATCACAATAGACAATAGTATAAAAGAAATAGATAATAAAGTTTATACTCTTTATGGGTTGAGTAATGAAGAAGTCAAGATTGTAGAGAGTATATCATAATGAATAATAAGCATATTGATATATTTATAAAAAATAAATGTGATGAAATACCAACAGGGTTCCTTCTAAAAAAGTGTGGGTAAATCTACATTAAGCTATAATTAATAAATAAAATCCAAAAAATAAGATTTTCAATGACACAAGAACTTTTTCAATTAGCACTAAATATAACTGACCCATGGTATATATCTGATATAAAATTTGATGTAGAATCTAAAAGATTAGATGTATATATAGATTTTACAAAAGGCAGTAATTTTTCGTATGAGTATATAGATTATAAAACTGAAACTAAAAAAGAGATAGTTGATGGAAAAGAGATTGAAACTAAAACAAAAAAAGAGATAAGCAGAGAGACTTTTGATAATTTAAAAGCCTACGATACTAAAAATAAAACATGGAGACATCTTAACTTCTTTGAGCATGAATGCTATTTACATGCAAGAGTACCAAGAGTTAAATTACCTAATGGAAAAATCAAACTAATAAAGACTCCATGGGAAGGTTTGAGTAATGGATTTACACTTTTATTTGAAGCTCTTTTAGTGCAACTATGTCAAGCGATGCCAGTGAATAAAGTAGCACAACTTACAAAAACAAGTGATGATAAATTATGGGATATGTTGGGTAGATATATAGATACTACAAGAGAGTATGAGAACTTTGAGAATATAGAAGCTATTGGTATGGATGAGACAAGTAGAGCTAAAGGGCATGAGTATATTACACTCTTTGTGGATCTTCTAAAACGAAGAACAATATTTATAACAGAAGGTAAAGATAATACCACAATTAAGAGGTTTGCAGAGGATTTCAAAGAACATAATGGAGATGTAGAAAAAATAGAAAATGTAAGCTGTGACATGTCTCCTGCTTTTATAAAAGGTGTTAAAGAGAATCTCTCTAAAGCAGAAATTACATTTGATAAATTCCATATTTTAAAAATAATTAATGAGGCTGTCAACAAGGTAAGAAAAAAAGAAGTTGTTTCGCAAAATATTTTAAAAGGTACAAAGTATATTTGGCTTAAAAACTACAATAATCTTACTGTGAAACAGAAAGAGACATTAGATGAACTTACTATGTCAAATATGAATATTAAAACAATGAGAGCATACAATATACGACAATCGTTTCAAGATATATATCTAGCTACAACAAAAGAGGAGTTTATCACTTATCTCAATAAATGGTACTTTTGGGCGACACACTCAAGACTAGAGCCTATGAAAGAAGCAGCTTATACTGTAAAGAGACATTGGGATGGTATTGTAAAATGGTATGAGAGCAAAATTAATAATGGAATATTAGAAGGACTAAACTCTGTTATTCAAGCCACTAAATCTAAAGCAAGAGGATATAAGACATTTAAGAATTATAAGATTATCGTATATTTGCTGACAGGGAAATTAGACTTTTCTATGGTTAATAGTAAATTTAGGGAGATTTAGATGGTGGTTTACCCACACTTTTTTAGAAGGAACCGATTTTATAGATGATACAGTAGGCGCACTGGTAGATGCAGGAGGTAAGTGGGCATTTGGAATCATCCCTACCGTAAAGAACGACGGAGGCTATGTTACCCAGATAGCCACACAAATCTTTGGAGATAACAGGAATATCATAGTCGCAAAGACTCCTAATCAATTTAAGAACTGGAAACTCAAACCAAAAGATCCTAAAAATCCAAATGATGACTGGGACTATGAAAGCTACACAACCCCTGAAGGTAAAATACAATTCAGAACAAACCCAAATAAAGCAGTACGCATTAATGAACAAGCAGATCCGAACGATCCACTCGGTAACTATAAAATTCACCTCACCTCACAACAGATACACGATGCCAAGCTCAACACTATATTTACAAACGGACTGAACAACACGGCAGTTGAAGCGATAAACAATCAACAAGAGCAACAGGCAAATCCAAATATAGGATTGGTGAATTATAATGTCAGTCACGGAACACTAGCTGATCTGCTTATAGAGACAACACTTGAAAAAACGACTATAATGTTAGATAAAGTTCCGGGAGTGACCGATATAGGCTACTTTATCAATGGAAGTGCAAGACAAACAGGAGAGAACATCAGCCAGCTAGCAAAGATCAATAAAGGCAATATTTATATAGCAGCCCACTCCCAAGGAACAAGTCAGACATACCTGGGACTGCAGCAACATAAAGAGGAGCTGTCCAAGATGCTTAAAAACAACCCAAATGCAAAACTCACCCTGCAAAACTCCGGCTCACCGGTAAGTTCGGATGCGGTAAAAGATTTGGTGGTGAATGAGATTTATGGTGGGGAAGAGAAAATCAAGTTGCACATTAAAGATGGTAAAGAAAAAGATGTCTTCCGCTCCCAAATCAATCCCGGAGACTTCATAGGTCTGCTTGGAGGCAACTTCGGAGGTATCAACAACAATGCTCCAATCACATCGAAAGATTTCTGGGTACAGGCTCCCTATACATTTACAAGAGGTGTGCCGACACTGATGAACGGTCCTTTGCGAGACAATCAAGAGAACCCGAGCAAAAGCTCTTCGCACTCGGGATACCCTTGTGTGATTGGGTGTGGGGACAATGGGGTGACGCCAAACAAAGTAACAAACTACTTTGATCCTACAATCCAGCAAGACACTCCTTTATTTCAATATTACAACGAGATTCATGTAGACGCCTCAAAAGCAAAATTTAATACAGGGGATAATCAATGAAATATATATATTCGATATTAATAAGTTTATTTTTATTGGGATGCTCTACAGATAATATCGACTATACTTTAGCACGAATGTCGGGAAATAAACCGGCAGGATTTTTTTATTTTAAAAATTCTTATGACGCAAATCATTATATGTTTGAACATAAAGACTTTAATATTTCTATGATTCAGACAAACCAACAAGATTGGATAGATATGGGGGGATGGCATGGCGCATATATTTATGATGGAATTGGTCTTGGATTGGAAATAAAAGAGGTAAGGGCATATGGAGATATTTTTGGCTACGGCATCAATATATTCTCTTCCGTTGGGAAAACGAATGAAATGACCGATGCAATAAAAAAAGGTGATATCCAATATATTAGAAACAATATAAAAATTGATAAAGAAGATAAACTAAGAATAGAAAAACATGGCAAAGAAAATTATATATGTGAAGTTATGGAATATACTAAAAAGAATAATAAAACAAATAAATTTGTAAGCTACAGTTGTTACAAATTCAACCCCAAACACACAAAATACAAAAAAGTCGGTATCACCTTCATCTACACCAAATCCCCAACCCTCCCCAAAGAACTAGAGTCTCTGGTAAAAGAGTACACCTACGAAGACCTGCTTAAGCGAGGTCAAAGAGTGTTAGACAGCCTCTACATAAAAGATGGATGGGATGAGTAAAATCGTAAGTGTAAAAAATACCAAACTCCTCTCAGCTACTGCAACAACAACCCTCAAAGGTGCATTCATCACAAACAAAGATGCTTCCGGAGTCGATCAAGGCAACCTGCAACTCACCACCAGAAAACTTATAGCAGAAGATATACAAGACCACGATAACTATAAAAACAGTAATGTAGGTTTGGGTGTCGGATCGGTGGACTTCAATCCTTCCCTCAATTCCATAGAGTTCGCAAAAAGCACACAAGATAAAGAGCAGATCGTAAGAGCAACCATAGGCAAAGGGAGTATAACCACAAACTCAGACACAAGCCACATCAACAGAGACATAGTAAAAACCAAACAACTCACCAAAGATGAAAGCTCCGATATAGAGCTCTATGCAAGTGACAGCTCCATCAATGCACTCACGCATCCGGTACAGACATACAAAGATATGAAGCAAAAGGCAAAGGATGTCGGGCTTGCGAGTCATAAAGAGATAGCCGAAGATCTCCCTAGTGCACGAAAAAGCAAGAGAGTAGATAAAAGCAAACAAGGTGGAAAAACAGAACTCAAAAAAGAGGTGAACGATTTTATGGTTCCTTCTAAAAAAGTGTGGGTAAATCTACATTAAGCTATAATTAATAAATAAAATCCAAAAAATAAGATTTTCAATGACACAAGAACTTTTTCAATTAGCACTAAATATAACTGACCCATGGTATATATCTGATATAAAATTTGATGTAGAATCTAAAAGATTAGATGTATATATAGATTTTACAAAAGGCAGTAATTTTTCGTATGAGTATATAGATTATAAAACTGAAACTAAAAAAGAGATAGTTGATGGAAAAGAGATTGAAACTAAAACAAAAAAAGAGATAAGCAGAGAGACTTTTGATAATTTAAAAGCCTACGATACTAAAAATAAAACATGGAGACATCTTAACTTCTTTGAGCATGAATGCTATTTACATGCAAGAGTACCAAGAGTTAAATTACCTAATGGAAAAATCAAACTAATAAAGACTCCATGGGAAGGTTTGAGTAATGGATTTACACTTTTATTTGAAGCTCTTTTAGTGCAACTATGTCAAGCGATGCCAGTGAATAAAGTAGCACAACTTACAAAAACAAGTGATGATAAATTATGGGATATGTTGGGTAGATATATAGATACTACAAGAGAGTATGAGAACTTTGAGAATATAGAAGCTATTGGTATGGATGAGACAAGTAGAGCTAAAGGGCATGAGTATATTACACTCTTTGTGGATCTTCTAAAACGAAGAACAATATTTATAACAGAAGGTAAAGATAATACCACAATTAAGAGGTTTGCAGAGGATTTCAAAGAACATAATGGAGATGTAGAAAAAATAGAAAATGTAAGCTGTGACATGTCTCCTGCTTTTATAAAAGGTGTTAAAGAGAATCTCTCTAAAGCAGAAATTACATTTGATAAATTCCATATTTTAAAAATAATTAATGAGGCTGTCAACAAGGTAAGAAAAAAAGAAGTTGTTTCGCAAAATATTTTAAAAGGTACAAAGTATATTTGGCTTAAAAACTACAATAATCTTACTGTGAAACAGAAAGAGACATTAGATGAACTTACTATGTCAAATATGAATATTAAAACAATGAGAGCATACAATATACGACAATCGTTTCAAGATATATATCTAGCTACAACAAAAGAGGAGTTTATCACTTATCTCAATAAATGGTACTTTTGGGCGACACACTCAAGACTAGAGCCTATGAAAGAAGCAGCTTATACTGTAAAGAGACATTGGGATGGTATTGTAAAATGGTATGAGAGCAAAATTAATAATGGAATATTAGAAGGACTAAACTCTGTTATTCAAGCCACTAAATCTAAAGCAAGAGGATATAAGACATTTAAGAATTATAAGATTATCGTATATTTGCTGACAGGGAAATTAGACTTTTCTATGGTTAATAGTAAATTTAGGGAGATTTAGATGGTGGTTTACCCACACTTTTTTAGAAGGAACCGATTTTATAGATGATACAGTAGGCGCACTGGTAGATGCAGGAGGTAAGTGGGCATTTGGAATCATCCCTACCGTAAAGAACGACGGAGGCTATGTTACCCAGATAGCCACACAAATCTTTGGAGATAACAGGAATATCATAGTCGCAAAGACTCCTAATCAATTTAAGAACTGGAAACTCAAACCAAAAGATCCTAAAAATCCAAATGATGACTGGGACTATGAAAGCTACACAACCCCTGAAGGTAAAATACAATTCAGAACAAACCCAAATAAAGCAGTACGCATTAATGAACAAGCAGATCCGAACGATCCACTCGGTAACTATAAAATTCACCTCACCTCACAACAGATACACGATGCCAAGCTCAACACTATATTTACAAACGGACTGAACAACACGGCAGTTGAAGCGATAAACAATCAACAAGAGCAACAGGCAAATCCAAATATAGGATTGGTGAATTATAATGTCAGTCACGGAACACTAGCTGATCTGCTTATAGAGACAACACTTGAAAAAACGACTATAATGTTAGATAAAGTTCCGGGAGTGACCGATATAGGCTACTTTATCAATGGAAGTGCAAGACAAACAGGAGAGAACATCAGCCAGCTAGCAAAGATCAATAAAGGCAATATTTATATAGCAGCCCACTCCCAAGGAACAAGTCAGACATACCTGGGACTGCAGCAACATAAAGAGGAGCTGTCCAAGATGCTTAAAAACAACCCAAATGCAAAACTCACCCTGCAAAACTCCGGCTCACCGGTAAGTTCGGATGCGGTAAAAGATTTGGTGGTGAATGAGATTTATGGTGGGGAAGAGAAAATCAAGTTGCACATTAAAGATGGTAAAGAAAAAGATGTCTTCCGCTCCCAAATCAATCCCGGAGACTTCATAGGTCTGCTTGGAGGCAACTTCGGAGGTATCAACAACAATGCTCCAATCACATCGAAAGATTTCTGGGTACAGGCTCCCTATACATTTACAAGAGGTGTGCCGACACTGATGAACGGTCCTTTGCGAGACAATCAAGAGAACCCGAGCAAAAGCTCTTCGCACTCGGGATACCCTTGTGTGATTGGGTGTGGGGACAATGGGGTGACGCCAAACAAAGTAACAAACTACTTTGATCCTACAATCCAGCAAGACACTCCTTTATTTCAATATTACAACGAGATTCATGTAGACGCCTCAAAAGCAAAATTTAATACAGGGGATAATCAATGAAATATATATATTCGATATTAATAAGTTTATTTTTATTGGGATGCTCTACAGATAATATCGACTATACTTTAGCACGAATGTCGGGAAATAAACCGGCAGGATTTTTTTATTTTAAAAATTCTTATGACGCAAATCATTATATGTTTGAACATAAAGACTTTAATATTTCTATGATTCAGACAAACCAACAAGATTGGATAGATATGGGGGGATGGCATGGCGCATATATTTATGATGGAATTGGTCTTGGATTGGAAATAAAAGAGGTAAGGGCATATGGAGATATTTTTGGCTACGGCATCAATATATTCTCTTCCGTTGGGAAAACGAATGAAATGACCGATGCAATAAAAAAAGGTGATATCCAATATATTAGAAACAATATAAAAATTGATAAAGAAGATAAACTAAGAATAGAAAAACATGGCAAAGAAAATTATATATGTGAAGTTATGGAATATACTAAAAAGAATAATAAAACAAATAAATTTGTAAGCTACAGTTGTTACAAATTCAACCCCAAACACACAAAATACAAAAAAGTCGGTATCACCTTCATCTACACCAAATCCCCAACCCTCCCCAAAGAACTAGAGTCTCTGGTAAAAGAGTACACCTACGAAGACCTGCTTAAGCGAGGTCAAAGAGTGTTAGACAGCCTCTACATAAAAGATGGATGGGATGAGTAAAATCGTAAGTGTAAAAAATACCAAACTCCTCTCAGCTACTGCAACAACAACCCTCAAAGGTGCATTCATCACAAACAAAGATGCTTCCGGAGTCGATCAAGGCAACCTGCAACTCACCACCAGAAAACTTATAGCAGAAGATATACAAGACCACGATAACTATAAAAACAGTAATGTAGGTTTGGGTGTCGGATCGGTGGACTTCAATCCTTCCCTCAATTCCATAGAGTTCGCAAAAAGCACACAAGATAAAGAGCAGATCGTAAGAGCAACCACAAACTCAGACACAAGCCACATCAACAGAGACATAGTAAAAACCAAACAACTCACCAAAGATGAAAGCTCCGATATAGAGCTCTATGCAAGTGACAGCTCCATCAACGCACTCACGCATCCGGTACAGACCTATAAAGATATGAAGCAAAAAGCCAAAGATGTTGGACTTGCAAGTCATGTGGAGATACTCAAAAGCTTACCGACAGCCAAAGGAAAAACAGTTACTAAAACAGTGAACGGTAAAAAGGTGAGTGTCCAAGTAAGAGAAGACGGCAGTGAAAAAAGCGGGTTTGAGAAATTTGTTGACAACACTCTTGGCAAAGGTTTAGATAAGATTGCATTTCTTGGAATCCTGCCGTCCAAACTCAATGATGGAGGGTATGTAAGCCAGATAGCTACACAGGTGTTTGGAGATAATAGAAACATCCTGCAGACTACAGTTGAAGAAAAGTTTACCGATTTAGGGCTTAGTAAAGAGCGCGGAGATTATATTGTAACTACTATCAATGGACAAACTACATACATAACAAACCCGGATAAAACAGTGAGAATTACAAAAAATGGAGAAAAAGAGGGCTATTTGGATAGTATGAAGATCTATATAAGTGAAGAGGATGCAAAAAAGATGAAAATCGATCATCTTTTTACAAACGGAATTATGAACAGTTTCCCAGAAGCACTTGCCAATCAAAAAGAGCAGCAGGGATCTCCAAGTGTAAGTCTATTGAACTATAACCAAACACACGGACTTGCAGGAGACAGCTTAGAGATGACTCAAGAAAAGATAGCCATCACGACAAACCTTACACAGCTAGCAACGGGTGGAGCAAGACAAACAGGAGAGATAAAAACACAACTCACCAGACTCAATAACGGTAATCTCAAAACAGCAGCCCACTCGCAAGGTACTATGCAGGATTACCTAGGTACAAAACTCAATAAAGAGACGATAAGTAACATTGTCCAAAACAACAAAGATGCAAAATACACCACACAATACTCAGGCTCACCCGTCAACTCGAATGCAGCACAAGAGCTTGTAACCGATATTTATGGAGGGACAAATGGGATTGAGGAACGATTCGGAAAAGACAAAGATGCTATTGAAAATGTCTTCCGCTCCCAAGTAAACCCAGGAGACCCAGTAGCACTGCTAGGGGGTAATACGGCAGGGATAAACAACCATGATGATGTTTTAGTAAATATTTCAGAGGCATCAACTCATGGACTTTGGACACTCTTTAGCGGTAAGGACGGCGAGGGGATATTTGGCTTTTTAAACAATCCAAATAATCCCTCTCCTCACTCCGGATATGGGTGTGTGATAGGGTGTGGGGATGGTGGAGTTACTCCTAAATTTGGTCAGTATATTGGTGTAGATAAACAAGATCCTGACTTTTTACAAAATTTTTATTTAAAAATAAATGCTGATCCGACAATATCAAATGTCTATAATCCGGCAATTTTATCAGGAGAGAAAAAATGAAAATAAGATATATGTTCCTCATAAGTATAATAATTGTGCTGTTTGGCGGATGCTCCAAAAATAGCCTTAGAGAGAATGTCGATGGATTTATGCAATGGACAAGTGGAAATAAGCCTCCACAATTCTTTATGTTTGCAAACCCAAAGACAGCTGATAATTTTATTTTACAACATAAGGACTTTAGTGTAAGAGCACCATTAACATATGAAAAAGATTGGCAAAAGATGACTGGCTGGAAAGGTGGATTTATATATGGAGGTGCATTCTTTTCTTTGGTACAGTACAGATCAAAAGAAACAAAAGGAATAGTTTTAGATTATACATTTGAGTTTACTACAGCGATATATCAATATACAGATAGAGAGAGAGATTTATGAACAAATCAAAAATTTTCCATCACAAAGAACAAGACCTGATGGAGAAACTATAAATGTTAACCTTCATTACGAAACTCATGGCAAAGAAAATTATACATGTATAGTAAACAGTTCTTACAATCTTAATCAAGGTGTTTATGAAAAATATTACGGTTGTTATAAATTTAATAAACAAAGAACAATGGCAAAAAAAGTAGGTATCACTTTCATCTACACCAAATCCCCAACCCTCCCCAAAAAACTAGAGCCTTTAGCAAAAGAGTACACCTACGAAGACCTGCTCAAGCGGGGTCAAAGAGTACTTGACAGCCTCTACATAAAAGATGGATGGGATGAGTAAGCAATTAAATAAATTCAAATATGAAAAAAAAGGGGAGGTGTATGAATAAAGAACACTAAGACATTATTAAAGAAAAGGTAAAACAAATAATTAGTTGATCATCAAACGATCCAAATACATAAACCAGAACAATAAAAAGGATAAAACATATGAAAAAAATGTTACTTGGTACTTTAACAGCATTAGTATTCACAACAGGAGCTATTGCGACAGAAAATTTTTTTAATTATAAGCAGGAAGTAGGGATAGGAGTAAGCTATATAGATCGTAACTTTGATGGTTGGGACAATAATAATTATGGTTTTAATCTCAATGGAAAACTGATGAAATCTCTTAATGAAATTATAGCTGTAGGTGTGACTGTAAATTTTGATTATAACCCATCAGTGAAACTGAAATCAGGAACTTCAAACCCTACCGAGTATATTCTCGATTTTCTTCCAACAGTTACATATATCATCAATGATAAAGTTGATGTAAGTGCTATGATAGGGTATGAATATGGTAAATATAATGCAGATTGGGGTGATTGGAATACAAAAGGCCTTAGTTATGGAGTGACCGCATCATACGTTATTATGCCACAAATAAGAGCTAATATTAGTGTGCTGAGAGCAAGTATGGACTTTACTACTTCATCATATGGAGCAGTTGATGATAATAATGTGCAAACTACTCGTTACACTATTGGTGTAGGCTATAACTTCTAAAACAAATATGATTTAAAAAGAAATAAATATCTCTAGTTCCTAAATTTAATTTGGGAGCGAGTGCAAATTTTAAGTTATGTAAAATCAGGTGTGTATAACATTGGTGTGTATTTTCCTCCATACATTCTCGAAATATCCAAAAGATGGACTCAAAAATGTTTCAGTGTGTGTGATTGGAGTCAAAGAGGATGAATTATTACTGCAAGAAGCAAAAAGAACGAAAGTCCAGTTGACATTCGTACCGTTATGCTTTATGAATTTTAAAGATGACGGAAAGTAAAATGTAAAGAAATTTAGATATTATAGTAGAGGTTAATCTATTTTAAAATTTTTAGGAGAAATTTCATGAAGAAATTCGGTTTAAGTTTATTGCTAATGGCAATAATGGTGTTAGTAACAGGTTGTGGTTCGAATAGTCCAAGTGTTCCAAAAATTGAAGTAACAAAAAAATTTAGACTCAATGATGTTAAATTAAACTTGTCTCAATTGGTTCAAACAAAAATTACTTACCACACAAGAGAAGAATTAGAGTCTATTCTTAAAAGTAAGATTATAGAAATTTTAAAAAAGAAAAAGTTATTATCTAATGATGGCAAAATGGATGCATTGGCAATTAATGTTAACTATCAAAGAAGATTTGTTGGTGATAAAACACCAATTGCATCTGACTCACTAGCGTATCCTAACTATTCATATACAATAAAAATTTTAAAGGGAAATAAGCTTATAGGTAGTATAAAAAAAGACAATTTAACTTTTAAAGGCGGTTTTACGATGAATTTACAAATAATAGCCGGTACATTAAGAGATAAAAAATATGAATTAGAATTTATTGAAGCTTTGGCAAATGCAATAGTAAATGACATTGAATCACTAAACTAATAGCTAGATATAATAAAACCATGGAATAAAATGAAGTAGTGCATAAATCTTAACTTGATATGTGTTTTCTCCTAACTTAGCGAAAGTTGGTTCGTTGTATAGGCGGTTTGTAGTGAGGGTCTTTGCCCTCTACTGTCCAGAGCTCTTTGACAAGGGTACTCACACTTTTTTTCATATCCTCTTCTACTAATGTAAAATCTTTAAAACTCTCACGTAAAAGCTCCATTTCTTGTTCTTGCGTGAGGGAATGTGCCTGTTTTTTCAGTGGCACTGTTGTGTTATGTTTTAGATTGTAAAGATGCCAGAGGCTTAAAAAATCTTCGGAGTACTGCTTAAGTATATTGTGTGCATAGAGTTGAAAATTTTGGTAGCTGCTTGCTTCGAAGAGTTCGATGACAAGGGTGATTGTTGCTTTGAGATGTACAAAAGGTACCATTGAAAAGAGTTGTCGTGCAACACTCTGTCCGTTATCGTGCTCGGCTCCGATGAAAACGCGTGCGCCGCCATCTGTTGCACCAAAGTTGTTTGTTTTAAGACCGATGAGCCCAATGTCGGTATGTCGGTGGCGTCCACATCAGGATGT
>Ga0256829_1002648_pt1 | contig 13100 bp, 12 predicted proteins | sample 131447metaG_FD_185979 | JGI IMG/M metagenome (GOLD analysis project Ga0256829, IMG submission 185979) | Hydrothermal vent microbial communities from Lau Basin, Pacific Ocean - 131-447 | ecosystem: Environmental > Aquatic > Marine > Hydrothermal vents | place: Pacific Ocean: Lau Basin | collected...
CCTGAGCTGCATTTTCGGGTCCGAGCTTAACTAAAAAGTCTTGCGCATTACTGGTTTTAAAATGATAATTCTGAGTGTATTCTCCGTAGAGCAAGTCTAAGGTTCCATCCAGGCCATAATGGGCCTTTATTTCCTTAAGGATAGCTGCATTTGCAGTTTGGGTCATAGCTTCTTATTTTAGCCGAAATAAAGTTACGTAAACTGTAGTTTTTCAACGGGCCGATTTTTCCACTAATCGTACCCAAATTACCACCTGTCGGCACTAAACGGCGTATTCGTCGAAACTTAAACGGCAAAATTTGTATTATTTAACACTTTTGCATATCCATGATACCCCTATGAAAACATTAGAAATCCTATTACTAGAAGATGATCAAATAGAGATCATGAAGCTAGAAAGGGCTTTTAAAAAACTCAGCACCCAGCACAAGGTGATCCCCGTAAACAACGGCGAGGACGCTTTAGAGTATTTAAAAGATGCCCGCCGTTTACCAGATCTCGTATTTCTAGACCTCAATATGCCGCGATTGAATGGTCTGGAATTTTTGGCGATCCTAAAAAAGGACGATCGCCTTAAATTCTTACCGACAGTTGTACTAACTACTTCGAGTAACAAAAAAGACCTTTTTGCCTGCTATGAGATCGGCGTTGCCGGATACGTATTAAAGCCCTTACAATACCAAGACTATGTAAATCGAATAAGCGCTGTATTGGCCTATTGGGAAAATAACGAACTCGTAAAACCTGTTTTGAGTTAAGCCAACACTTATGAAAGGAATTGTATTTACAGAACTTATGGAATTGGTCGAAGAAAAGTTTGGCCTAGAGACCGTAGATTATATCATCGATCAGTCAGATCTACCTTCAGGTGGTGTCTATACCGCCGTTGGCACCTACGATTTTGGAGAGATGCTTCAACTTTTAACGCATCTCAGTGCTAAAACAGGAATAGATGTCGGCACCTTACAGCGTGTTTTTGCCGAGCATTTCTTTCAGGTAATTAAAAGAGAGTACCCTTCTTTTTTACAATTGTATAAAGACCCAATTGAAATGTTGGCGTCTATTGAGAATCACATTCACGTGGAGGTGAGAAAGATCTACCCGGACGCTCAGCTTCCTACATTTGACATCCAAGAACGAAGCGCTAACCACCTTGTTATGGTTTACAGCTCTTCCAGATCGATGTATAATTTTGGTTTAGGATTGATGGAACAAACCTTCAAACACTTCGACAAAGAAGCGACTATAACCATGGATATGCTCAAGGAAGACGGATCTGAGGTTAAATTCGTAATTTCCAGTAATGGATAACAACGAGCATAGACTCCTTCTGAGGAAACTCGAACGGGAGAAAGCCGCCAGGAAACAGGCAGAAAAGATCCTGGAGGACAAAGCCGCTGAGCTCTATCAGCGCACGGAGCAATTGCACGAGGCGAATGAAAAATTGGAGGTGCTTCTGGGCGAAAGAGATTCCCAGCTCCAAGGAATATTCGAAAACATAGTCGATGCCTATGTGGTGATGGACTTAGGTGGGAACATCTTGCGTATGAACGAGGCTGCCAACAAACTCTTTGGCTTTGATCATGAGCTGGAAAAGGTCAATGTTACCTCATTGATCTATCCAGAGGATTATGTCTACGCCATGGAGTCCTTTAAAGCGCTAACAGAAAAAGGATACTTTACCAATTATCAGGCTCGCGTGTTAACCCGCCAGCAAGGTGTCAGATGGGTGCAGATCAATGCCTCGGTAGTATTAGATAATAAAAAGCGACCCATAGCTGCACAGGGTATTGTAAGAGACATAACGGACCAACTCAACAAAGCCAATGCTTTGGCTTTTATTTCTGAAGTTTCTCAATGTATATTAGGAAAAGTTAATCTCATTGAAATAGGTACAGCAATCGCAAAAAGGGTTGCTGACTTTTTGGGCACAAACGATTGTATAGTGTACATTAAGCGTCCGGAGATGAATGCTTTGCAACAAATTTCAGCTGTTGGCGCAAAATTGAATGACTATGGAACTATAGTAAATCCAATAGAAATTCCTCTTGGTAAGGGTATTGTTGGAACGGTTGCAAAATCGGGCATCGGGGAAATTATACCTGATACCACCGCAGATAACAGATATATAGTTGATGATGCGATTAGGCTATCTGAAATTACGGTTCCTATACTATTGAATGGTGAATTAGTTGGAGTTATTGATGCTGAACATCAGTCGAAAAATTATTTTACCGAATTCCAATTGGGAACATTAAATACTGTTTCTAATTTGGTTGCATTGCAATTGAATTCGGCTTTAGATTTTGAAGCACGCAAAAAAAGTGAAATGCGCAATGTAAAATTGTTGCGACAACTTGAAAGGTCTAACAACGAACTCAGTGAATATGCTCATGTAGTATCTCATGACTTGAAGTCTCCATTGCGAAGTATAAATGCACTTACGGCTTGGATACGAGAAGACAACTTCGATACTTTGAACACTAAGTCAAAAGAACATTTTGATCTTTTAGAAAGTACTATAGATAAAATGGAAAAATTAATTTCTAATGTTCTTAAATATGCAGCTATAGATCAAAGCGACGAAGATTTTTCTGTTGTGGACACAGGAGAACTAGTCTGTGATATTGTCAAAACAATATATATTCCGAGTCGCATAGAAGTTCAAATTCCGAAGCGGCTTCCAGTGGTTTTGGCCAGTCGGGTAATGTTGCAACAACTGTTTCAAAACTTGATGGTGAATGCAATTAAATACAACGATAAGGAGAAAGGTTTTGTAAGGATCTGCTCCGAAGATAAAGAAACCTTTTACCAATTCAGTGTGACCGATAATGGACAGGGAATTCCTCCGGAATACCACGAGAAGATATTTAAGATATTTCAATCCCTAAATCCAGACGGTGAATCCAACGGATTAGGACTGGCCTTGGTTAAAAAGGTAGTGGAATTTTACGATGGAGAAGTCTGGTTAGAAAGTACCCCAGGCGAAGGCACGACTTTTTACTTTACCCTAAGCAAGAAAAAATGATATTCGAGAATCCAAATCCCCGCGAGATCGCTCAAGCGATGCAACAAAATGCAGCTCCAGATACATTGTTTGTAGTCATGGTGGCCGAAAACACGCCCTTAGATGTTGCTCAGTTAATGACTGCGCTTAACGAAACAACCTGTCAGTATATTGGTGGGATCTTTCCAAAACTAATCTTTGACGATAAGTTACTAAATCTAGGTGTTATAGTGACTCAGCTCAAGGGGCTACAGAAAATTCACACGGTCCGTGGTTTGGCGGACGTAAGTTATGCCCTTGAAAAGCATCCTGAAGTCTTGGGTAGTGATTATTGTGTATTTGCCTTGGTAGATGGTCTGGCTTCTGGTATCTCCGGATTCCTTTCTGAGCTTTATCGCAGCTATGGAAGTGAAATCCGCTATTTTGGAGGAGGAGCTGGCAGTCTGAGTTTACAACAAGCGCCCTGTATCTTTAGTCGTGAAGGTTTCTTAGAAGATGCCGCTGTTTATTGTTTGCTGAACCAGACCACGCATTTGGGAGTGAAGCACGGTTGGGAAAAGCTGGGGGGTCCTTTTATTGCTACCAAGACCAATGCCAATATAGTCGAAGAGATCAATTGGAAACCTGCCTTTGAGGTTTACAGGGAGCTTGTAGAGGCCGATTCTGGAGCGAGTTTTGACAGTCAAGCATTTTTTGATATTGCCAAAGGATACCCTTTTGGGATGGTACGTGAAGGCTCTGAATGTATTGTTCGCGATCCGATCGCGGTAAATGAGCAAGGCCATTTGATTTGTGTAGGTGAAGTTGCTGAAAACACCTTTTTAAATGTTTTAAAGGGAAAGATTGACCCGCTTATCATAGCAGCTGGACAAGCCGCAGCAGAAGCTGCAGATCAAGCCGGAAAGCCTACCGCGGCTATTATAATTGATTGTATATCGCGAGTACTTTTTTTGGGTGATGACTTTGAGCGCGAAGCAAAAGCAGTTTCTATCGCTTTAAGAAATAAAGAAATTGATCCTACCATTCGTGGTGCGCTTAGTTTAGGAGAAATTTCTTCATTTGGCGAAGGCTTTTTGGAATTTTTTAATAAGACCACTGTAGTGGGACTATTTGAATAGCGATGTCTGGAGGAACTCTACAAACAATTTTTAGTCTTTATGAATTGTCTATGGCAATTGGGAAATCTTTGAATTACCGGGACAATTGCGACCATTTTATGAAAGTGTTTTTAAGCCGCAAGATGCTCAAAGCAGGGTGGATAGTACAGCTACACAATAACAGATTAAGATTGCGATATGCTATACCTGGGCCTTATAGACCCAAGGAAGAAGTTGATATGGATTTTATACACGGTTTATTAAACGAGAATAAACCCGTCTGCGTTTCGGTAAATAAAAGAGTTAAAGATATATGTCCAGTTCCTGTTTCTGGGGGCTTTATAATTGTGTTTCCGATTACAAATGATAGTATTTTATCGGTTCATAGCCCCAGAAATGAGCCTTGGAGTTCAGTAGAGTTAAGGCAGTTGGATCCTATTATCCGTAAATTTGGAGTTTCCCTAAAAGCTTCTGCCGATTACGAAGAACAAAAACTCTTAACAAAAAGATTAGAACGAAATAATAACGATCTTAATGATTATGCTCATATTGTATCTCATGATCTGAAATCACCCTTGCGTAATATTCACAGCTTAGTGCAGTGGATAGAAGAAGACTTAGACAGCGATGAGCCCAAAAAAGCGGCTACCCATATGCCTTACATTTACTCAAGTTTGGAAAAAATGGACAGTTTGATCTCCGGTATTTTGCGATACTCCAATTTGCGAGAATTACAGGAGAGTTTGGTGAAAACAGATCTCAACAAACTCATCGATGAGGTAAAAAGCATGCTGCTAGTACCTTTGGGTGTTCAAATTGTCATTCACGAGATGCCCCAAGTACGTGCAGATCGCTTACGCATGAGTCAAGTCTTTCAGAATTTGATGGATAACGCTTTGACGGCGCTAAAACGCTCTGGAGATTGTCTGGAGGTCGGATATAAAGATCTAGGATCTCATTATGAGTTCTATGTCAAAGACAACGGTCCGGGTATCGCTAAGGCACATCAGGAAAAAGTATTTCAAGTATTCCAAAAGCTCGATGCCGACTCTACTAAAAGTGGTATAGGTCTGGCTATAGTAAGTCGTATCGTAGAAGATCACGGCGGACAGATCAGGTTAGAGAGTCGCGAGGGTGAAGGGGCCGCGTTTTATTTTACCCACCCAAAATAGTACCTTTGATTGCTATGGAGCAGCCTAATCTAGATTACCTTAAAGAGATCTCAGACGGTCAACCGGAAGTGATCGCCCAGTTCGTTGGGATCATTAAAGAGGAATTCCCCGGAGAATTCGAGCAGTATCAGCAGTTAATGAAAGAAAAAGATTGGCAGCACGCGGCTGCAATGGTTCACAAGCTTAAGCATAAAATTAGTATTTTAGGCCTGAAGGAAGGAAGAGCTGTAGCGGTAACACACGAAGATGCCCTAAAAGGAGGTGATTATCAGCACAGTGAAGCTTTTGCTGCCGTATTGAACAAGATAGAAGTATTTTTAAAAGACAAATAATTGCTTATGAAGTGTATTATTATTGATGATGAGGCTACCGCTAGAGCCGTTATTGAACAACTTTGTCAGCAGATAGGTGGTCTTGATGTAGTAGCACAATTTGACAATGCGGTAGCGGCCCTGAAGTATACCAATAAAAGCAAGGTAGATGTAATATTTTTAGACATTCAAATGCCTTCATTTACCGGTTTTGATTTTTTAGACTCTTTAAAAACAGATACACAGGTTGTATTAATTACAAGCAATCCACATTTTGCGCTTGAATCATATAATTATGCGTGTGTTGAAGATTATCTTTTAAAGCCAATAAACTCACAGCGATTCATCAAGACTATCGATAAAATATCGCGAAAGTTAGGTAGGATTAGTATGGAAAATTCTACAGAAGCGATTGAAAAGGATAATGATGTTTTATTTATAAACATTGACCGAAGATTAGTCAAGATTGTGATAGATGAGATTTATCTTATAGAGGCCAACGGTGATTATGTGTTAATAAAAACTTTGAATAAAAACTATTCTGTGCATGTTACAGTCAAGAAATTACTTGAAAAACTTCCGACTAATAAATTTGTTAGAGTTCATCGTGGTTATGTTATAAATATTTCTAAGATTACTGATATTGAAGATAACAGTGTTCTTATTGAGCGCGATGTTATTCCTATATCTAGGTCAAATAGACCAGAATTAATGAGAAAATTAAACTTATTATAGTCACATAAATTTGTCCTATTCTAGGGTGTATATTGATTAAAATAATTTGTGGTTTACTTATTTAATAGAGTTGCTCATCATTGATAAATTGCAAACAGAGTAATGTTTTTATGAAAATGTCCCTAACGATCTCTTTGAAGGTATTGTCTGAGCAATAAACCACAAGAGAATCATATTTGCATACTTATCATTGATTCGAGCATCTCATTTAGCGAACAATTCTCTTTAGTTCGTTAGGACAAATCCCTGTGAGGTATTCTCTTCAAAGCTCGAAACAATTAATTGCCTTTTAATGCCCATTCATCTGTGCAGACTGGTTATTAATCGAAATACCGCGAGTTGAATTATTGCTGAAATCTATCTTTGAGCAATTAACAAAAATTCTGTGCACGTGCCAATCGTTCTAAAAAGCATAGATAATTATGTGCTACTTAAAGGCAGCAGTATACCTTCAAATCAAATAGATGAAATTATTCAGTTCATCACTAAGAAGCAGGAGGTAGTTGGAAATTTAAATATAACAGTTGAAAAGAATTTTTTTAATTGTAATGGCACATTACGGCGATTTGAGCAATGCTTGGAGAATAAAGCCATTGTATCGATAATTTAGTAAACCAAACCTTGGGTTAAAGGTATCATCTTATTTTTGTTTGATTCGTGTTAATGGATTAAGATGCGTTAGTGATTCTATAAGGTGTGCCTAGGTCTATGCGGGGCAATAATAGCGTTAGATAACAACCCAAGGTTTTTACTAAATTATAATATGTCATTTCTTTTGGACTTTTTTGATATTCTAAAATTTAAAAGTCAAGTTTATAGCTTCTAACTATTTAAGGTTCGTAGCTGTAGTACCAGTTTAAGTGTGATTTAAAAGTTCCAAAAGAGTATTCTTAATAAAAACATATTTTATTTCATGCGCAGTACCATTATAATCTATTGCAGAAATCAAGAAGGCTTGATTGATAAAATTCCATTCGGAAGGTTTTTAGATGAAAATTCAAATTACAGTTTTTGTTTTGTCAACGACGGCAGTGATGATGCTACAATAACTATTTTAGACACCATCGAAAGACATTACAAGGAACAAGTAAAGGTGTTATATTCCAAAAAGTGCCTGGGCTACTATCATGCCTTACAATTGGGATTGAGATTTGTCCTTAAAAACAATGAATTTGATTATATAGGATTGCTGAAGACAGAGCTTAGCATCGAGTTGATGGATTTTGGTTTTCTTGAAAAAGAAATAATTAATAGTACAGAATTGGTAAGAGTAAACAATATTTACGATTTTAACGGTTCTCGCAAAAAAGGTGTTCGGGGTATCGTATATAAACTATTAAAGAATCTAGAGCATTCTAATTCATAAAGCAGAAATAAATAAACCCTCTACGTTCTTAAGCGTAGCGGCGATCCTGTGGTTAATATCTTTTCCTAAAATTTGGAGCTAGATCTAAAGGCTAGCCTTCAGATTCCAGGCCGACTACTAAGTATTTACTTAGCCTACAACAACTTTACTTTGGTAGAATCCAATACTGTTCAGCTGCAGTGGGATCAATCTATCAATACCTTTGGATTGGGCGAGATCAGCATCGCTGCCTAATCACAACAGACGTTTTTGTTTTTCAAAGAATGCATCGGCCTGTAACTGCATAAGTTCGCGGGCCTTTTTTCTTTTGTAGTCGTAGGCTTCTTGCTCTTCGGCTATATCTCCATAGACACGATTGTTAAGCGCCAGGTCTGTGCTCAATAGTATCTTTCGCTGTTCTTTTTGCTGCGCTGCCCAGGAGGCAATAGCGCCTTCTTGTTCCTCGAGTTTATGATCATAGGGCCCTCTGTGAGAAAGCAATTTTGCGAAGATCGGTGAAGTTTCTACCGCAAGGAATAGTAAGAATATAAAGAATGATGGCAACCACGGAAGCTTCTCTAGCGCATTTACACGAGCCATAAGGCCGTCAAAGCCCTCAATTACCGGTTGGGTCTCAGTGACCTTATTGTCGTATTGAGTTTCTAAGGCAGTGATCTGTGTTTCCAGATCAACGATTTTAGCTGCATTCGCAGTTCGGAGCTCTGTCAAAGCAGCCAATTCTGCATCGTGTTTTTCGCGCTTTTCCTTGTAAACTGGCCCTTTGCCAACCAGCTCGGTACCGGCTCGCCCTTCTGCTTCTGCTATATAGGTTTCATAAAGAGCATTGACGCTCGTTTCCTTAGTGATAACTTCTTGTTTTAGGGTCTCAATTTGCCCGTTTAGTTCGGCTATCTTGGGCTGATATTGCAAGGCGATCTGATCTTGATTGTCCAAGGTCATTTGATTCTTTTCTTCTAGCAAGACCTGATCTATCTCCTTTTCAAAGATCTTGAGCTCTAAGGGTTTTGCAATGACCACGGCGATGATCACGGCCAGAATGAGTCTGGGCGTAGCCTGAACCAATTCGTCCCAGAAATTTCCACGTTTCTTTATGGTAGACACGATGAATCTATCTAGATTAAAGATGAGCAAGCCCCAAACCAATCCAAAGGCCACGGCAATGCCATAATTGTCAAATACGGTGTAAAGGGCATAGGTTGCTGCAATGGCAGCCATAATTGCGGTAAAGAAGACAGTGGCACCTATTCCTGCATATTTGGTGCGCTCTCCGGGAGCACATTGGTCTAAGATGTCCGTATCTGCTCCGGAGCAGAAAATGAAAAATGATTGTAACATGATTGATGAATTAAAGTGTTCGCCGCAGTAGTGGACTGCATCCGAGAGTATTAGAACGCAATTTGTATGCTTTTGTTACATAATAAAGCATTAAAAAAGCCTCGATAAATCGAGGCTCTCATTCATTTGTGGGTCTATTTTATTGCTTCATCAGCACTTTAGGCGGATTGTTATCTACCTTTTCCACATCGATATAGTTGATCTTATCGGCCTTTACTAAAGCGAGTGCTTTATCTGCGGATATCTTATTGCCGTCCAGATAGAAACTGGCTCCTTGAGCTATAAGATCCTTAATGGCCTCTATAGGCTTTTTTGGTGGCGGTGGAGGCGGAGGAAGCGAAGTATCTGGAGTTTCTACCACTTCAATGATAATGACTTCATCTTCCGGATCGCTGCTGTTTAGTTTGGCTTTGCGCTTTACCTTGGTTTGCACATTTTCTACCTCAATGATTTCTTCAAGCTCTTCTTCAACTTCTTCCACCTCTTCTATTTCAACCAATTTGTATTTAAGGTTTTGTGCATCGCGAACTTCTATTTCTACTTCTTCCACAACCGGAGTTGGTGGAGCTGGTGGTGGTGGCGGCGGTGGAGGAATGATCCCATATTGATAACGCTCCGGGTTGGCCTTGTAAAAGTCAGTTTCTTTAAAAATTTGGTTTAGCTTGTTCATAAAACCTTCGTCTGCATTTTTGATACGCAGGTCTAAGCTAGAATTCTCAAAATCGTCCTCATTCCAATTGCGAGTAGCGGCATTTACTGCTTTTTTAAAGTCGCGCAAGCTCGTTTTGGTTCCGTTTACATACACGGTTTTGCCTTGTATGTTGATGCGGAGTTCTTCGTTAGCTTGTAATGCAAGGTTTGTCCTGCGCTTCTGATTTTGAACACTTGCAAATCCGATTTCTTTTTGTTCTTGCCAGTAGGAGTTAGACATGACGTTAACTTGCACATAATGCTTACCGTAATTTTTTGCACTTTTCATTAATTTACTTTCTGAAAAATAGGGCAGATCATCGGGATGATATTCCAAAATTTTAGGATTAGGGACTCTTTTTCCATCAATCCAAAGTCCGTAATAGCTTGCATCTTGCCAACGATTGAAATCTTGCAAAGTTGGATGTTTCACAGCGAGATATTCTTCGTTGTATGCTGAATAAAAATTAGGATTACCTGAGAATTTAGCTTGTTCAAGTGTGTAAATATTTGTTTCTCCCTCATTGGTTGATTGGGTATGAACATCGTCTTGCTGATAAGAGATTTCTTCCTCCAACAATATTTCTTTAGTGGTGCTAAAGCTGTAGAGTAGAATTGCGAGTAAGGGCAGCAGTAATAGGCTTTTTGCCCATTGGATCCTCTTGGGTGATGAATTCTTCATGAGTGTGAATCGTTTTTTGATAGATGAATAATTAATGGCACTGGCCAAGTCCGGACAGGTCCGTGGGTTCAAATAGGCCAGCAAAGTATTTTGATATTGACTCTTGGGCACGCCTGTATTTAGAACAGCCTGGTCTGCCAAGAATTCGTGATTGAGTAAAATGCTGTGTTTTAAAAGGTAGACCAATGGGTTGAACCAAAAGACCACTTGTAGCACTTCTGCCAGTAACACATCGGCGCTGTGCAATTGCTGCGCATGGGCTTGTTCGTGTAGCAATACTTCTTTGGGAATTGCGCGCTGCGCAAAGCGTTTGCTGTTTACGAATATGTATTTAAAAAAAGTGTGGGGTTGTACCGGCCTTGCGAGTAATACATAGAACAAGGGTCTTTGTGATTGCTTCGGATGGGTCCAGATACGTCTCAACAATTTGCCGAGATTCCACACAAAACGCGCTGCGAATACAGTAAAGCCTAGCCAGTAGCCCCTCCAAAGTATGGCCATATAATCAATAGATTCCCAGAAACTGGGGTTTGTCACTGTACTGACCTCTTCAGTACGAATGATATAACTTACCGAGCCTGCATCCGCAGTGATATAAGTGGTAAATGTTACTAAGGGAATCAAGGCCCCAAGGACCAATCCGCCTAGAAGGTACCAACGCTTAAGCTGGTGCATGCTTTCCCGCTCTAAGAGCAGCTTGTAGAAGCCGTAAAGCAAGGCCCAACAGGCCGCTGATTTTAAAACATAGAGTTCCATGATCATTTGTTTTTGATCTCGCGATCGATAAGACTTCTTAATGATTCCAATTCTTCTTTGCTGAGGTCAGTTTCCTTGGCAAAGAAAGAGGCAAATTGCGCAGCAGAATTGTCAAAGAAATTCTGGATCATTCCTCGCATCTGTTTAGAGAAATAAGACTCCTTGGCCACTAGCGGATAATACTCTCGGGCACGCCCAATTTGAGTGTACTCTACAAAGCCCTTGTCGCGCATGCGCTTTAAAAGGGTAGCTATAGTAGTTTGTGCAGGTTTTGGGTCAGGATAAGCGGCTATAAGATCGTTCATATAGGCTTTTTCTTGCTCCCAAAGGATCTGCATGAGTTGCTCTTCTGATTTTGATAAGGACATACTTTTTACTTCTTTCTTCTCTACAAATGTAGAATAATAATTTAATTCTACAACTGTAGAAAGAAAAATTTAACAAATTAAAAAGCTAGAGTTAGTGTGCCTACCTATTGTAAGGAGTTTCGTTGATCCAGTGAAAGCCCCGATTGATAAGGCGGAACTGCCCAAGGTCGCGGGCGTGAAAACGGATCATTAAACTGTCTTGCTCTAGCACACCTTGCAGGGTCAATTGTAAAGAATCCACTTGTTTGATCACAAAATTAGGATCACTTAAGGTATCGGAGCGGCTGCGTAAACTCAAGTTTGTTCCACTCGAGTCTAAAACAAAACTAAAGCGCTCCAAACTGTCGTTCATTTTTTTGACAAGCGCATATCCCTTTCTGTCGATCACCAAATAGCGCCAACGGTCGGAACGGCTTATTAGGGGTGCTATGGTATCTTGATTCTTAATGAATTCTTCGGCTTCCCAAATGCCGTAGTATTGCGGTTTTGGGCGCTTGTCTCCATAACTGCGCTCTGACGAATAACCCTGGTAACCCATAATGGCGAACAAGGCAAGCATTCCAGCCACTTTGAACCACATCATCACCGCGTGATAGGTTGGGTCTTTTGTGGGTTTGTAATATGAAAGAGCTTCTGTGGGTTTGTTCTTAATGAAAATGTGACTGAACCGCTTCCAATCCGAAGCAAACAAAAACAAGCCAAAAAGCATTAAATGAGCAGAGAATAACTTTACAGGAATGTCGTAAAACATGTTCATCATAAAGACCTGCAGCATCACTCCAAATACTACCAAACCGCCCAAGGCTTGCGTTCTTTTTGGAATAAGTAGCAGCCCACCCAATACTTCCATTAGCCCGGTAAAGAGATTGAAGCCTTCGCTTTGGGCCATATAGGTCCAAGCCAGGCCCATTGGAGACATATCGCCCACGGGTTGTAAAAGTCTTATTAGCGAGGGCCCGGCAAATTGTGTTTTATAGATCTTGGCAAATCCGTAGGTGAACATGAAGAACACCAAGAAGATCCGCAGCACAACGGTGAGCCAGTAAAAGGCGGCGTTGTAAGATGGGCGTTTTCTGTCTAGTGCAGACCATATGACGGTACCAATTAAAGAGAGGCATAGTAATACAAAAAGGCTGGCAAAAGCCATAGAGGTATCACCGCTTCCGGTAGAGAAGAACTCCAAGCGTCCTTCCATACCCAAAATGTCGCGACCCGCCCAAACCAACAAGGGTTCTAGGATGCGGTTGCCGCCAAACATTAAAACGATATAGCCCCAACCGTAGAGCGCTACAAAGCGGAAGCTCCACTTTTGTAGCCGTGACCAGTTTTCATGGGGTTGGTACGAAAATATCACAGCTTACCTATCTAACTCTTACGCCTCCGGAGCTCAATATAGCTTTAGAGTTGTCTTCTGGTAAAGTAAAGGTGAGCGATTCCCAAGCGGTCCCATCTATGCCGGTAAGCTTGTACTCGCCGCGAACTTTGGCAATGCTAAAGGAGAATTCTGCTAATTCATCCGGGTTACTGGCGGTTTGTCTTTTACCAACCATTCCGAACTGATCTACAGTAACTGCCAAACCG
>Ga0256829_1002649_pt1 | contig 13096 bp, 14 predicted proteins | sample 131447metaG_FD_185979 | JGI IMG/M metagenome (GOLD analysis project Ga0256829, IMG submission 185979) | Hydrothermal vent microbial communities from Lau Basin, Pacific Ocean - 131-447 | ecosystem: Environmental > Aquatic > Marine > Hydrothermal vents | place: Pacific Ocean: Lau Basin | collected...
TTTATATATATTTAAAACAATTAAATAAAATGTCAAGAGTATAAAAGGATGTAAGGATATAAAAATGAAGTTTGGGCAGTAAAAAGATTTTCAATATTTATATGCAGTGGACCAATAGGTATTTTTTCTTTTTGGAGCTACGAGCGCGCCGCCGGACAAAAACCACCTCCACGACAAGCCAAAACAGTGTATAGTTCTTTTCAAAAAAATATTCTAAGAGACTTTTTTTTTCTGTAGAGTATAAATGTATCTTAAGCAACATTTACTGTTGAGAGAATACTTTTTTTAATGAAAATAAGCTGATTTCTCCAAATATGATAATATGAATTTCATTCATATTCTCAAGTTGGGCTTCCAAACTGGGGTTTCAAAAAAAAGAAGCTACTGTTTAGTAGCTTCCATCTTTACAATCTCATTGTCTGCCCAAAATACACTGTCATTGTATCTTGAAACGAAGTCTTTAGCTAGGGTATAACTAAAGAACTCTTTAATAACCTTTCAAGTAGAAAGGTGTTTAACAACATATTTATACATTTTTTTATTATTATTTTATAAAAGTATTATAAATATAACTTTTATTTTAAAAATTTCAAGTGTAAATTAAAGTTTATTATTCTATACAAAAAAACTATCTAATCCCACTAAGTAAGCACCTTTCAAAAAGAATGTTAAAAGATTGTTAAAAGATTGTTGAAAACTTGTTGAAAGATTGTTGAAAACTCTTAGGTGCCAGTTTTTATGATGATATACTCCACCCCAAATGTGTAGTTTGGGCTGGGAATGAGTCTAATTCCCCCTTAACAAAACTCCGATTAAACACCCCACAAAGAATACAAATATTCTCTAGAAGAATACAAATATTCTCTAAAGAATATTTTTACCACAACAATGTTTTCCTTCAAAAGAATACATTTACTTTCTAGAAGAACTTTTATATTCTCTAGAGGAATATATTTACTCTTGAAACATTTTAATTTTTCAATAAAATACATTTATTCCTTAGAGGAACTTTTATATTCTAAATATTCTAATATGAAAACAAGTATTAAATTACAAAAAGAAGTAGCTGATAAGATTCAAGAATCTGCTGAAAAAATTTACTGAAGCAAAAGTCAAATCATTAATATTTTATTAGCTTATTCGTTAGGGCTTCAATATCCTCAATCAATTATTAAAGAGATTATATGAGAACAGAAACAGCCCCAAAAAAACCAACCAGACTGTGATAAAAAGATAAAGAGGATGCAGAAGATAATGGATGACAGAGAAGCATCTGCTGATGAGACTATAGATAAAATGGGAGAAAGACTAGAGGAGAAAGACAAAACTATTTGACAATTAGAGTTGAAGATATATAATTTGGAGAATGAGCTTGAAGAACAAAAAGAGAATAAACCTAAAGACACAAGTAAGGAGTGATATAAATTATGGATTATGGCTTTATATAAAAGTATTTATTACAGACAGGAGTTAGTTAAATATGATGATGATGCTGTATTAGCTAGGAACTTATGATATGATATTAAATTATTTAAAAGTTATTTCTGAGTAGAGCCTGACAGGAAGAACCTAGATGATTTAGATAAACTAGTAGACCACTATTTAACATATAAGAAAAATAGATAATGTTAGCATTTAAACTATATGACTTCTGAAAGTGAGAGATATATCATCCAAATATATTACTCAACCCTAAGTGTTGGGATAAAGATGATGTAGCTATTTATGATAATAGAGCTCATCAATTACTTCAATGGAAGTTAGAAAACTTATATAATAATTGAGAACCTAAGATTATCAGTAAAGAGATAACTATTACTAATCAGTCTTTTATATTAAAAGAGATAGATATAAGTGATGTAGATATTCCAGAAGACATTCAAGAAATACTTGACTATATAGACACTAATATTAAAGACATATTATATTCTATAGTTAAGAAAAAACTGTATGATGATATGTCTTATCAGATAGTATCTGAGATATTAATAAACAAATCTGAGAGTAAAATAATTGAAGACCATGATTGATATGAATGGTTATTTGAATTAAACTTTGAAAAGTTCTTTACAGAATCTCTTAAACTTATTAGAACAAAAAAAGTTACTTATGAAGAATTAGATAATATAGTTATTAAAAAAACTTCTAAGCTATATTACAATGAAAAATTACCTACACCATATTTACCTTTATTATCAAGAGAACATATTGAAACACCTGATTGACAGTATTGGCATCCAAGATTATGGCAGCTGTATTTTCTGTATCATGAAGTAGATAAAAAAATTAATCTTGTTCTAAGCAGTCGTCAAAGCGGTAAAACCCTTAGTTCAACACTGGTTTCATTTATGCATTTAATGAGAAAAGATAGAGCTGACATTTTATATGTTGTTGAGAGTGAAGATAAAATTGAGCAACCATTTCAGTATTTTTCAAGAGGATTAAAGAAATATGTTAAGGCTTGAATATTTTCTATTAACAAATGAGATAAAACTATTAAATGTAATGTTACTAGTAATACATTAAAGTTTATGTCTGCTGGTGCTAGGAGTTGATTAAAATCTTTTTCAGCTCCTATTGTTATATTTGATGAAGCTAGTTTTCTAAAATGAGATGCATTTATGAGTACTATGCCTTTATGGAGTAAACCTAATTGAAAGTTCTATGCTTTTACAACTGTAGATTGGAATGCTAAAGAACATTGAAGTGAATGGTTCTATGAATTATTTAAATCTGTTGAATTATGAATATCAGATACAGTTAATGTTAATGATGCTTTAGCTTTAAAAGTCACTGTAGATCAAAATGAAGCTATATCAGATGAAGAAAAGAAGATCTTTGCATTATTAAAAAAGACTGATATGGCTAGATACTTAGCTGATTATTATTGTATTATATCATGAGATGATAACTTATTTGATAAACAAAAACTTATATCTCCTGTAAAGGCTGAAGATTACAAAGATTGATATAATGTTCTGCAATGTATATACTGATTTGATCCAGCTAAGTCTTATGATTATGGTGGTTTAACTGTAAGCTATGTTATACAAAATAAAGATTGAGGTACAATGCTTGTAGCGGTAGAAGAACATTTGTTTAAGAAAGTGGATTACTATGATCAAATATCACATATCAAAAATATGTTACTTAAACAAAAAATGAGGAATATACCTACTAGTATAATAATGGATTGAACTTGAGTTTGAAATGCTGTGTATGAAATGTTAGCTAAAGAGATTACTGATACCCGTATCTTTAGAATAATATATACTGCAGGTAAAGAAGCTATAGAAAAACATTGAGCATTCTATGTTCCTAAAAAAGATTTAGTAGATACTTTAGTAGCATTGTCAAGTGAGTGAAAAGTGAAAATCCCATATAATTTGAAAGAATTAGTTACTCAATTAGATACATATAGAAAGGTACAAAATAGATATGAAGCTATAGGTAATTTACATGATGATCAAATAGAAAGTTTTATGAATACTGTCTATCTTTATTATACAAAAATAGAAAAGCACTTGAATTTGTTATGAGATTGAGTATGAAAGAATAAATGATGAATTAAGATATTATCTAATCCATCTCTAAAGCAAAGATATTCAAAATTTATATACTAAATAACTTAAATGAAGTTCCAAGATTTAACTAATGTTGTTAGATATTATGAAGAAAGTATCTTTCCTAAGATGTTAAAATATTATAAATTATATTATTGAGACTTATCAGAAAGGAAATGATCTATAAAAAAATGGCAATCTAATATTCCTGCTAAGATACTGGCTAGAATAACAGACACATTTTGGAGTAGAATATATGACAATAAATTTAGATTTTATGTATCTCCTAATGAGAGTTCAGATATTAAGAAAACAAAATTAGTCCAAGACTTACTTACTCGGGGGCTTGAAGTAAGTAAATTAAAAAGAAAGTTTTGGAAAACTGCAAAAGATGCTTTGATAACAGGAGAATGATATTGAAGAGTTAAATATACTATAGAAAAAGACAAAGTTGAATATATTAATCCAAATAAAGGGAAAAAAGAATTTTATATAAAAGATATTCAATATCCTGATTATATATATGCAAGTCCATTTAATGTAATGGTTGATCCAACTGCTTCAAGTTTTGAAACAGCTAGATACTTAATATACAGAAGAGTAATGACACCAGCACAAGTATCAACAGAATACCAATGGTTATGAGCTCAAGATTATACTAAACTTATTGGTAAATGACAATATTTATATACAACAGATTGGTTGTTATTAAAAAATAATGCATTTGCTCCAAGTGATGTTATAGATATTGAAAGTGAAAATTGATCTGTATCATTTGACACTAAGAAATATTTAGAAGTTGTAGAATATTGGGAAGATAATCATCTTATTATATATGTGAATTGAAACCAAATATATGATGATATAAATCCAATGCCAGTTAAAAAGATTCCATTTGTCCAAATAACTTATATGGAAGAACCGGGTAGTCCTAGATGAATATGATTATGATTTCAATTACAACATTTGGAGGAAGTAGGAACTGCTGCTATAAATGCATTTAATGATGATATGAAATTAAAAGCTACTCCTGTTTATAAGATGAGAGCATGATTAAATCCACTAACAAATCAAAACACTGCATTAGATATAGAACCATGAGATACAATTATAGTTGAAGATCCTAATGATTTAACTGTTATGGAATTATGAAGATTAAATTATGATATACAGAATTTGTATCAGTTCTTGTTAAATGAAGCTATGATGATAGCTGGTGTAAATGATATTGTGATGTGATGACCATTACAGAAAGTTGATAGAAGTGCAACATCTGTTAGTTGAAGAATGGAATGATTTAAAGCTAGAACATTGACATTCTTTGATAGTATCAACTGAAGTTTATGAAGATTAGCAGAAATGTGGTTATGAATGATAGTTGCATTTAATAAATGATGAAGTTTAGAATTTAAAGTATTTAATGATGAACAAAAAAAGACTACATTTTCTAAGATAAATCTAGAAGATATAGAATGACAGTTTGATATTTTATTTGATACACAAGCATTAAAATCTGCACTTAGAGATATTGCTTTACAAAAGAAGATGAATTTCTTGCAAGTTGCTTCTCAGTTAGCTGTAGATCCTATCACACATACACCTGTTGTAAATCTTAAAAAATTAGTTCAAGAGATTTGATATGATATGGATTTACCAGAAGTATTATATAATAATGATGATATTAAGAAAATGCAACCACAACAACAACAACCACAACAACAACAACCACAACAACCTAAACCAGTAAAAGCTCCAAGTTCAGCAGAGCAAGAAGCAAATACTTTATTACAAAAAGCCTTAAATCCAAATGCCTAAAATATTATTAGAGTTTAAATTAGAAGATACAAAGATAGATAGATATGTTAAAGACGATAGTTTCCAAGAGTATAAAAAGTTCATAAAGAATTATATGGTAAATAAATATAATTCACAAGAGTATTCAAAAGCTGAAGCTGCTAAAGAATTATTAGAACATTTATACTATTTAGAACTAAAAAAGAAGAAAAAGTCTTGACATTTATTTTAAAAAAAATAAAGTCCTTATGTAAGGGCTTATTTTATAATATAAGGGATATATAATGACAAACATTAAAGACAAAGACTTAACTGAATTTGAAACACCTGAAAAAGATAACTTTTCAGAATTTGACCAAATGTTCAATGATGCTATTAATGATGGTGCACCACAAGCTGAAGAAGAACAACAACCTCAAGAAGATACTCAAAAGGAAGAACAACAACCTCAAGAGAACACTCAAACAGAGGAAGAACAACCTCAAGAAGAACAACAATCTCAAGAAGAACAACAACCTCAAGAGGAAGAAATTCCAGATGAATTAAAATCTGTTATTGATGAATTAATGACAGATGCAGAAAAAATCTGATGAGATGAAGTAGATAAGGCTGCTTCTGATGTACAAGATTCATTAGATAATTGAGAAGATAAAGATGAAGTATTATCTAAGTTAGCTGAATTAGAAAATGCATTAAATAATGCTAATTTAGAAAAAGAAACATATAAGAAAGAAAAGGATAGTTTAATAAATAAATTAAATGATTTACAAGAAAAATTATCAGATTATGAAATAAAGGGTTATGAATATTGAGTAATTGAAAATGCTTTAGATAATGATCCTAAAATGAAATGATTTGTAAAGACTTTAGTATTTGCAAAAACTAATCCTGACAAAGTTTCTAAAGAAAAATTAATAAACTCTTTAGATAACTTTATACAAGATGAATTCTGAATAAGTGTAAAGAATTTATTAAATTCAAAAGCTAACACAGAATCAAATAAAATGACTATGGGAGATACTAAGACTCCTATAGAAATATCTATAAAAGATGATTGAAAAGACCCTCTAGATAAAATGCTAGGGATTTAATTTATAAATTTATATTTAAAAAATGGCTAATTTATTAACAAGACTTAATGAAAGAGATTGAATAGGCTTGTATTCACAAGTATTAATGAAAGAAGTTTCTCCATTTATGTCTGATATCTTATTTGGTATTGATGTAAATAACCCAAAAACTTCATTGAATTTTAAAGGTATTATGCTTCAAAAGACTACATCAAAAGATGGTAAATCTATTGAATGGAGATTAATATCAACACCTGATAAAATCAGTGCATTAGCTGCTGCAAGTACTGCTGGTGATACTACAATTACTGTAGATGATGGTTCATTATTCTCTATCTGAGATGATATCTCTATTGATACTGGATCTAAAAAAGAAAGAAAATTAGTAGTAGCAATAGCTTGAAATGTATTAACATTAGATTCAAGTGTAGCCGCACATGATAAATGAGTTCCAGTTAAAGTTGTATCAAATGCTAAAGCTAAATGAGGAACATCTGATAAAGTTCAAGGAGCATGGAGTGATGAAACAGAAAGTAATTATGTTCAAACATTTAATGCTGCATTGACAATAGATACTGATGTATTAAACTCACATATATTAGCAACAGCTGGTGGATTTACAAAAACAATGTCACAAGCATTAGATAATTCTACAATAGATGCTGGAATTAATGATTACTTAAAACTAGAATTTGTAAGAATATTTGGTTATGATATCTTACAAGATGTTGAAAGACAATTCTGGGAATGATTAAAAAGAGAAGCTACAATAAATGGTAAAGTTCATAGATATACAGGTTGATTTGAAGAATATAAAACTGCTGATACAACAAAAGATGCTTCTACAGCCTTTAGTTCTGATAAAGAATTCTTTGATTATGTAGCTAAAGAATTGTATGATGTAGAAAATGAATGATCAAAAGTTCATGCTTCTAATCCAATCTTAGTATGTAATAATACATTCTATAGGAAGTTCTTGACATTACAACCAAATAATGTTCAATATACAGAAGAACAAAGTGCAGCATGATACAAGATGACAAAGATCTTCTTAAATGCTAAAACTTATGAAATTCATTATTCACCTGCATTAGATTTATTGGCAGATAGTGATACTGATGGTCTATTGTATATCTTCCCTAAAGATGCTGTTGCTGCTAAGACTATTGAATTTACAGGATTAAACTTAGGTTCAAATGGTATTACAGCTAAATCTGAAGGAACAGGAAGAGATATAAAGATTGTTGCTGATCCAAATAATGAAGCAAATGGAGATGTATTTAATTATTACTTCTACTTCAAGATTGGATTTATATTTGGTGCTTATGTTCCAAGTAAAGCAGTAAATGTATATAGAAAATACACATTCACAAACTGTAATTAATCCACATAAACTCTAACTAATTGTTAGGGTTTTTTCTATTGAAAACAGAAAAGTTTTTAATATAGTAAAAATGTTTATATAGTTTAAATTATTTATAATGATAAATACTCAAACATTTTGAGGAATTAAACAAATAACTGCATCTATGATAGATGAAATAGCTACTAGTAATTTATTTAATGATGCATTATGGGCTGAAGTTTTAAATGAAGCATTATCTTATATTTATGGTTATCATAAATGGAGTTGGAATATATCTGATGAGACTATTCATATAGACAATAATAATGTTATTAAAACAGAATATCCTATACAAGAAGTTATTTTATTGACAGATTGAAGTTCTAAATATACACAAGCTGAATATTATGTAGATAATAATTCACAACAATTTATATTTACTTGAAATACAATTACTCTATCAAGTGCTATCACTTGAGATATTAGAATAGTGTATAGAAGATGGTTTAATCAATACTTACCTAGTGACTTAACTAGAAAATTAGATATTCCATTTTGGTTAAATAATCCACTTATAAGTCTAATGCAATTTAGAATACTTCCTATTTGGTTATGAGAAGGAAGCTGATGACTTATGAATAATTATTTGCAAGATGCTATACAACAATTAGAAAGATATAAAGTAATGAATACCTATGCAGAAGCTAGAAGAAATTTAGTTGGTAATAGAAAATAATGACAACACAACAACTAGATGTTAGACCACAGGAGGGATTTAATGAGATATTCACATATCTATTAAATAATGAAATTTCAAATCCTCCATATAATATGAGTACTCAATCAAAATATTTCTTTTTCAAAAAAAGGGAATGAATATTAATATCATTAGATAAAGAGTGATATGACTTTTTAGATTATGATAAAAACTGATTTCTTCTAACTAGAAAAAGATCTGATAATTCATATAGTATATTAGATAGTGAATGAAATGAAGTTTTAAATATTCCATCTTGATGAACATCTGATATATTTGTATCAGTTATATGATGACAAACTAAATATGATGATTGAACAGCTACTTGATGAAGTTTAACAACAGTTAAAGATACAAATAAATCACGGGCTGATAATGAATTAGCTTGATATTATGTTTATATAGAAGATAATCAATGAGCTTGACAATTAAGATTAATTCAGTCTAATACATCTGATACAATAACTGTATGATGATTTGATGTAGCACCTGCTAGTGGAAGTACATTTAAAGTATATGACAACTTATGAGATAATGTATGTGTGCCTTATGCAAATTGATGTTATGTGTATGATTGAACTGAATGGGTAGATAGAGTTGTATTTTCTTGATTTAATATAGAAGATATGGTTATATGGAATAGTAGATTATGGTTTGTATCAGGAAGTAAAGTCTATTATTCAGAAGAATGAGATTATTATTATTCTCCTGCTTGAGATGAATTATATATTTCAAATACAAAAGTAAATAATCTATTCCCATATTGAGATTATATTATCACAACTACTCCAACATCTATTTGACTTATATATAAATGATTTTCTACATCAGATTGAAAACCATTCTTTGTAGTTAAAGAATGAGTATCTCAGATATGAGTAAGAAATAGATTTGCAATTTGAAAATATAAAAATATAGCATATTTTATTTGAAGTGATGAAAGATTATATTCATTATGAGTTGATTCAACAAGTAATAGTAAATCATTAAAATTAACAGATAATTGAACAATGCCATCTCAATTTATATCTAAATATACTTGACAAGATATAAAAATATATTCTGATGTAAATTATATTTATCTTTATACTACAGATTGAGTAATCACATCAGAAATATATTATACAGATATCTATAAGGGCTGGTTAAACAATCAATATAGTGTTCCTATCTACAAAAAGAAGTTATTAAATTCAAAAGAATATATATTGTGAAAAGATTGATATTGATTTAGATGATGATATTCTGATGCAGGAAATGATTATTGACAAGTAATAAGAGCAGTTGTATGAGAACCTGATATATGGTTATGGAAAAATATAAAATATGCAAACATATTATTGGGTAAAACTGATTATATTCAGAACTGAAAACTAAAAGTAACATCTCATATATGAAATAAGAAAATCATAAAGTATTATGATTTAGCTAATAGTTGATATATATCTGATATCTGAGATACAGTGGATTGAACATTATGATGAACTTTAATGTGATACCCTATTATTTGATGAGATTTATCAACTATCTATGATAATGTATCAGATGTTGATATACTGCAAGTTGGATTAAATATAACTTGACAATTAATAGAATTTGAGTTTAAAACAGAAGAAAGTATAAACTGATTATTCTTATGAGGAATATATGTATATTATAATAGTATGAATCCTAAAATGAAATACTATAAAAACATTATTTAATTAATTAAAAATATAAAAATGGATCTACAATCTTATTTGTCAAATTTAAATAATATGTCTTGACAACAATTGCATAATAAAATTATAAGTAAATATTGAAGTATGGGTAATTATGCAACTGTAGTAAATCAAGCTTTAAGTAATTATAATTGAGCTGATAAAGCAAAAGTTCAACAATTATTTAATTGAATTGACAGTAAAATATGACAGTATATGGCTCAACAACAAAGACAAAAAGCTAATACAAATCAAACTACTTGACCTTTAACTAATAATAATACACAGCCTGCTGCAACTGTTCAAGTTCCTAGAGTCCCTACTGTGAGACATCAAAGAAAAGAAGATCAATATCAAATGTGATATGTAAATGGACAGAATTCTTATAGATGAACAGTTCAAAGTTATTTAAATCAAATGTGAAGTAGTTTAAATAATGATTTAAAGAATTATTGGACTGAATTAAATAAAACTAAGAATAATTTATCTACTACAAATATGAATTTAAATGCTTTTAAAACTCTTAGTCAAGCATTTCAAGCTAAAGCACAAAATCAGTTTAATGTAACTAATACAAAACTATGAATGTTAGATACATTAACTAAGACATTACAAAACCAAATATGAGCATTATGAACTAAATATAAACAATGATTTGATACTATACAGAATAATTTAAATAATTATAAGTCTGAAGTAAAAAATACATTTGCAAATATGACTAATAATATTAATAAAATTTGAGAAGATTTTAAAAAGAAATTAAACTTTGATAATGCTGCTGCTGCAAGTACTGCAGAAAAAACATTAAGATGAGCTACTGGTAAGTGAGCACAATTAAGAGTAGCTAATTATATACAAAGTGTAAAACAAAATGCTGATAAAACTTATGCTGATTTAGATGCTAAATTAAATGATCAAAAAAACCAATTACAAACAAAGTTATTAGATATTAAGAGTAATATATTACAAGATCAAAACTTAAATGAAACTAACAGATTAAAAGCTATTTGAGAGATAAATACAGCATTAAGAAAACTAACAACTACAAATGCAACTACAAAAATGGCTGCAGTAGATGATTTAAATAAAGTTCCACAAGAAGCATTAAATTATAGAACTAATCAATTAGAACAAAAAGATACTCTAAATTATAATAATAAATTAAAAATATTACAAACTAAATGGGAAGATAGTCCTACTCTTAGACATTCATTAATTACAAATATAGTTAATAACTTAAAATCACCTGTTCCATCAAGTATAATTAGTAAAGCTGAAAAAGCTCCAGATGCTGTAACTGCCTTAAATATTATTAGACAATGAGTTCAAGACCAAACAGATAAAGAAGCATTAACATTATTTAGTAAAAAAGTATGAATACAAAATGCTTATGTTAATAATCAAATAAAAGAGAAAAGAAAATTATTAAAACAATCATCAACACAACAAAACACTAATCCACTTCAATCATATTTAAATAATCCTGCAAATAAATGATTATCTGCTATAGAATTAGCTAAACAATTTGCAAAAGAAAATCCAGTATATGCTTCACATATATCAGAATTAGCTAATTATTTTAGAAAATTAGGTAGAAAATAAAATGAAAACAGTAGAAGAAATTATTAAAAGAAATTGATTTACAGTAGAAGAACTTAAAGATTGCTTTAAAAAGTGAATATGTAATTGAATATGAGGTAAAGGCTGAATTAACTTTGATAAAGTTATCAGCTGATTACCTTACTTTGATACTAAAAAATGAGAAAAGCTACATAATGATTTAGACCTTATAAGTTGTATCCATGATTATGAATATTTTAAATGATGAAATGTACTTGACTTTTTAAAAGCAAACTTTAAATTATCTATGAATGTAATAGAATTATTACATTGGACTAAGTGGTATTCTAGATTGTGAATATTTATCTTAGTATTCTGATGAACAACAATGTTTTGATTTAAGTATTTTAATTGGAAGTAAAAATGAGTGATACAATATTCCTAAAAGCAATGGACAATGGTGGTTATTTTATACTTATTATTTGAATTTGATACATTTTATATGTATTATGAAAAATATTTATAAACTGATATTTAAAACTAGAAGAAGATAAAAATAAAATGCAACTAAAAATAGAAGAAGAAAAAGCAGAAAGTTTTACTAATTCTATGAAGTCAATAGTAGAATACACAAAAGAGATTGTAAATACATTAAATACACAATACTCAAATTCAGATAATGCACATAAAATGATAATCAAGAAAATAGATGATACACATAGTGATGTGAATTATATAAAAAATAATCTATTAAGAAAATAATATTTATAACTTAATTAATTAAACAAATGGTAAAAGCAAAATTATGAACTGGTAAAAGATTTAAAGCCTGTGAAAGAAAAGTAATGAAAACTTGACAATCTAAAAAATCTGCAGATGCAATCTGTGCTGCTGCTTGAAGAAAAAAGTATTGAGCTAAAAAAATGGCTAGTATGGCTGCAGCTTGAAGAAGAAGGAAAAGGAAATAATTTATCATTTATTAGAAAAAATGAAAAACATAATAAATAAAATATTTAATCTTTTTAAGAAAAAAGATAATATTCCTGAAGACTTGTGAGCTAAGTTCTATTGACCTATGGAAGCAGACCCTAGAGACTTTAGAGCTGACCAAGTATTATGAATCCCTACTCCAGAAGAACTAGCAAAAGTTCCTGAAGAATGTAATATATTAACTAAAGCTGGAGATAAACTTATACCTGTAAATCAAAGTTGTGTTCCAAGTTGCACTATGAGTAGCTTAACAAATTATATAACTTTACAAGAAGTTATAGAACAAAATCTACAATATGAAATAGATTGACAAA
>Ga0256829_1002650_pt1 | contig 13090 bp, 9 predicted proteins | sample 131447metaG_FD_185979 | JGI IMG/M metagenome (GOLD analysis project Ga0256829, IMG submission 185979) | Hydrothermal vent microbial communities from Lau Basin, Pacific Ocean - 131-447 | ecosystem: Environmental > Aquatic > Marine > Hydrothermal vents | place: Pacific Ocean: Lau Basin | collected...
ACTTTTACTGCATCTGTTAGTTTTTCAACACCACGAGCCAAAGCATTCCTAGCTGTATCTGAAAATATTATCTCTTTTGCCATATTAATTATCCTATTATTCCAAAAATATCTTCAATATCGAGTACAATGTATTTTGTACCTTCAAATGAAACTTCGTTACCTGCATACTTTCCAAAAAGAACTTGGTTACCGTTTGCTAACACTTCTACTTCCTTACTAACTGCCACAACTTCACCACGAGATGGTTTTTCTTTTGCATTATCGGGTATAATTATCCCAGACATTGTGGTTGTAGCTTCTTCTACTCTTTTAACTAAAACTCTTTTTCCTAGAGGTTGAAAGTTCATTAAATATCCTTATTTTATAGCATATATTTTATAAATGCGATTTTACCATAATAGGTTTAATAGTAGATACAAAATAGTAAATAAGCTGTGTAAACACTCGTGAAATATTTGAAAAATAATTTTTTTAAATAAAATAAAGGAATTTTAAAGCTTTAGATGGTTATAATTCCACCCACTTAAAATATGTCAGGGTAGCTCAGCTGGTTAGAGCACTGGTCTCATAAGCCGGGGGTCGGGGGTTCGAGTCCCCCCTCTGACACCATCTATATAAACTTCAAATACTTACTTTATTTTTATTTATTAAGCCTTTATAGACTTAATACTCTCTTTGTAGGATACACCTTCATAAACAACTTTATGATGTGCGATAGCTCCACTTACTTCTTGCTCTTCTAAACTCAATCCATTTGGTACTTCTTTAGAGTGTAATTGAATTGCAGTTTGTTTGAAGTTTGGCTCACCTGATTTTGGACAGAAACTATCTTGTGTTAGTGTGTTTATAAGCTGTTCATTGAAATGAAATGGTACAAATACAGTTCCTTCTCTTACACTGCTAGTAACACGAACGATAACATCATCAATGCGACCACGAGGGGATGATAGACTCATTCTATCACCTGATTTTACTTTTAATACTTTTGCATCACTTGGACTCACATCTACCCACGCTTCAGGTGCGAGATTGTCAAGTATATCAATATCTCTTGTTTTTGTGCGTGTATGCCACTGCTCTACAGTTCGACCAGTATTTAAAATAACTGGAAACTTAGCACTAGCAGGTTCTGCCATAGGATACCAATCCAAACAAAGAAGTTTTGCTTTTTTATCTTTTGTTCTAAATGGAATATCTTCTGTGTAAAGGCGTTTACTCCCTAATGGAAACTGCTCATTACAAGGCCATTGAATACCTCCATACTCTTCTAAAAGTTCATAAGAGATACCACTATAGTCACATAGTTGTCCTTTGGAGACTTTTCTCCACTCTTCAAAAGCATCACGAGGTTCACTCCAATTTGGAAAAAGCATCTCATTGACACCCTCAAAATATTTAGAAAATTCGATTATTATATCAAAGTCACTTTTTGTTTTCCCTATTGGTTCTACTGCTTTGTTGGCTTTGTTACATCGTCGTTCTGAATTTGTGTAAACTCCCTCTTTTTCTCCCCAAGTCGCTGCGGCAAAGATAACATCAGCTATTTGGGCTGTGTCACCCAAAAAGGCATCTTGAACTACAAGAAGGTCAAGTTTAGCTAGAGTGCTACGAAGTTTTTCTTGATTTACAAAACTTACAAGTGGATTGGTTGCTGTTATCCAAAGAGCTTTTATCTCACCCCTATCTATCGCATCAATAATCTCTGCATATTTATAGCCTCTTTCACGAGGAATAATCTCCTCAGGTACATTTACAATCTTTGCATACTCTTTGAGTGCTACTTCATCACCATAGTTTCTATACCCAGGCAGACTAGAAGTAAATCCTGTTTCACGAGTTCCCATAGCATTACATTGCCCTGTAATAGAAAAAGGACCAGTTCCTTCTCGTCCAATATGCCCTGTTAGAAGGTGAAGGTTGATGATGGCACTTACAGTATCCGTCCCCATAAATGATTGATTTACACCCATTGTCCAACCAGTAAGGACTTTCTCATTTGAGACAAATTCACGAGCAAGTTCATAAAGCATTTTTACATCTATACCTGTAATGTTTGCTACTTCTTGTGGTGGATAATCTTTAAGGTGCTTTTTTAGCTCTTTAATACCATTTGTATTTGAAAGAATATACCCTTCATTTTCCCATCCTTGCTCAAGTACAATATAAGCTAAACCATTATAAAGTGCTAAGTCTGTTCGTGGTTTGATGGGAACATACACATCTGCCATCTGTGAAGTTTTACTTGCCCTTGGGTCGATAACTATCACTTTCTTCTTAGGATTTTTGTTGATATGGAGTGTTAAAATAGGATGGTTATCTGCAATATTTGCACCAACTAAGAAGATAGTATCAGCTTTTTCAAAATCTTCATAAGAGCTTGTAGGTCCATCACTTCCTAGTGATTGCTTATAGCCCACAACAGATGAAGCCATACAAAGAGTTGTATTGCCATCATAGTTATTTGTTTGCAAACCAAGTTGAACAAATTTGCCAAGTGTATAAAACTCTTCAGTCAAAAACTGTCCTGTGCCTATAACTGATACAGCTTTGTTCCCATGCTCTTTTTGGATGCGTTTAAATTCTGAGCTAACTTTACTAAAAGCTTCATCCCATGAAGCAGGTTCTAACTCTCCATTGCGTTTGATGAGTGGTGTTTGAATTCTATGAGGAGAGTTTATCATTTGATGTTCTGAAAGACCCTTTGGACAGAGTGTTCCTTTGTTTACAAAGTGTTTTGGGTTTCCTTTTGTATAGACCGCTTTACCATCCTTTACACCTATGTAAAGACCACAGCCAACACCACAATAACCACATGTAGAAAATACCCATTTATCTGGTTTTTTTTCATCTGATATCATTCCGAAAGTATCATCATGAGAGAGTTTGTACTTTTCTTCTTTTATATCTACGCCTAAAAAATCTTTTATTTTATTTATCATGTTAAACCCTATAATATCTCTTAATGTCTCTGTTTTCCAACAAAGAAACCACCTGCCATTCCAAGAGGAACAACTGTTGTGTAAAACAAAAATCTATCGCTGATTTCACTACTAAACGCAACGATAAGCGTTAAAAATAGTAAAAATGAAGCTGCTGTATTGAGTGATGAGCTTACCATAACAAGTGCTAAAAGTGGTAGTAAAATAGCAGCTATTAGTAGCGTTGCAAAACGAAATTTTTTGATATGTACAAAGTTTTCGTTTAGAAGTCTTTTTGTTCGTTGAAGTTGGTACTCATTCTCTTTGTTATCAAGTGTTCTTATATCTTCATAAGAGAAGAAAAGTTGTGCTACAGCTCCAATCATTCCCATAGTTGTAAGAGGAATGATAGCTTCATGTATGCTAGATATACTACTGATGAAAGCCACTAAAAAGATGCCAATGTATGCTACACCAAAAAACTTGAAGTTTGTTGTGATTCTATTCCATGATGGACGAGCTTTTATACGATATATCATACTTTGTGCATAAATACCGTAAACACCTATACTAAGTGTAAAGGCTTCAGCAAGTAAACGAAGTGATTGTGAAATATCGAAGAAATAGAGTGCAACGATAAGAGACATCAATCCAGTAAATACTCCAAGTGCTAATGCTTCACGAGAGAGCCAAGAAGTTTTAATATTTTTCATAGCTGTCATAGCTAAAAATGGACGACCAAGGTGAAGTGCAGAAAGAGGAAGTCCAATGGCTGCTGGCATCATAACAAGTAGAGCCATAATCCAATTTGTACTCTCAAAGCCAAAAAGACTCATAAAGTCACCTAAAAATAGTGCCATAAATCCACCAAGTGAAATCTGAGTAAGTATAGTCATGAAAACAAGAGGTATCTCCTTATGTGCGGGTTTTAATATATGTTCATCTACTTCTTTCATATCTTGAGGTAGATTTTCTGGAAGCGTGTAGCGTGTAGTAGAATTTGTAATGCGTGCATCAGGTAAAAATGGCATATTTGCCTGTTCATCAATATCACGACTTAACCACTCTTCTACATTTACTGCTTCTATCTCTATCGCTCCAGCAGGACAAGCTTGAACACATGCAGGACTCTGAGCCACATCAAGTCTCTCATGACACATATGACATTTTGTAACAATATTTCGTTCTTCATGAAAGACTGGTACTTCATAAGGACAATTCCACGTACAGTATTGACAACCGATACAAGTATCATCATCATGCACAACTATGCCAGTCTCAGCAATTTTGATGTAAGACTCTGTAGGACATCCACGCAGACACTCAGGGTCTATACAGTGGTTACAGCTCATGGAGTTTAGCATCTGAGTAAAGGCAGGAAAATCTCCACCCTCCATCTCGCCAACACGACGCCATTTTATATCTGCAGGGTTATTGTTCTGTTCATTACATGCCACTTCACAACAGCGACAACCAACACAGGCAACAGCATCAAAGTGAAAACGATACTGCTCTCCCTCTTTAAGTGGTGGAATATCCATAGAGTAAGAGCCACACTGCATATTTGTCTCAGCCTTGTGTTCTATAAAACTTTCTAAAGGTGTTTGCATATTTTATTATCTCTTTATTTATATGATTGTGGATAAGTATAGCACTATTTTAAGTAATATCAATATTTTATTGTATATATTTTACTCATCTTACAGTAATTTTGGTTTAACCTCTAATATTACTAATCTTCGCTAAAATAAGTTCAAATATATTTTATTAGGATTGGTGTTTAATGGCATTAAAAGCTTCCATCTTAGACCAAGCATTTAAAGGAAAATTATGATGAAAACATCAAATATAAAATACTCAGGGTTTACTCTAGCAAAAGGAAAAAGCTTAACAGGTGATGATTTTTATGATGTTAAAAATATCAACAACCTTACAGTTGCTGTAGTTTGTGATGGTGTGGGTAGTGCTGATGAGGGTGCTGAGGCTGCAAAACGAACTGTACAGTATCTGATGAACAACTTAAAAAAACGCCCAAAAACTTGGAGTTTAGAGAAGTCTATCTTGACTTTTATAAAGTCGATTAATGAGATTTTATATAAAGAATCACAAATCAATTATGAACGCAGTGAACTTGTTACTACCTTAACTATTGTTGTGATTGAAGGAAATCGTCTTTATGGTGCAAATGTTGGTGATAGTAGAGTTTATTTACAAAGACAAAACAGACTAAATCAACTCTCACAAGACCATGCTATGGATGAGGTAGGTTATGAAAATGTACTTACTCAAGCCATAGGGATTGAGAGTCATGTAGAACCATATTACTTTGAGAATAGTATTGAAAAAGATGATAAGATTTTGCTTTGCAGTGATGGACTCTATAATATTATGAATGAAGATAGTTTGGAGAGTGGTATCGCTTTAGGAGCACACTCCTTGGTGAAAAAAGCTTCCAAACTTATGGAAGATGATTTGCCAGATGATACTACTGCTGTTGTATTGGAGATTTTAGATGCCTGTGAAGTTGAAAATTTGAAACAGCAAAAACTCATAATACCAGAAAACATGAAGCAGGGTGATACTATAGATGGCTATACACTGATAAAATCTTTGGTTCAAAATGATAGAACATGGTTAGCACATAAAAAAACTAAAGACTATGTTGTGAAATTTGCACCTAAAGAGGCGATAGATGACACCTCAGTCCTTGACCTCTTTGTCAAAGAAGCATGGAATGCCAAAAGACTTAAGACTTGTTTTTTTCCAAAAGCAGTTATCCCTAAAAATAGAACGCAGAGATACTATGTCATGCAACTTTTTAAGGGTGAAGATTTACAAAAATATCTTATTCGTAAAATACTTAGCATTGATGTAGGGGTGGAGTTGGCAAGAAACTTACTAAAAATGTCACAGTACCTACTGAAATATGACCTTGTTCATGGAGATATTAAACCTGAAAATATTATGTTGCAAGAAGATGAAGATGAAAATATAGAGTATAAAATCATAGATTTTGGAAGCATTACAGAGATATTTTCAAACAACACGCGAGCTGGAACGCCAAGTTTTTTATCTCCTGATAGGTTTCAAGGTGAAGCTATTAGTGAAAGTAGTGAAATATTTTCTGTTGGAGTTACCTTATATCTATCATTAACAGGAAAGTATCCATATGGTGAGATAGAACCTTTTCAAAACCCTCTCTTTAAGACAGCTAAAAAACCAAGTCATTACAACAAAAATATCCCTGACTGGCTCGATAGCGTTATCTTAAGATCTATAGCAATAGATAAAGAACAACGCTATGAACACTATTCAGAGATGAGTTACGAACTCCAATATCCTCAAAAGGTAAAACCATATTTTCCAAAAGATAGCACTATTTTAGAAAGAAATCCTTTACTCTTTTATAGAGTTGGATTTACTATTATGACTCTTTTAAATTTTATACTTTTATTTTGGATTGGATATAACAGTTAAGATTGATTGTATATTTTTTATACAATAAAATGTATATTTTTCTTCTAATATGATATATAATACAACAACAAAAACATATTTGATAAAGATTGAAATTAAAGGATAATTTATGGCAGGATTTAAAGAGTTAAAAGGACAAGGACACGCACCAACGCTGTTCATGGCCTTTTTGTATTTCGATATGAGTTTTATGGTGTGGACTATGCTCGGACCACTTTCTACAGAGATAGCAGAAGCTTTAGCTCAGAATGGATTTATTATTAGTGCTAGTCAAAAAGCGACATTACTTTCTTTGCCAATTCTTTCAGGGGCATTATTAAGAATATTGCTCGGATTTGGTGTTGATAAATTAGGTGCAAAGATGACAGCACTTATGGCACAGTTTGTTGTTATAGCTGCTTTAATAACAGCTTTTTTACAAGGTAGCTCTATAACATATGATACACTTCTTATAGTCGCTCTTGGTCTTGGGTTTGCAGGGGCATCATTTGCAGTAGCACTACCTCAGGCTGGTCAATGGTATCCACCAAAACTTCAAGGTGTTGTTTTAGGAATTGCAGGTGCTGGTAATATCGGTGTTGTACTTGACTTTATGTTTGCTCCTAAAATTGCAGAACTTTGGGGATGGCAGTCAGTGTTTGGCGTAGGTGCAGTGATGGCTATTTTAGTTTTTATAGCGTATGCATTTTTAGCAAAAAATGCTCCTGCTGAGGTTTATAAAGCAAATCCTAAAAAAGTAAAAGATTATTTTAAACTTCTTAAAGATAAAGATACATGGTGGTTTAACCTTTTTTATGCAGTTAGTTTTGGTGGATTTGTTGGTTTTGCAGGATATATGAAAGTTTATCTTATGAATACATACCAAGCAGATATGTCGGCATTTGGCTTAGATGTATTTAATGAGTCAAATGTAAAAGTAATAGCAGGATATTTTGGAGCACTTACTATCTTTGCTGGTGCAGTTCTTCGTCCTGTTGGTGGAGGGATTGCAGATAAACTTGGTGGAATAAAGTCTCTTTACATATTCTTTGGTATTGTAGCACTTTTAGCAATTTTAAATGCTTCTGTGAAACTTCCATTTGGTGTAGCGATAGTTGTACTTTTTTTAATAATGGCAAATCTTGGAATGGCTAATGGTGCAGTATTTCAACTTGTGCCTCAGCGTTTTGGAAAAGATATAGGGATCATGACAGGTATCATTGGTGCTGCTGGTGGACTCGGTGGTACGGCTCTTATCAAAACTCTTGGTTGGAGTAAGGGTGCTTTTGATGGTTACTCAGCTGGTTTTATGATATTTGCTGTTGTTGTTTTAGTTGCTTTAAGTGGTATATCTTTAGTAAAAACAAGATGGAGAACTACTTGGGGTGTACAAGCAGGTGGTAGAATTTAGTCATGAAGTATAAATATATATAGGAAAATTAATATGCAAATTTTAGAAGAAGCAAGAGCAGCACGAAGTAAAAAAGTCAATAAAATAGAGAAAGTAAAAGAGCTTAAATCTCCGATGGAAGCTTATGAAGCGATAGAAAAATATGCTAAAGATGGGTATGATTCTATTCCTGATGAGGATAAAAAGTATTTCTTAAAATGCTTTGGTATCTATGATAAAGATGGACTAACTCCTAAGCAATTTATGATGCGTGTTCGTGTGGCAGGTGGACATCTAAATGCTCTTCAGGCAAAAACACTTGGAAATATTGCTAAAAATTATGGACAAGATTATATAGATATTACTACTCGTTCACAGGTGGAGTTTCGCTACCTTCATATAGTAGATATGCCTACAATTTTAAAAGAACTTGAAGTAGTAGAGCTTAACTCTTACCAAACAGGAGTAGATAACTTTAGAAATATAGTGACAGACCCACTTGATGAACTTGGATTTGATAACATTTTACCATCTTATCCTCTTCTTAAAAAAATTCAAGAGAAATTTCTTTTTAACTCTGAGTGGATTTCTACACTTCCTAGAAAATTCAACACTGCTATCACTGGTTCAATGTCAAACAGATGTAATATATTTGGACATGACTGCTCTTTTGTTTTAGCACAAAAAAATGGACGATATGGTTATAACATGTATCTAGGTGGTCGTGTTGGAATGATTGCTAAAGATGCAGATATATTTTTGTCATCTGAGGATGAAGTTTTAGCTGCTTATGATGCTCTTATTAGTATTTTTAAAAAATATGGTTTTCGTGATAATAGAAATAAAAACAGACTTCATTTCCTTATTGATGCTGTTGGCATGGATACTATTGCTAGTTCAATCCGAGAAACAACAGGTATTGACTTTGCGACTGCTGGTGATACACTTACTACAACTAACGCTCATGATACTCAACATGGAGTAATGCAACTTAAAGATGGTTCTTTCGCCATTCAGGTTGTTGTTCCCTCAGGTGTATTTAGTGGAACTGCACTTATAAAAGCAAGTGAACTTAGCCAAGAGTTTGGAAGTTCACAACTGCGTTTTAGTGTAGAACAAAATCTTTACATAATGGGCGTAAAAGATACTAAAAAGCTCTTGGAAAATGAGTTTTTTCAAGAGTATAAAAATGTAAACTCTCCTTACTTTAACAACCTGATTGCATGTGCTGGGACTGAGCATTGTAGTTTTGGTGTGATTGAAAATAAACGAGATGCAATCGCCCTCTCTGAATATCTTACGAAAAGAGTGCCTTTGGATGAAGGTCGCATAAGACTCTACTGGTCAGCATGTGTAAAAGGGTGTGGGACACATGAAATTGCTGATATAGGTTTTGAGGGATGCAAGGCTAAAGTTAATGGAAAAACAGAAGATGGTGTACATATAACACTTGGTGGGAAGATTGTCAGTGAAGGAAAAAATGGTTACACAGTCTTAAAATCAACACCTTTAAAATTTGCATGCTTTTATGTAGAGAGTCTCGCTTTAGAGTATAAGAAACTACGCAATAAACAAGAGTCCTTTGAAGCTTTTAATGATAGAGTTTTACGAGAGTATTCTCCTGCATATATTGGTTTTTATATGAAACTACAAGCCTATTTAAGAGAAAAAAATATTAAACTTGACTTAGATATTAATGCAGTGAAAAAGACAGGCAAAAATGAAGATTTTGAAATTTTTGAACTTGGTCGTAAACTTTATTATCAACTCACAAAACAAGAGGCTTATCCTGCTTATAGCAGATTTACCAATGAGAATAAAAGAGATAAACTCATGAACCCTCAGAAGATAAATAAAGATATTGATGCAAAAATATCAGATATGCTTGTTAAAATGTTAGATGAGGAAACAAAAAGAGCAGTTGTTTTTTCAGAATTAAATGAGTTTGTAGGACTATCTGTTTAAAAATTTATCGCAATCTATACTCTATAGGTATTTCAATAGTTAAATCTTTACTTGGTTTAGGAAATTTACCAGATAAGTCATTTATCGTTTTAGTGGCTGCTTTACTTAGTATTTCGCTTTTAGAAGATATTATTTTTATGGAACTTACTGTTCCATCTTGTAGTATCTTAAAGCTTACAAGTACCTTTCCTGTAATTCCTCTTTTTCTAGCTCTTCTTGGATAATACAAGTTATCTGATAATAGTTGTGATATTTTTTCAAGATTGTTGTCAATATAGATTTTTTCTTTTGTATGATTTGATGCAGTGTTTGACTCTTTTATCTCTTCTTTTGTTTCTTTAGGCTTTTTACTCTCTTTTTTGATACTCTCTTCTTTTATGACTTCTTTTTTTATGACAGGGACACTTAGTGGATGTTTAATTGTTCTTTTCTCTTGTTTTTTTACTATTTTTTTTATTACTTTTTTTGGTATTTGTTTTTTCTTAGGAAGAACTTTTTTAACTTTTTTTGTTTTTTTTACTTTCTTTGTTTTTTTAACTTCTTTTAACTTCTTTTCTGGAACTTTTTCTTCTGGAATACATAGTTTTAAATTTATAGATACCTTTTTTTGTGTATCCCTATGGTGAATATATACAATATATTCATAAGTATTGTATATTATGAAAAGTGCAAGTATGTGAATAATTAGAGAAAAAAGAAAAGAGGGTGCATGGTGTTTATTCATTAACATCCATACCTTTCATAAAAACTACCTTGTCAAAATTAATTTTGTCAAGTTTATCTAAATAATTATATATAATAAATTAAATGAGGACTTTGAAGAGGAACACACACTTAAAGTGTGTGCTGTAGTAATATTTTTAAACTATATAGCTTCTGTATCAGTTTCACCTGTACGAATTCTTATAATTTGCTCAATGTCACTTACGAAAATTTTACCATCACCGATTTTCCCAGTTCTAGCAGCTTCAACGATAGCAGCAGTAACTTTCTCAACATCACTACCATCTACAATCATTTCCATTTTGATTTTTGGTAAAAAATCTACAACATACTCTGCACCACGATATAGTTCACTGTGACCTTTTTGACGACCGTAACCTTTAACTTCACTTACAGTCATACCTTCAATACCTATCTCAGCTAATGCATCTTTTACATCTTCTAATTTGAAAGGTTTAATAATTGCTTCTATTCTTTTCATGTTTAACTCCAAATATTAAGTAAGAGAGTTTGCACTCTCTCTTTGTTTTAAGATTGTAACCACTTTTGTAGTTTAAATCAACATTGAACTATAAGTTCATCACCTTTTCGCCATGAGTTACTTCATCAAGACCAATTTGTTCACTCTCTTCATCAATTCTTCCACCACCTGTTAGTGCTGAAGCTATGAAGTAAACGATTACAGTTCCGATTAGAGTAAATAGACCAACAACTACAACTGATTCAACTTGAACCATAAATTGACCCATTCTATCACCTGTAGCTTTTAATGGTCCATCCCATAATAAATCTTGATCGTTTACAGCTAAGAAACCTGTTGCTAAAGCACCCCATAAACCAGCTAAGAAGTGAATACCAAAAGCATCTAAAGAGTCATCATATCCAAGTTTTTTCTTTAATACTGCAACACCAAAGAAACCGATGATTGAACCAACAATACCAACAATCAATGCACCAGATACATCAACAAAACCTGCTGCTGGAGTGATAGCTACAAGACCTGCAACTAAACCTGAAACACCACCAAGTAAAGTAGCTTTTTTGTAAATGATATACTCAATAAGTACCCAAGTGATAGCTGCTGCTGCTGGAGCTAGTGTTGTTGTTAAATATGCAAGACCTGCAACTGAGTTTGCACCAAATGCAGAACCACCATTAAATCCAAACCAACCAAACCATAGTAAAGCACCACCAAGAGCAGTAAGCATAACACTCATAGGTTTCATAGCAGTTGTAGGATAACCTTTTCTCTTACCAACTAAAACAGCAAGAACTAAACCTGCAAGACCACCATTCATGTGTACAACTGTACCACCTGCAAAGTCTAAAGTACCTGCGTCAAATAAAAGAGCACCGTCTCCACCCCATACCATGTGTGTAATTGGAGCATAAACAACGATAGTCCAAATAGCTACAAATACTAACCATGTAGAAAATTTAATACGCTCGATAACAGCACCAGAAGCAATGGCTACAGTAATAGCGGCAAAAGTTCCTTGGAAAACAACGAATACATATGTAGGATATGTTCCACTTAAGTCTTTCCAACTAATACCATTTAGGAACATATTTGAAAAACCACCTATTACAGTTTGAACTGCTGGTGAACTTGCTGTTCCAAATGCAATTGAATATCCTGCTACAATCCATGCAACAAATGCAACCATAAATGCCATGAAAACCATTGCATAAGTATTGAGAACATTTTTACTTCTTGTCATACCACCATAAAATAGTGCTAAACCTGCAGGTGTCATAAGCAATACCAGTGCAGAAGACATCATCATCCATGCAGTATCACCGCTATCTAGTTTATCTCCAGCTAATGCTAAAGTTGGTAAAAGCAATAATGCTAAGCGTAACCTTTTCTTCATCTTAAATTCCTTTGAGTTCTCTTGCGAGTTATTTCATAGTGCAAGTATAACATTTAAGAATAATTGTGTAGTGGACAAACTGATTAATTTTTAATCAATTCTAAATAAATCACTTTTACGGACTCTTACTTAAGATTAAGGCTAGTTTAGATATTATAAACAAATTTTATTTTAATAGAGTAGGGTACCTTACATGAGCAATTTGCTAAATAATGACGATATACAAACTATAAATATAGAAGAGACTCTTCAAAACTCTTATCTTGATTACTCGATGAGTGTTATTGTTGGTCGTGCTTTGCCAGATGTTAGAGATGGTCTAAAACCAGTACATAGAAGAATACTCTATGCTATGGATAAACTTAACCTATCTCATGGTGCAAAGTTTAAAAAATCAGCTCGTATAGTTGGTGATGTTATTGGTCAGTATCATCCACATGGTGATACTGCAGTTTATGATGCACTTGTTCGTATGGCACAAGACTTTTCAATGAGAATGCAACTTGTAGATGGTCAAGGAAACTTTGGTTCTGTTGATGGTGATAGTGCAGCAGCCATGAGATATACAGAAGCTCGTATGACAAAATATGCAGGTGAGTTGCTAAAAGACCTTGAAAAAAATACTGTAAATATGATAGATAACTATGATGCTACAACGAAAGAACCTGATGTTATGCCAACTCGTGTTCCTAACTTACTTATCAATGGTTCATCAGGTATTGCAGTTGGTATGGCTACAAATATCCCTCCTCATAATCCTAT
>Ga0256829_1002651_pt1 | contig 13089 bp, 7 predicted proteins | sample 131447metaG_FD_185979 | JGI IMG/M metagenome (GOLD analysis project Ga0256829, IMG submission 185979) | Hydrothermal vent microbial communities from Lau Basin, Pacific Ocean - 131-447 | ecosystem: Environmental > Aquatic > Marine > Hydrothermal vents | place: Pacific Ocean: Lau Basin | collected...
CAAGGAAGATATTCTGGCAGTCCTGAAAAATCTGGTTGATCTCAAGGACGGCAAGGGTACGGTTGACGATATTGACCATCTCGGCAATCGCCGGGTACGGTCGGTCGGCGAACTGATGGAAAATCAGTATCGTATCGGCCTGCTGCGTATGGAACGCGCCATTCGCGAACGGATGAGCAGCATTGATATTGATACCGTGATGCCTCATGATCTGGTTAATGCCAAACCGGCGGTGGCCGCAGTCCGCGAATTTTTCGGCTCATCACAGCTCAGCCAGTTTATGGACCAGACCAATCCGCTGTCGGAAATTACCCATAAACGGCGCATGTCTGCCCTCGGCCCCGGGGGACTGACCCGTGAACGTGCCGGATTTGAAGTGCGTGACGTGCATACAACCCATTATGGCCGTATCTGTCCGATTGAAACTCCGGAAGGGCCGAATATCGGCCTGATCAATTCGCTGGCCATCTTTGCCAAGATCAATAAATACGGCTTTATCGAAGCCCCCTACCGCAAAGTTGAGGAGGGCAAGGTTTTGGACGAGGTAATGTATCTGTCGGCGATGGAAGAAGAAAAATATACCATTGCCCAGGCCAATACCGAATTGAATGACGACGGCACCTTTGCCGGTGATCTGATTGACTGTCGCGAGGCCGGGGAACATCATCTGATCAAGCCGGAAAATATAACTCTGATGGATGTCTCGCCCAAACAGGTGGTTTCGGTTGCGGCGGCACTTATTCCCTTCCTGGAAAATGACGATGCCAACCGGGCGCTTATGGGATCAAATATGCAGCGTCAGGCTGTGCCCCTGCTGAAAGCGGAATCGCCCTTTGTCGGCACCGGCATGGAACGGGTCGTTGCCCGGGATTCCGGCGCCTCCATTGTTGCCGACCGGGCGGGTATCATTGATCAGGTTGACGCGCGTCGTATTGTGATACGGGTCAGTGAGGATGTTGAAGAGGGTACCTCTGGGGTTGATATTTACACCCTGCGGAAATTCCAGCGTTCCAACCAGAATACCTGCATCAACCAGCGTCCGCTGGTCAAGGTAGGTGACATTGTCCGGCGCGGTGACGTGCTGGCGGATGGTCCGTCAACCGATATGGGTGAACTGGCGCTGGGTCGTAATGTGCTGGTGGCCTTCATGCCGTGGAATGGCTATAACTTTGAAGACAGTATCCTGATTTCCGAACGGATTGTGAAGGATGACGTCTTTACCTCAATCCATATTGAGGAACTCGAAGTCATGGCCCGGGATACCAAGCTTGGCCCCGAAGACATCACCCGTGATATTCCAAATGTTGGCGAAGAAGGCCTGAAAAATCTTGATGAGGCCGGAATCGTTTATATCGGTGCCGAGGTTCATCCGGGCGATATTCTGGTGGGCAAGATCACCCCCAAGGGTGAAAGCCCGATGACGCCGGAAGAAAAACTTCTGCGGGCGATCTTTGGCGAGAAAGCCGCAGATGTTCGTGATACCTCAATGCGCCTGTCGCCCGGGGTTGCCGGAACCGTTGTCGAGGTCCGGGTGTTTAACCGCCACGGTATTGACAAGGACGAGCGTTCAATCGCCATCGAACGCGAGGAAATTGAACGGCTCAGCAAGGACCGGGAAGACGAACAGGCCATTCTTGATCGCAGTATCTATGCCCGGCTGCGTCCGTTGCTTCTGGGCAATGTGGTGGCCAAGGGACCAAATGATATTTCCAGGGGTGACAAGGTTACAGACGAACTTCTGGACGGGCTTGGTCATGGGCTATGGTGGCAGATTGTCGTTGATAATGAGTCTGTCATGGAGAAAATTGATGTCCTGCATCAGAAATTCCAGGATGATCGGGACCGTTTGCGCGCCCGCTTTGAAGAGAAGATCGAGAAGCTTCAGCGCGGCGATGAACTTCTTCCCGGTGTGTTGAAAATGGTCAAAGTCTTTGTCGCGGTGAAGCGCAAGCTGCAGCCGGGTGACAAGATGGCTGGCCGCCATGGCAACAAGGGGGTTATTTCCCGTATCCTGCCTCAGGAAGACATGCCCTTCCTTGAGGACGGGACGCCGGTGGATATTGTTCTCAACCCGCTCGGGGTGCCGTCACGGATGAATGTCGGACAGATTCTGGAAACCCATCTCGGCTGGGCCTCGCGCTCGCTCGGGGTTCAGGTGTCCGAACTGCTGGACAATTATGCCTTTGATCAGAAACAGAAGGCCGACGCGCTGCGTGATAAATTCAAAAAAATCTATTCTACGGAACAGTATGAGGCCGAGATTGCCCCGCTTAATGATGAAGATATCATTGAAATGTCCGGCAATCTGCGTAACGGTATTCCGATGGCAACCCCGGTATTTGACGGGGCGCATGAGGCGGATATCTGTGACATGCTGGAACTTGCCGGGGTGGATAGATCTGGTCAGGTCGATCTGTATGATGGCCGGACCGGCGAGAAATTCGACCGCAAGGTGACCGTGGGCTACATCTATATGCTGAAGCTCCATCATCTGGTTGATGACAAGATTCATGCGCGCTCAATTGGCCCCTATTCACTGGTAACCCAGCAGCCTCTCGGCGGCAAGGCACAGTTTGGCGGCCAGAGATTTGGCGAAATGGAGGTCTGGGCATTGCAGGCCTATGGTGCCGCCTATACGCTGCAGGAAATGCTGACTGTCAAGTCGGATGATGTCAATGGCCGGACCAAGGTCTATGAGGCCATTGTCCGTGGGGACGACAGTTTTGAGGCCGGTATTCCGGAATCCTTCAATGTTCTGGTCAAGGAGATGAAATCCCTGTGCCTGAATGTTGAACTTTTGAATGTTGCCGACTAAACCGGATCTGAACAGGAGATAAAAGGCTATGCGTCAGGAAGTAATGAATTTCTTCAACCCGGTTTCAAAACCGGAGACGTTCGATACCATCAAAATTACCATCGCCAGTGCGGAACATATCCGTTCCTGGTCATTTGGTGAAATCAAAAAACCGGAAACCATCAATTACCGGACGTTCAAACCGGAAAAAGACGGTCTGTTCTGCGCCCGTATTTTTGGCCCGATGAAGGATTATGAATGTCTGTGTGGTAAATACAAGCGCATGAAATATCGCGGGATTACCTGTGAAAAATGCGGTGTGGAAGTCACCCTCAGCAAGGTACGCCGCGACCGGATGGGCCATATTGAACTGGCGGCCCCCGTGGCCCATATCTGGTTCCTGAAATCCCTGCCAAGCCGGATCGGTCTGGTGCTTGACATGACATTGAAGGATCTTGAGCGGGTCCTGTATTTTGAATATTTCATTGTTACCGAGCCGGGACTGACATCGCTGAAGATGAATCAGCTTTTGTCCGAGGATGAATATATCACGGCCCAGGAAGATTTTGGCGAGGACAGCTTCACCGCCTCTATCGGTGCCGAGGCCATCAAGGTGCTGCTGGAGAATGTCGATCTTGAGCAGGAGAGAGCCGACCTGCGCAAGGAACTGGCCGAAACCAAATCCGAACTGAAACCCAAGAAAATTGTCAAGCGGCTGAAAGTTATCGAAGGCTTTATTGAGTCTGACAATCGTCCGGAATGGATGATCCTTGATATTCTGCCGGTCATTCCGCCAGAGTTGAGGCCATTGGTACCGCTGGACGGGGGCCGTTTTGCCACCTCCGACCTCAATGACCTGTACCGTCGGGTGATTAACCGGAATAATCGTCTGAAACGGCTGATCGAGCTGCGGGCGCCGGATATTATTGTCCGCAATGAAAAGCGCATGTTGCAGGAAGCAGTTGATGCGCTGTTCGACAATGGCCGTCGGGGCCGGGTGATTACCGGCGGCAACAAGCGCCCGCTGAAATCCCTGTCAGATATGCTTAAAGGCAAACAGGGCCGCTTCCGCCAGAATCTGCTCGGCAAGCGGGTTGACTATTCCGGCCGGTCGGTGATCGTGGTCGGGCCTGATCTGTTGCTGCATCAATGCGGGTTGCCAAAGAAGATGGCACTGGAACTGTTCAAACCGTTTATCTATGCCCGTCTGGACAAGCTTGGTATTGCCACGACCATCAAACAGGCCAAGAAGCTGGTGGAAAAGGAACGTCGCGAGGTCTGGGATGTGCTGGATGTCGTAATCCGTGAACATCCGATCCTGCTCAACCGGGCGCCAACCCTCCACAGGCTTGGTATTCAGGCCTTTGAACCGGTGCTGATTGAAGGCAAGGCGTTACAGCTTCACCCGCTGGTCTGTGCAGCCTTTAACGCCGACTTTGACGGGGACCAGATGGCGGTGCATGTACCGCTCAGCCTCGAAGCACAGCTTGAAGCCCGCGTCCTGATGATGTCAACCAACAATATTCTCAGCCCCTCCAACGGCAAGCCGATCATTGTGCCGTCCCAGGATATCATTCTCGGTCTCTATTATATCACCCTCGACAAGGTAGGGGAGCCGGGCGAGGGCATGGCCTTTGCCGATATGGAGGAAATAGAACAGGCGCTGTTCAACAAGGTGATCACCCTTCATTCAAAGATTATCGCCCGCTATCATACGGTGGATAAGGATTTCAATCCCGTCACTCTACGGGTGGAAACAACGCCGGGGCGCATGTTGCTGGCCCGTCATCTGCCAAAGCATCCGAATATTCCCTTTGACCTGATCAACCATAATCTGACCAAGAAGGATATCTCCAATATCATTGATATTGTTTATCGCCATGCAGGTCAGAAAGAAACGGTGCTGTTTGCCGACGGCATCATGCGGCTTGGTTTCCGTGAAGCCTGTAATGCCGGGATTTCCTTTGGCAAGGATGACATGATCATCCCCGAAGCCAAGGCCGGGATGATTGATGAGACGACCGCCGCCGTGAAAGAATTTGAATCCCAGTATAATCAGGGTCTGATCACCCAGGGCGAGAAATATAACAAGGTGGTTGATGCCTGGTCGCAATGCACGGACCGGGTGGCTGACGCGATGATGGCGGAGATTTCCAAGACCGGTGTCGATGAAAATGGCCGGACCCTTGATATCAACTCCATCTTTATGATGGCTGATTCCGGCGCCCGTGGTTCTGCGGCCCAGATGAAACAGCTTGCCGGGATGCGCGGCCTGATGGCCAAACCTTCGGGTGAAATCATCGAAAAGCCGATTATTTCCAACTTCAAGGAAGGCTTGAGCGTTCTGGAATATTTTAATTCCAGTCACGGGGCGCGGAAGGGACTTGCGGATACGGCACTGAAAACTGCCAACTCCGGCTATCTCACCCGTCGTCTGGTTGATGTGTCACAGGATTGTGTCACGGTCGAGGAAGATTGCGGCACCCTGAACGGCATTGACCTGACCGAAGTCGCCGATGGCGGTGATGTGACGGTGACGCTTGGCGAACGTATTCTCGGGCGCTGTGCGGCAGTGGATATTGCCGACCCTGTCAGTGGTGAGGTGATTGTCGAGGCCGGTGCCCATCTTGATGAAGAGGCTGTGGAAATCGTTGAAAAAGCCGGGGTGGCAACGGTCAAGGTCCGGTCGGGCCTGACCTGTGAAACCCGGGGGGGGATCTGCTGTAAATGTTATGGCCGTGACCTCGCGCGGGGCATTCCGGTCAATCTTGGCGAATCTGTCGGGGTTATTGCGGCCCAGTCGATTGGTGAGCCGGGAACCCAGCTGACCATGCGTACCTTCCATATCGGCGGTACCGCATCATCGGTATCTGAACAGTCCACCCATGAGGCTTCTCATGACGGGACGATCAAATTGCTCAACCGCAATGTGGTCAGGGATTCAAAAGACCGCCTCGTTGTCATGAGCCGCAATATGGAAATTGTCATTGTTGATGATGAGGGTCGCGAGCGGGTAACCTACAAGGTGCCGTTTGGCTCTCATCTGGTCAAGGATGAGGGTGAGGCGGTTACCCACGGGGACAAACTTGTGGAATGGGACCCTTACACCCTGCCGATCATTACAGAGCGTGGTGGCACGGCCCGCTATGTCGATTTGACTGAAGGGGTGTCCCTCAGTGAGGCTGTCGATGAGGCAACCGGTATTTCCAGCCGGGTGGTGATTGACTGGCGCTCCCAGCCAAAGGGCGCGGACCTGCGCCCCCGTATCACGCTGCGGGATGACAAGGACCAGGTGGTTGAACTGGCTAATGGAACCGAGGCCCGTTACTATATGTCGGTCGGGGCTATTTTGTCCGTCAATGACGGGGATGAGGTTCATGCCGGTGATGTGGTGGCGCGTATTCCGCGCGAAGCCTCCAAGACCAAGGATATCACCGGTGGTCTGCCGCGAGTGGCGGAATTGTTCGAAGCCCGCCGGCCCAAGGATCACGCGGTGATTGCCGAGGTTGACGGCTATGTTGAATTTGGCCGCGATTATAAAAACAAGCGCCGCATCAGCATCCGGCCCAAGGATGAAGATGAGTCTCCGGTGGAATATCTGATTGCCAAGGGCAAGCATATTTCTGTGCAGGAGGGCGACTTTATCCGGCGTGGGGAATATCTGATTGACGGGAATCCCGCCCCGCATGATATTCTGAAAACCATGGGAATCGAGGCTCTGGCCCATTATCTGGTTGACGAGGTACAGGAAGTTTACCGGCTACAGGGCGTTGGCATCAATGACAAGCATATCGAGGTTATTGTCCGTCAGATGCTCCAGAAGGTTGAAATCACCTCATCGGGTGAATCCACCTTCCTGCTTGGCGAACAGGTTGACCGCGAAGAATTTGAGGAAGCCAACCGCAAGGCCGAGGAAGCCGGTCACTTGCCGGCAAAGGGCGAACCTATATTGCTGGGCATTACCAAGGCGTCGCTACAGACCCGGTCCTTTATTTCTGCGGCCTCTTTCCAGGAAACAACCCGGGTTCTTACCGAAGCCGCCGTTGCCGGGAAAAGCGACCATCTTGTCGGTCTGAAGGAAAATGTGATTGTTGGACGTTTGATTCCGGCGGGCACCGGATCGAAGATGCAGGAATTCCGGCGCATTGCCAGAAAGAGGGATGAGGCTATCCTCGCTGATAACCGGGAGGAAACGGATATTCTGGCGACGATGGGTGGCGACTCAGTGGAGACTGCTGAATCAGTCTGATCACACCTGATCACATCAGATGACACAGGGACATATGCCAGAGCCGGCCTCTTTTTACCGGTCTGCTGGGCGCCGTGAAAATAAATCCCGAATAAATTTTGGGCCGGAAGAACAGTTTATGCTGATTTTCCGGCCTTTTTTCATAAAAAATGCTGTTCTGTCAGGAGATGATATATTTTGCTTGACTGTTCATAACTCCCTACATAGTATGCGCTCACTCTTTGAGGTCAGGTGGTAGACAAAACAGTCTAAACGCTGTGCCTAAAAGCTCAGAGAACGGAAAATTTAGGAATTTTTACGGATAGCCAGAACAGGCTAGTGCTGTTCTGTTGTTTTTTTTCGGAAAAACATGCTGTCCGTTTAGCATATATATTGCGGAAAGACTTAAGGATTTAAGATGCCGACAATTAACCAGTTGGTGCGTAAGCCACGTAAGAACAAACCGGTACGGAACAAGGTACCTGCGCTTGAAGCATGCCCGCAAAAGCGCGGTGTCTGCACACGTGTTTATACGACAACACCAAAGAAACCAAACTCTGCCCTTCGTAAAGTCGCCCGGGTGCGTCTGACGAACGGATTTGAGGTCACAAGTTACATTCCGGGTGAAGGCCATAACCTTCAGGAGCATAGTGTTGTGCTTATTCGCGGCGGTCGTGTCAAGGATCTGCCCGGTGTTCGTTATCATGTGTTGCGCGGTGTTCTGGATACCCAGGGGGTATCCGATCGTCGTCAAAGTCGTTCCAAATATGGTACCAAACGTCCCAAGTAAGGATACAGGATATGTCGCGTCGTCACGCTGCTGAAAAACGTAAAATTCTTCCAGACCCCAAATTCGGGGATCTGGTTTTGACTAAATTCATCAATAATCTGATGGTTGATGGCAAAAAATCCACGGCAGAGCGCATTGTCTATGGTGCGCTGGAAATGGTCAAGTCCAAATCCGGGCAGGAGCCTATCGAAGTGTTCCATCAGTCACTTGATAATATCAAGCCGGCTGTAGAGGTGAAATCCCGTCGCGTTGGCGGGGCGACCTATCAGGTGCCGATCGAAGTCCGCGCCGACCGGGCGCAGGCGCTGGCCATTCGCTGGTTGATCGAAATGTCCCGCAAACGCAATGAAAATACCATGACAGAGCGTCTGGCAGGGGAATTGCTCGATTCACTGAATAATCGCGGCGCGTCTGTGAAGAAACGCGAAGACACCCACAAGATGGCGGAGGCTAACAAGGCCTTCTCCCATTATCGCTGGTAAATGAAGGTTTAAAGGTTTATTATAATGGCACGTATAACTCCCCTTCAGGATTACCGCAATATTGGCATTATGGCCCATATTGATGCGGGTAAGACAACAACGACAGAACGTATTCTATTCTATACCGGTGTCAGTCATAAAATTGGCGAGGTCCATGACGGGGCCGCGACCATGGACTGGATGGAGCAGGAACAGGAACGCGGTATTACCATTACCTCTGCGGCGACAACCTGTTTCTGGAATGATCACCGGATTAATATTATTGATACCCCGGGACATGTGGATTTCACGATTGAAGTTGAACGCTCTCTCAGGGTCCTTGACGGTGCGGTTGCGGTTTTTGATTCCGTTGCCGGGGTCGAGCCACAGTCCGAAACAGTCTGGCGTCAGGCTGACAAATATGATGTACCACGCATGTGTTTCGTCAACAAGATGGACCGTATGGGGGCAAATTTCTTCCGCTGCGTGGATATGATCAAGGAACGTCTTGGCTCCAATGCGCTGGTTATACAATATCCGATCGGGGCGGAAGCCGATTATATCGGTCATGTTGATCTGGTCAAGAATGTGGCGATTATCTGGGAAAACGAAGCCATGGGGGCCAATTATGCCGAGGCGGAAATCCCGGCTGACATTGCAGCAGAGGTTGCGGAATATCGCACCAATATGATCGACATGGCAGTCGAGCTTGATGAAGAGGCCATGGAAGCCTATCTTGAGGGCGAGGAACCGTCCGAAGAAAAACTTAAAGAGCTGATCCGCAAAGGTACAATTGCCGGTAATTTTGTTCCGGTGCTGACCGGAACCGCCTTTAAAAACAAGGGGGTGCAGACCCTTCTTGATGCAGTTGTTGATTTTATGCCGTCACCGCTCGACATCAGGGATGTTGAGGGGGTTGCGGTGGATAGTGACGAGCCGATGAGCCGTGCGCCGTCCGATGACGAGCCATTCTCTGCGCTTGCCTTCAAGGTGATGACCGATCCCTTTGTTGGAACCCTGACCTTTGCCCGTATCTATTCCGGTGTTCTGGAGGCCGGGACAATGGTGACCAATTCGGTCAAGGGCCGCAAGGAAAAAGTCGGGCGGATGCTGCAGATGCATTCCAATTCCCGCGAAGATATCAAGGAAGCACGCACCGGTGATATTGTCGCGCTCTGCGGTTTGAAACAGACCACAACCGGCGATACCCTGTGCAGCACGACCAAGCAGATTGTCCTTGAGCGGATGGAATTTCCGGAACCGGTTATTTCCGTTGCGGTTGAGCCGAAAACCAAGGTTGATCAGGAAAAAATGGGCATAGCCCTTAATCGTCTGGCTCAGGAAGATCCCAGCTTCCGGGTCAAGTCGGATGAGGAAAGCGGCCAGACCGTTATTTCCGGTATGGGCGAACTTCACCTTGATATTCTGGTAGACCGGATGAAGCGGGAATTCAGTGTTGAGGCCAATGTCGGGGCGCCACAGGTCGCCTATCGCGAATCTATCGCCCGGGAAGCTGAAATTGATTATACCCATAAGAAACAGTCCGGTGGCTCAGGCCAGTTTGCCCGGATCAAATTTGTTATCACTCCCGGCGAACGCGGGTCCGGCATTTTGTTCAATGATGAAATCAAGGGCGGTAATATTCCAAAAGAATATATTCCCGGCGTTGAAAAGGGGATCAGGGATGTTGCCGAAACCGGTGCGTTGATTGGCTTCCCGATTATTGACTTCAGTATCCGTCTGATTGACGGGGCCTATCATGATGTTGACTCATCTGTTATGGCCTTTGAAATAGCCGGACGGGCCGGAATGCGCGAAGCAGCACGACAGGCCGGCATTAAACTGCTGGAGCCGATGATGGATGTCGAGGTGGTAACCCCGGAAGATTATATGGGCGATGTTATCGGTGATATCTCATCCCGTCGCGGACAGATATCAGGTACTGAAACCCGAGGACCCAATACGGTAATTTCTGCGATGGTTCCGCTGGCCAATATGTTTGGTTATGTGAATCAGTTGCGGTCTTTTTCCCAGGGTCGGGCAACATATTCCATGCAGTTTGACCATTATGCCGAGGTGCCCCAGGCGGTTGCCGAGGAAATAAAAGAGAAATATGCCTGATTGAAACTTTAATTTGAAACTAACTTTTCTCGTGAGGAAAAAGCGAGACGCTTGAATATAAGTGAGAAGGACTTAAGACTATGGCTAAGCAGAAATTTGAACGTAACAAGCCGCATTGCAATATAGGGACGATCGGCCATGTTGACCATGGCAAGACGACGTTGACGGCGGCGATTACCAAGGTACTTGCGGAAAGTGGCGGGGCTGATTTTGTTGATTTTGCGAATATTGACAAGGCGCCGGAGGAACGCGAACGCGGGATTACGATATCGACGTCCCATGTTGAGTATGAGACGGCGAACCGTCATTATGCCCATGTTGATTGTCCGGGCCATGCGGATTATGTGAAGAATATGATCACCGGTGCGGCACAGATGGACGGGGCGATTCTGGTGGTGAGCGCGGCTGATGGCCCGATGCCCCAGACTCGCGAGCATATTCTTCTGGCGCGTCAGGTTGGTGTTCCGGCGCTGGTTGTTTACCTGAACAAGGTTGATCAGGTTGATGACGAGGAATTGCTTGAGCTGGTTGAGATGGAAATCCGCGAGCTTCTTTCCGAGTATGAATTTCCCGGCGACGATATTCCAATTATTGCCGGGTCGGCGCTTGCGGCGCTTGAGGGCCGTGATGACGCGATTGGCAGGGAGAGCATCCTGAAGCTGATGGAAGCGGTTGACGAGTATATTCCCCAGCCCGAGCGGGCGATTGACGGGGCGTTTCTGATGCCGATTGAGGATGTGTTTTCCATTTCCGGTCGCGGGACTGTTGTGACGGGGCGTGTTGAACGCGGTGTTATCAAGGTTGGCGAGGAAGTCGAGATTGTCGGTGTCAAGGAGACCCGCAAGACGACGGTCACCGGGGTTGAAATGTTCCGCAAGCTTCTGGACAGCGGGCAGGCGGGTGACAATATTGGTGCGCTTCTGCGCGGTGTTGCCCGCGAAGATGTTGAGCGCGGTCAGGTTCTGGCCCATGTTGGCTCCATCACGCCGCATACCAAATTCAAGGCCGAGGCCTATATCCTGACCAAGGAAGAAGGCGGGCGTCATACGCCGTTTTTCACCAACTACCGTCCCCAGTTTTACTTCCGGACGACGGATGTGACGGGTGTTGTGACGCTTGACGAGGGTGTTGAGATGGTAATGCCGGGCGACAATGTGACGATTAATGTTGAATTGATCTGCCCGATTGCCATGGATGAAGGGCTGCGTTTTGCCATTCGTGAAGGTGGTCGCACCGTCGGCGCCGGCGTCGTCGCCAAAATTATTGAATAACCAAGGGTTAGGGCGCGGGTCGATAAGGCCCGCGTAAATTTATATGTTGGAATCACAAAATATTCGCATTCGCCTGAAGGCCTTTGATCATCGTACTCTTGATCAGGCCGCCGGTGATATTGCCAATACGGCAAAAAGAACCGGGGCCAGTGTTCGCGGCCCTATTCCTTTGCCGACACGGATTGAGAAATTCACGGTATTGCGCTCGCCGCATGTGAATAAAAAATCCCGGGAGCAGTTCGAAATGCGCACTTTCAAGCGTCTTTTGGATATTGTCGAGCCAACACCGCAGACTGTGGATGCGCTGATGAAGCTTGATCTCGCCGCCGGTGTTGACGTTGAAATCAAATTGCAGGGTTAATGAAATGCGTGCAGGATTGATTGCTAGAAAAGTTGGCATGTCGCGTGTTTTTGCCGAAGGCGGAAAACATATTCCCGTGACATTGCTGCAAGTTGATAATTGTCAGGTTGTCAGCCATAAGACAAAGGCAAAAGACGGCTATAACGCGCTCCAGCTCGGGGTGGGTCATGCCAAGGTAAAGCGGACGAGCCAGCCGATGCGGGGCCATTTTGCCAAGGCAAAGGTCGAACCGAAATCAAAGCTTGCCGAATTCCGTATATTGGATGATGGCTTTATTGATATCGGCGCTGAACTGACGGTTGAGCATTTTATCGCGGGCCAGATGGTTGATGTGACCGGCACCTCCAAGGGTAAAGGCTTTGCCGGGGCGATGAAGCGCCATAATTTCGGCGGCCTGCGGGCGACCCACGGGGTTTCCATTTCTCACCGTTCACATGGCTCCACCGGACAATGTCAGGATCCCGGACGGGTGTTCAAGGGCAAGAAGATGGCGGGCCATATGGGGTCAGAGCGCAAGACCATTCTTAACCTTGAGGTCGTGGCAACAGATATTGACGAAGGACTGATCCTGATCAAAGGCGCGGTTCCCGGGTCAAAAAATGGCTGGATTTTAATCAATGATGCGGTGAAGAAGCCTGCGAATACCGATGCGCCTTATCCCGGTGCGGTGCGTGCGGCTCCTGCTGAAACGGCACCTGCGGAAGAAGCGCCCGCTGCCACCGCAGAAGAGAATAAGGAATAACCAATGAAAGCCGAAGTAATCACACTTGATGCCAAGAGCGCCGGCAAGGTAGATCTTGATGACGGCATCTACGCCCTGCCGGAGCGGGCGGATATTCTCCAGCGTGTTGTCGTCTGGCAGCTGGCCAAACGCCGGGCTGGAACCCACAAGGTTCTGACCCGTGGGGAAATAGCCGGAACAACCAAACGTATCGGACGCCAGAAAGGTGGCGGCACCGCCCGTCATGGTGCCGGCAAGGTCAGCCAGTTCCGCAGTGGTGGCCGCGCTTTCGGCCCGGTTGTTCGCTCCCATGCTCATTCCCTGCCCAAGAAGATCAGGACA
>Ga0256829_1002652_pt1 | contig 13084 bp, 23 predicted proteins | sample 131447metaG_FD_185979 | JGI IMG/M metagenome (GOLD analysis project Ga0256829, IMG submission 185979) | Hydrothermal vent microbial communities from Lau Basin, Pacific Ocean - 131-447 | ecosystem: Environmental > Aquatic > Marine > Hydrothermal vents | place: Pacific Ocean: Lau Basin | collected...
CTATTACTATATTGATAAATCCGTATTTGACCTGTTTGTCAAAATATAAAAAACTATAGAAAAGTACATAAATTTTAGTATAGTTTATGATTTCAAATAGAGGTGCTATGGTAAGTATAGTGCACCCCAAAATCAAGACTACTATAGAGCAAGATACTACGACCCAACCACTCAGAGGTTTTTAAGTCAATACCCGATAGGATTTGCTAGTGGTGATTTTAACCTTTATAGGTATGTTGGGAATTCGCCGGGGAATTTTAGGGATCCTAGTGGGAAAGTTATTACTGTTGGAGTAGGTTTATTTGGTGGCTTTATCGCTGGTCTAGGTGTAGCAAGTTTTAATGCTCTTTACAACGGATCTAGTTTTGGTCAATTTGCATCTGATGTCGCATTTTGTACAGTAGCTGGTGGATTGATGGGAACCGGTACTGGTATCGGTTTAGGTATGGGAATGATAGGAGAAGTAGCTGGTCTAGCAAATACTGCTACAAGTGTCGCACCGTCTACTCTACCTGTTTTGCATTTAGGAAAATAAAGTGATTATTTCAAAACAAAAAAAGCTTCAATGGATTTTTGCAAGCATTGGAACTACTTTTTTGTTTCGTTATTTTTATTATACAGATATAAATTTTCTGGCATTCGCAAATCAAAACTTTTTTGTTGTTATTTTTTCTTATGGATTTGCGCTTCCTGGACTTTTATGGATTGTGATTTTTACAAATGAATGGTTTTATAAAGAAGTCGTAAGCATAAAACTTCAACCTATAATTACTTATAAAGTTTTTCAAAAGATATGTACAGTTTGTCAGTTAATTTTAATGATAATCATAATATCAGCAAATATAAAGTGGATAAATTAAAAATAGTTTTCCTGACAGAGGTTTTTAAGTCAAGACCCGATAGGATTTGCGAGTGGTAATTTTAACTTTTATAGGTATGTAGGGAATTCGCCAGGAAACTTTGTGGATCCTAGTGGAAGAAATTGGGACATAGCTCTTACATCTGGAGGGATAATAGAGGGTGGCTTACTTGCTGGAGGAACATCATTTGGAATTGGGACTGTACTTGGTGCTACTGCGGGAGGTAGTTTTGGTCATGCGTTGGGTAGCTGGATTGATGATATGGAAAAACGACCAACCTACAATATGAATGACCCAAGACGATATGAGCAAATGCAAGATATAGTGGATAAAACAAGAGAAATGGACAAAAAGACTACAAAAAGTGTATGTAATTTAGGCGCGGTTGGAAAGTTTTAATATGCAAATTAGAAAAATCATAATAGTAGTCATATTTCCAATTTTGATTGTAGGCGCATTTTATCCGGGAATAGTAGGAAATACAGCTTTATATTTTATCAATGGTAAATCAATTAATGTTAATGGATATAAAATAAATTTTCCTTTTTCTCATTGGGCTTTATACAAAGAAAACAAATATTCATATATACTTTCCGGAAGAAAAGTAGGACGACATACACTTAAAATAGAAGTGTCTAAAAACCCTCACAGATTAGATATTGATTTAATAAAACAAAACTGTAAAGAGGCTAATAAAAACTTTGACCATATTAAAGGAAAGGGATATATTTGTAGATACAAGAGTAATAAATGTATGTTTTATTTTATATCAAATGACAAAAAAATAATTTTAAATAGTGGCGACAACTTTAATCCAAAAAATAAGGAATGTATTAAAGAATATAATCAATTGTTGAATTATATTGAAAATTAAAAGCATAGAAGTTAGTTGCTACCTTAAAAATACAGATAAAAATTAGATGATACAGACCTTTACTACTACAGAGCAAGATACTACGACCCAACCACTCAGAGGTTTTTAAGTCAAGACCCGATAGGATTTGCTAGTGGTGATTTTAACTTTTATCGGTATGTTGGGAACTCTCCGGGGAATTTTAGAGATTATAGTGGGTTGGCAGGTTTAGGGTTACCTTGGAATAAAAAACCTACCATAGGTAATGGTATAGGTGGTAGAATACCTTTAAAAGGTGGTCGTTTCCTCTATGTTGATAAAAATGGAAATATTTGTCCACAAAACTCTTATATGGGTAGTTCTAAGCAAACAAGAATGCAAGAACAACAATGGTTAAAGACCATGAAAAGTAATCATGGTAAATTTGAACTCGATGTTCCAAGAGATCGAAACGGTAGTTTTGAGCCTCAAATCGTTAAGAAAAATCAAACAACTATGACTGATGAAATCGAGAAAAAGAGAGACCGTAAAATAAACTGTGTAAATCACTTCCAGCCCATTTAATTAGCTTGTATATTTTTCCATAATTTCGCTGAAAAATATACAAAGTTGAGGGTAAATTTCACTCCAGTTTCAAAGTCCGTTACAACTCCACTTGTCTTGCACATCCCAAAATAAAGCACCTTAAAAGGAGCATCAATTTCAGAAAAAGCTTCTTTGAATTTTGTGCATCTTTTGAGGTTCATTATACCCATTAGAAATGAATAAAATCCTCTACATTTGTTACCACTATCCTAGTTATTGTAAGCAGTAAAAGAAATTTTCAACTTTGTTCTTGTAATCATTAGCTACGCTGAATTACTAGAACTCCCATATTTAATTTTAATACTTGTTGTGAAGTTGCAAGCATTTTTTACGGTTTTAATATCACTTGTTAAATTTGAGTGAGAGTTTTTTTCATTGTATACAAAACCTTTTTTTGAATCATCTTCTTCAGCGATAATATAATTTAAAGATTTTAATTTTTCAAAGATACAAGACAATGCTTTTGTACTTTCTAATCTTGCTACTATCATTAATTATTCTCCTTTTTGGTTCAAACGATTCTTTATTATACAATAATTAGACATTTCTCGTATATTTACATCTTGGATAACTTTTACATCCATAAAATTGATTCCCAATATTTTGACCTTTTTTTGCAGTTCTTATAACCAAGTTGTTCCCACATCGAGGACAAACTAAATCTTCATTTTTATGTGGAGTTGAACCTTTAGAATTCCTGTTCTTCAAGTTATCTACATGCTCTCTACGCGTTTTAAAACTTTTAGAGAATCTTGCATGTTCAATACTGTCTATAATATTTTCCATTTCTCTAGGAGTAAATAGAACTCTTTTATGTGCTTTTATAAATTTCACTAAACCTCTCGGACGGACGACATTATCCGGCATATCAGTTTTAAATGTACTCTCCCCAACAAATACAACAATGGAGAAGATTTTATCATCATCAAGGTTTAAAAGCTTTTGTAGCGTTTTCGTATGTTTATAGTTTTGATGGAGTGGGTTTTGAAAAGAGTGTTTCTTGCCATAGATGCTCTGTGTCCATCTTTTTTGGTGTTCTGAGCCAAATATCCAACCTTTGTAGTTTTTTGTCTCTATGACGAATATACCATACCTTGAGACTATAATATGATCTATCTGCGTAGTTCCATCTTCAGTGGGTAATGTCACATCTTTTAAAATCCGGTACTCTTCTTTGTTAAGCGAGATGCCGAGAAAAGAGTTGAGCATACCCTCACCGACCATTCCTTTGCCGGTAGCTGATTTAAAAAACAGTATAACTACGACTATAGGGATAAGCCACCACAACTGTAGCAGAGGTGCTAAAATCATTGAAAGATCAAGCATATTTTACTCATCATCTTTTTCAAGAATGCTATCTGTTATTTTTTCAGATAGTTTTTTCATTCTCTTATTGAATACATCTGAGAACTCATCATCGCAATATGCTTCATGGTTAACTAGACCAAGTTTTAGGAACTCGTTTTGTTGATAAAGAATTTTTAAATAGCTTTCTATCAAGCCTATATCCGTACTCTCTCGATTAATAGCTTTTTTAAATCTCTCAATAAATTGTTGCATCTCATGCTCATTATCACTCTCATTTATCTCATAAAAGACTCTCTCTGCAAATACATTCTGAGACAAGCCTAACTTTTTTAACCAATCTTTGAGTTCTTGCTGTTTCTGTTTGAGTTTATCTTTCATATTGTCCCTATTTGTCCCTTCGACTTATTTTACAATTCTACCAACCTAAACCTTTGTTTAGGAATAAATCAAAAAGGAGCCATTATGGCTAAAAGTACAAAAATGACAACATCGGCAGCTGCTAGAATTCAATCTGGTGCAGCTAAAGCAAATGGAGGTGGTGTACCAAAAGGTCACTTCGCAGGCAGAGCACAAAGAGGTGCCGCACATAACTCAAATAAAGGAGGTAAATAAAATGGGAAGATCAGGCGGATGTACTCCTCCAAATGGACCGAGTACAACAGGCAATCCATCAGGCGGTGGCAGAGGTAATTGCCCTAGTAAATAAACTTTTAGTAGGGCATCTTTGCTCTACTGACACTGAGCAGCTTTTTGTTCAAATATATCCATAAATTTTTCTTGATCTTTTTTATACTCATCATAAGCTATATTTTTCATTGTTTTTGACAAGGCACAGATACATATTTCCTTTTTATTTTCTATTTGAGCTTTTTTCAAGGGTGCAGGATCAGAAGAAATACAACGATGTACAATTGAATATTCAGTAGCCGTAGGATACCTATCTTCATGATACATATATTTTTCAATTTCATAAGTGGGTACCGCTCCGAAAATAAAAATTGTCCATACAGCTAAAGCTTTACTTTTTATCTTTTCATATTTCCATTTTGATAAGTCTTTTTCACATTTTTTGCATTTTATTTCAGAAGAAAGTTTAACTGTGTTTTCTTCGTCGCAACTTGGACATTTTAGCTCTAATTTTGATTCCAATATATTTCCTTCCACTTATTTTTTAGTATTCTAATACCCATTTTAATTCTCTCTTATTGAAACATAAATATTATCGCTATACTTAACACGGGTAGTGCTTTCATCTCTTCCCTCTATTGTTTAAACTAGAAAGTTTTTTCTATGATTATATCGCAATCTACCGTAAACACCTAAGCTTTTAACTATTCTCTAATGGACTCTTGTGAAAGTCCATAAAGCACTAAAAGCACTAAAAATGTAAATGCTGAAAATGCAATCATGTCTATATTTTCCATTGTCTTTTCCTCTGTTATTTCAAATTTCATTAAAACATCCAGCCAAATTTCTCATCGAGCCATTCGCTCAATCCCTTAAACTCTTTTCTTACTGTTACAACAAGTGTTAGCACAATGACAGAAGTAAAAAACAATAATGCCCCATACTGCCTAAAATAGTACATCGAGCCGAAAAGAAGTGCCATAAAAATTAGTATAAGATATCCACTATATTTTTCAAATATTTGTCCATATTGTCTCTTTGATAACACTATCTCAAAGAAGGCATATGTCAAGATAAACGACTGTAATATGTTTCCTACAAACATTGCTCCACTTATATACTTATCTTTAGAAAGTAGACCAATAGCATGCATTCCTTCGTTGTAGTTAAATATCATTGTCTCAAAGCCTATCATCACCGTCTCCTCTAAAAATATCTATATCTTTACTGAGTGTCCTGCATATTGAGTGAAGTCTTTGACAATTCCTTGAAGGTGTCGAGGAACATATAAAAAGTCCTCTCCGTCAACTACTATCGTTGTACAGCTATGCGCATCTGCATACTCTAAAACGACCTCTCTCTTGCTTCTTTCTATCACCTCATACTCAAAACCATACATATCTGTATATAACTCTTGATCCTTATGCACATAAATATACTCTTCTATCTCTTCTAAAATTTTATTACTAAAAGGCGCTTGTAAAAACAGATCAATATCTTCACTCTTCAGCTCTCTTAAGAGTGATTGAGGTAGAACATAGTCTTTGTTTGAAATCTTATGCAAAAAGACTTCAATTGCAAGGTTAGGCGGCATTGTATTTTTTACACCTTCCACCTCAAAATCGATATAGCTTTTTGTAGTATTGTTTTTGTAGATAAACTGCATAAGTGGTATCTTTTCTGTTTGAATATCATCCTGCACCAAAGAGCTTAAAAACTCCTCTGTTACATTTTGCATATTATTCCTTTTTGAATTTATCCCCATCGTGCTTTGACTTTTCTTTTTCTATCTCTTCTTCTAATATACTGGTTCCTGAATATAAGAACAGCAGTATTGCTCCTAAAATACTCAATCCAACAATTGCACCTGTACCCATTTCTTATTTTTCCTGCAATTATATTTTTTCTAAAGAGCCGACAACCCTACCTACTATTGTCATCTCCTCTGCCGACATTGTAATGGTATCGTAAAGCTTATTATCTGAAATTAAATCAATACCGCCGTTAGGATTGATTGCCAATCTCTTGATAAAAAGACCGCTAATGGTGTTTACGGCATAAACACCGCCCGGCTTCAGAACATTCACCGTTTTATCAATCAGAACCGTTGAATCTTCTTTTATTGTAGGATACATAGAGTCACCGACTGCATGTATCGCTTCAACATTATCAACATTGGTGATTCCAAGTTTTTCGATGGAATGTTTATCAATGTAGATATATTTTATTTCAGCCTCTTCTTCACAAAAACCGCCGCCACCGCAAGAAGCATTTATATTTTCAGTTAAGCGAATTTTATAAATATCTTCTTCTCTTTCAATTAATCTCATACTGCTTTTTCCAAGAAGTATCCAGTTAATTGTAATTTCATGCTTGTCACAGAACCTTGCAATCTCAAAATAGGGTATCTTGTTTCTTTTTTTGTTATTCGCAAACTGTGTAGGGGAAAGGCCCAGTTCATTTGCAATATTCTTATCATACGGAACAACACCCAACTCTGTTTCCATGATGATCGAAACTCTCTCCATCACCTCAGTAAAGTCAACATTTAAAGTATTCATGCCATCTCCCTCTCGTTTAATGCAAAAATAGTAACAGATGTTTTCAAAAAAGCTTGAAAAATTCACAAACTGACATATTTACCTACTTACAGGCTTCTTTATTTGCTCTAAGAAGCTGTGAAAACCTCTGTTTTCAATTGCATCTCCTTGATAATAACGCATCATATAGTCAATGGCATTCGTCTCATCTTCTGCAATAAGAGCAAACGCATCATCGTCACGTTTTGCATTTGCTATTTTCATAGCTTTTATTGTTAGAACCTTCAATCCCATTCTGTCATGCTCTACGCCTACCATCTGCGCATCATACTCATTTGCAAGATAGGTCAACTCTGTCTCATATGCCTCATAAGCAAATGCACTTTTAGAGTCTTTATCATATCGAATAATATCTGATGTCCTTTCAACCTTTTTATTCTCGTCATAAAGAGCACCATTGACCTTTTCCATAATCTCCTGCCATCCCAAAATCTCTTCAAGTGATAACTCTAAAGACTCCGCAAGTGCTTGATTTTTATAACCTTTTGCATCTTCTTCTTGTTTTAATACGGCATCTCTTTGAAATTTTGCTAGGGCTTGATTGGCTTTGAGTGTGATGCCGTTGATAAAAAGCTTTCCTGTTATTAAATAAGGGCATAAAGAGCATTTGTGTTCTCTTCCATCGGGACATTTCACTGCAGGGCAAATGCCGTGCACCAGAGGAAGCCAAGTGCTGGGATGATGCTCTTTGGCAATCTCTGTACCTGGTATATATTCCGTATTGATAGAGCTATCAGGCAACTTTCTGTTTAATGAAAACAGTGCATTGTCCTTAAGAGCTGTAGAGAGTTCATCTTTATTCTTTTCGTAAGCATCTACAAGTTCACCGCTTATGAGGTCCGAGGTGCTTTGCAACAGTGTTTCGGGATCCCCAAAATATATCTTTTTAACGGCACTTTTTAGCTTCTCTTTTTTCTCTTCAAGTGTGAGATTAATGTAAATCCGCAAAAGAGTATCCGGTGTCACATGTCCTGTAAGCTGCATTACCAAATTAATGCCGACACCACTCTCCAAATATCTTGTTGCACCGGTAACTCTTAAAGAGTGCAAATCATACATCACTTCAATATCTTTCATACGTGCACTACTGCATCTATTTAGCTCTTCAACAGATTTAAAAAACTCTTTTCCATCCTTAGCCCACGCTACTTTTGGATAATACTTCTCTCCTTGTTTTTCAGCCTCTTGCATCACTTCTAGCTGATATTGACACAAAACTTTCTTATGATATGTTGCATGTGTGCTTCTTGATAACGGTTTTAGTGCCATCGGCGTATTAAAAAGAGGTTCTATGTCTTCCCAAGGTGAGTTAATATCATTATGATATTTTATCTTTTTCAACTCTCCGTAATACGCTCTATGCCATTTTAAAAAAGGAGCAAAAATCTGTAAATCATCCCATACACAAGGTATCTCCTGATAGGTAGTTCTATTAACATTTTTATCTGTATTTATTACAATCGTATCTATCTTCTCATCTTTTACAACGAATGACCTCTCCCTGCATAGATTACGAACCTGCTCTCCACGCACCGGTATATAGTAACCAAAGAGCATCATTAAGGGATATACAGGATACACCTCAAATTGCCACCATGATATATCCGCTTTTTTTCTGCTCCATTTTGTTCTAAGTAGTGGCGGTCTGTTTTTTATAATATCTACAATATGTTGCACCATCTCTTTTGACATCGCTTTTCTGTACGGTGCATAACTCACTTTTCGTTTTGCGCGGGGGATATTCTTTTGAGCATTGATTGTAAAGAGTTCGCAGTATGTCAAAAACTTTACAATCTTTGTGAGCGTAGATCGTGCACTATCCATCTTTTCAGATAGACGACTAAACAGATTAATTGAGTTTTGTGGATCAAAGATTTCTTCAATGGTTTCTTTATCTATCCCTCTGTCGGGATAATACTCCATGAGGTACTTAAACAGATTAACAACAGCGGTTAGCTCTCCCTGTATGGTTCCAACTGCCAAGCCGTCATTCTCCAAATAATTATAATATCCCATAGCTTTCGTATGCAGCTCTTTAAGTGTCGGAAACATCTCTAAATCCACAATATCAAAACGGCTGTTTTTATCGTAATTTTTTCTGATTTCCAACGCATCACTAGGCTTTAAAATATCCTCTCTTCCGAGTTCGGCCAGTCCAAGACGTAATTCTGTGACGACATTACCGATATAACTGATTCTTGTACCGGCATCGGCTTCTAAGCCTTTTAAACTATTTTCAAAGCATGTAAGGTCTATCTCTTGCACATCTTTGAGCCTTTTCCATCTTGTAGAGCAGAGCATTGTAAGTATCGCAGTCATTTGATAGGACTTAATCATTGATGCTTCTTTAAAGCTGTAGCGTTCGTTTAAAAACTCAAATATCTCCGTGGAATCTGCCAAGTATTTCCAGTCATACGGCCTATGATAGTTTTTCACCTTATGGGCTATCGGATAAAGAAGTGTTCCTCTGTTCCACAAGTAAAGAAAAAAGCGATCTATTACCGCTCTTTTAAAGCTCTCTGTATTGCTATTAAAAAATATGCCTATCAACTCTTCAAAACTCAGCAATAGCATCTTCTTTGTTTCGCCGTCCTCATGAACAATATCAATCACACTGAGTTTTTCACCTACACCAAGTAAATCTCGCGCATAACTTCGTTTTAGCTCATGAACACCTATACCATCTTTCATAGCATCACCAATGGTTTTAAAGACTCCTTCCCCGTTCATACTCAGTAAAATAAGCTGCTGCATATACCCAAACCAAAGTTCTGCCAATTCTATTTTTTGCTCTTCCAGGAGAATAAAAGTCTCTGTATCATTTATTATTGGCAACTCTTTGACATATTTAATTTTTGATTGCATGGAGTTCCTTTTGATAAAATAGTTCAAGTGATTGTTTTTGTAAAATCACTTCATCATACATTGCTACATTGAGTGTCTCTTTTTCACTATCTATATAGGTGAGTTCCAATTCCAACAGCCTGCTTACCAAGGATGCGCATATCTGCTTCATTTTCTCGTACTGTTTCATAATGTTCATATCAATATTGCCAAGCTCTTGAACAGGTGCATCAATCTCTTTCACTCGTTGAGATAAGATTTTATTCTCCATCTTCAGTTTAGCGTTTTCCACTCTCACAGCATGAAACGACATCTGCATATCTCCGATGGATACTCTGCTTTTAGTGCTGTTTTTTAAGTTGTCCGCATTTGCACCATTAGACATTTTCGCTTTTTCTATCATAGGTCTATAAATTTTACTTTTTGACAATCCTGCCAAAGAGATACCTTTTTCTCCCTTGCTTGCATCTGCAATATCGTAAGTCACTTTTGAAACAAGCGAAAAATTCACATCGCCGTTTAGCTGCTGTATGTGTTCAATGGCTCGCTGCACCAAAGCTTTGTTTTGAGATTGTTGTATCTCTCTGTATTTTGAGAGATTATCATTCTTTTGAACTTTAGGCATCGATCATACTTTTGCTGTGAATATCTTTTGTAAGCCTTCGGATTGTTGCGCGTTTTGTGTCGCTTGAAATATTGAAGTAGATCATTGTCGAATCCATGTTGGCGTGCCCCATTGCATCCTTTGTAATGGATATTAAGCTATCATCACCGACTCTTGCATATATCTCCGCCATAGCGTGACCGAACATATGTCTTAATGAGTGCATACCCAAATCACTTATATCTTTTTTGTAGCTCATTTTCTTCACTGCTTTGCGCATACTGGATTTTAAGCGTGAAAGTGTTTCTCTGGCATGTACTCTTTTTCCGCTTTTTGTAGTAAAAAGAAAGGGATGTTTAGGATCTCGTATCATCTCTGGCATATAGGTATCTGATTTTTGATATGCTTGCAGCGTTTCAAAGAAGAGTGTTCTGTACTTTGCTTCATTTATCCAAAAAAGTGGACCATATGAGAATGGGATAGGATATTTGAATTGCAAATCCGGTGTATTGTGCTCATTGTTTTCCTGAGATATATCTATTTGATACTCTTCATTAAGCCATACTCTGCGTTTATTCCCATATATGTCTATGTTATCTGATTTCGGATCAAGTAACCATACCTCTTGATTCTCATAGTCTATGTCATAAAGCGTAAGATTAAGAGCTTGACCAATTCTTGTACCACAGGCACCACATAGAAGGAATATGAGTCGTTCTCTTGGCTTGGAGACCTCTAAAAGTGTGTCAAACAACTCCATCGGAAACCATTTCTCTGTTTGGTTATTTTTTGGAATTTTATACGGAGGTAGATATTTTATTTTTTGACCGAATGCTTCTAGTGCCAGAGTGCTCTTTTTTATTTGGATGCTCGATAAAAAGCTCTTAGCGCTTCTCTGTTTCTCATAAAGATGATTAATGAATCTGTGGTCATACAGTAGATCATGCTCTTCTGTAAAATAGAAGTAGGAGTTGATGCCGGCTATCTCTTTATTGATTGTAATTTTTTGAAGGAGAGAGCATGCAGATATTTCAACTTCAAGCTCATCTCCTAGCTCTTCATCTTTAATTGTCTCCACTATTTTAAAACCATCTCTCAAGGCTTCTCTGTATCTAGCTTGATAGCTTGGGAACTTTTCATCATAGGCAACAGGATTATACAAACTCCAAATCCAAAACCGTTCCATGCTCTTCATAAATGTTCTGCGAGTATTGTCCGCGACATCTCTCACATTCTTGAGCCAAACACTCCATTCCAAAGAATCATCAAGCGTAATTATCTCACCATTAAACAGTGCACATATGGATATGCCTTTACTCTCATTGACAAGCATAGAACCTCCTCATATTTTCTTCTGAGTTGATTCTAACATTCAAATAAGTAAGAACTATGAATAATTCACAAAATGATATTATTATCTTAATTGATATATCGTAATATGATTTTATGAATTTTAAAGGAGTTAAAAATACCTATAATGCTATTTATTAGAATATAGGCTAATATGCTGTGGAGATTTAATATATATTTTTTTAATTGTTAAGTTGATTACTAAACATTACTTAGAATTTTAATCAGCACGTTTAATACTGCCACTCAATCATTGTTTCGAGTTTATCCATATATGCAACAGCATTATCTTCATCGTCAAATGGAATTAGTCCTATACCTTCCGTTTCAATTATGTCACTATCTATACAAATAAAACACTTAGCACTTGTCATTTTTCCACTTTTTGAATCCAGAAGAGGAAGAATGTATAAAGGTACTCCATCTTCAATATCTGCTTTTTTACGAAAAGAAGATAAAGGGTTACTTTCATCTAACGAATCCATTCTCCCAAGCTTAATTTCTTTTTCGATTGCATTGATTGAAATTACCGGTATTCCTGTTTAATCTATCAGCATCATTTCTCCTGTTGCGCTTAATCAAAATCTTATTCAACTTCAATGAGGATTTTAAGATAATCACATATGCAAATAAATATACTCTTATCCATGAATATAGATATGATATCCTCTGCTATTTGTTAGGTGTTGATTCTAACATACAATAAGTAAGCAGTATGAATAATTCACAGATTGTCATATTTATCTTTTTAACATTTCTCTCTAAGAGTTAATATAACCTAGAACATTTTAAACTTATGATTTTTGATATATTTGAAAAATGCGGGTATCGTATTATTGGGGTTTATGAGATATAATATAGTTGTTAAGTTAAGTGGTTAATATTACCTAGAACTCAGTAATAGCGGTTGATGCCATACCGACGATGGAGAAAGAGGGTAAACCTTTTGTGAGTGTTGATTCTACATCAACAACTTTTGCAGCGATGCCCTCATATGTTGCACAACGGACTGTTTTCATACTATTTTCCTTTACAAAAATAGTACACTAATTCTCAAAAAAAATGCAACAATATGACATTTTGCCATATTATTTTTTCTGTTTTCTCTCTTTAAGCATTTTTTTGTACTCTTTTTCAAACTTTTTACGTCGTGAATAAGAGAGATGGTCTATAAATAAAATCCCTTCAAGATGGTCTATTTCATGTTGAATAGCAATAGCAAGTAAATCATCTGCTTCTAAAATTTTGGTATTTCCATGTCTATCCTGATAATGTAGCGTTATCTTTTCATAGCGCGTGACATCTTCATAAAATTTTGGAACACTCAAACAACCCTCTTGATAGCTTGTCTCTCCAGACTTAGCCGTAATCACAGGATTAATTATCTCTAAAAGATTTTCAGGAGGTTGCTCACCATCTTCATTTGGAATATTTAGAATTAAGGCTCGAATAG
>Ga0256829_1002653_pt1 | contig 13076 bp, 9 predicted proteins | sample 131447metaG_FD_185979 | JGI IMG/M metagenome (GOLD analysis project Ga0256829, IMG submission 185979) | Hydrothermal vent microbial communities from Lau Basin, Pacific Ocean - 131-447 | ecosystem: Environmental > Aquatic > Marine > Hydrothermal vents | place: Pacific Ocean: Lau Basin | collected...
ACAATTCGAAAAGCCTTCAGTTGTTAAAAGAGCACAAGTTCAAAAAGCACAATATATTCAAAGACTAAGAGATCAAGAGTCAATCTAATTTTCTAAGTTAAAAAAATTAAATCCCACTTAAATAAAGTGGGATTTTTTTATGTTCAAAAATTAAAAGTGTATATTTATATTTCATCCTCAAGCGTATGTTATTACAATCATTTCTAGATTATTTACTACTCGAAAAAAACTACTCAGAGCTTACCATAAAAGCTTATGGTAAAGACATACAATCGTTTCTAGATTTTTTAAAAGAAGAATATAAAAATGAAAACCTAAAAGAAGTTAACTACGCTCAAATAAGATCATGGATTATACAAATGGTCAATCAAAATATTTCTAACAGAAGTATTAACCGAAAAATTTCATCCTTAAATAGTTTTTTCAAATTTTTAATAAAAACAGAATACATTAAAACTAATCCATTAGCTAAACACAAAGCCTTAAAAACTAGTAAAAAAGTGCAAGTGCCTTTCTCTGAAGAAGAAATAAATTCTGTGTTAAATAAAATAAGTCACGCAGATAGTTTTGAAGGAGTAAGAAACAAGCTTATTATCGAACTTTTTTACGCAACAGGAATAAGAAGGATAGAACTTATTAATATCAAGGTAAAAAACATAGACTTAGAGAATAAAACTGTTAAAATACTTGGTAAAAGAAATAAGGAGCGTGTCATTCCGTTATTAAATATGCTTGTAGATAGTATAAAAACGTATTTAGAAAAACGAAAGTCTTTAGAGAAGATAGAAGATGAAGATTACTTACTATTAACAGTTAAAGGTGTTAAATTATACGAAACACTTGTTTATAGAATAATCAATGAGTACTTTAGTCTAGCTTCAAGCAAAGTAAAAAAAAGTCCACATATACTCAGGCATTCATTTGCAACGCACCTTTTAAATCAAGGAGCAGAGCTTAATGCGGTAAAAGAACTTTTAGGGCATTCGTCATTAGCAGCAACACAGGTATATACACATAATAGTATTGCAGAGCTAAAAAAAGTTTACGCGAAAGCACATCCAAGAAGTAAAAAGGACTAATTGTTTAACCAAAAATTAATTCTCATGGAGGTAAACACGCAAGCAGTTAACTTTAACGCAAAACCACAATTATTAGAATTTATTCAAAGAAGAATGAATAAGCTAGAACAATTTTATGACAAAGTCATACAGACAGATGTCTATTTAAAAGTTGAAAACACAAATAATAAATCAAATAAAATATTTGAAGCCAAAATAAATATACCAGGAGATAGTTTAGTGGTAAAAAAACAATGTAAAACATTTGAAGAAGGAGTAGATACAGCAATTTCTTCTTTAAAAAGACAACTTCAAAAGCGAAAAGAAAAATTAAGAGCACATTTTTAAAATATTTCTCAAAAAATGTTTTGAATAAAAAAATAAATATATACATTTGCAGTCCGTTAGAAATAGCGGGCTTTTTTTGTAGTGTAAAAAAAGTTAAAAAGCCGATGTAGCTCAGCTGGCTAGAGCAGCTGATTTGTAATCAGCAGGTCGTGGGTTCGAGTCCCTCCATCGGCTCGTTTAGATAGAAAGCTTAATAAAAGTTTTTACGTTCATATAAAGAGTGAAAAGTTTAAATTGGGGAGATACTCAAGCGGCCAACGAGGGCAGACTGTAAATCTGCTGACTATGTCTTCGCAGGTTCGAATCCTGCTCTCCCCACTTTTTTAAACTTGATTAAGGATTTTAAATAATTGCGGGAGTAGCTCAGTTGGTAGAGCGTCAGCCTTCCAAGCTGAATGTCGCCGGTTCGAACCCGGTCTCCCGCTCTAATATTTAAGCCGGTGTAGCTCAGGGGTAGAGCGTTTCCTTGGTAAGGAAGAGGTCACGGGTTCAAATCCCGTCATTGGCTCTATATTTAAACAGAAAATTAGAATACACTAATATTATTATATAACTAAGATTAAATTATTAAAACATGGCAAAGGCAACTTTCGATCGTTCAAAACCACACTTAAATATTGGTACTATTGGACACGTAGATCACGGTAAAACAACTTTAACTGCTGCTATTACTAAAGTATTAGCTGATGCAGGTTTATCAGAATCAAGAGATTTCGATACTATCGATAACGCTCCAGAAGAAAAAGAAAGAGGTATTACAATTAATACATCTCACGTAGAATATCAAACAGAAAAGCGTCACTACGCACACGTTGACTGTCCAGGTCACGCCGATTACGTAAAGAACATGGTAACTGGTGCTGCGCAAATGGATGGTGCAATCTTAGTGGTTGCTGCAACAGATGGTCCTATGCCACAAACTCGTGAGCACATCTTATTAGGTCGTCAGGTAGGTATTCCTCGTATCGTTGTTTTCTTAAACAAAGTAGATATGGTAGACGATGCTGAGCTTTTAGAGTTAGTTGATATGGAGGTTAGAGAATTATTATCTTTCTATGAGTATGATGGAGATAATGGGCCTGTAATTTCTGGTTCTGCTTTAGGTGCACTTAACGGTGAGCAAAAGTGGGTTGACACTGTAATGGAATTAATGAATGCAGTAGATGAGTGGATTGAAGAGCCTGTTCGTGATATGGATAAGCCTTTCTTAATGCCAATCGAGGATGTATTCTCTATTACTGGTCGTGGTACTGTAGCAACTGGTCGTATCGAAACTGGTGTAGCTCAAACAGGTGACCCAGTAGAAATTATTGGTATGGGTGCAGAGAAATTAACTTCTACTATTACAGGTATCGAAATGTTCCGTCAAATATTAGATAGAGGTGAAGCTGGTGATAACGCTGGTATCTTATTAAGAGGTATTGAGAAAACTCAAATCTCTAGAGGTATGGTAATCACTAAACCAGGATCTGTAACACCACACGCTAAATTTAAAGCTGAGGTTTATATTCTTAAGAAAGAAGAAGGTGGACGTCACACTCCATTCCATAATAACTATCGTCCTCAATTCTATGTACGTACAACTGACGTGACAGGAACAATTTCTCTTCCTGATGGAGTAGAGATGGTAATGCCAGGAGATAACTTAACTATCACTGTTGAGTTAATTCAACCAATTGCAATGAACGTAGGTTTACGTTTCGCTATCCGTGAAGGAGGTAGAACAGTTGGTGCTGGTCAGGTAACTGAAATTTTAGATTAAGTTTTAGTCTGCTAAAATAAAATTAAGGTGCTTCGTTTTTCGAAGCGCCTTGATTTATATTAACGGGTTTAGCTCAGTTGGTAGAGCACTGGTCTCCAAAACCAGGTGTCGGGAGTTCGAGTCTCTCAACCCGTGCAAAATAAATAGAATCTTTTAAGGTTTTATTTGAGCTTAAAAATTAAAATGTCTACTCTTTTAAGAAGAGACATAAATAAATAAAATTATGGCTGGAGTGGTAAATTACATAAAAGAATCATTTACAGAACTAAAGAATAATGTCAGTTGGACACCATGGGCAGAAGCTCAAAGTTTAACTATTCTAGTGGCTGTTTTTTCAATCATCTTTTCACTAGCTATTTGGGGAGTAGATACGGTTTTTAGTAAAGTAATAAGTTTATACTTTAATCTAATAAACGGATAAGATATAATGGCTGAAGTTGGAGAAAAAAAATGGTATGTTGTAAGAGCAGTTAGTGGACAAGAAAATAAGGTTAAGACTTATATTGAAAACGAAATTGCAAGACTTGGTTTACAAGACTATGTAGAACAAGTATTAGTTCCTACTGAAAAGGTAGTTCAAATACGTAATGGAAAGAAAATAAACAAAGAAAAAGTTTATTTCAGTGGTTACATTATGATTAAAGCTAATCTTTCTGGAGAAGTTCCACACATTATTAAATCTGTTACAAATGTAATCGGGTTTTTAGGAGCTACAAAAGGAGGTGATCCATTACCATTAAGACAATCTGAAGTAAACAGAATGTTAGGTAAAGTAGATGAGTTAGCTGTAGATACAGATGTTAACGTAGCTATTCCTTACACAGTTGGAGAAACAGTAAAAGTTATCGATGGGCCATTTAATGGTTTTGATGGTACTATAGAAAATATTAACGAAGAAAAGCGTAAGCTAGAAGTAATGGTGAAAATATTTGGAAGAAAAACACCATTAGAATTAAGCTATATGCAAGTTGAGAAAATATAATAATTGTTACACTAAGGAAAGTACTCATTGCTTCCAAAAAATGAGTATGAAACTAAATTATTCAAAATGGCAAAAGAATTAGGAAAAGTAGTTAAACTACAAGTAAGGGGAGGCGCAGCGAACCCATCGCCGCCGGTTGGACCCGCTTTAGGTGCTGCTGGAGTTAATATCATGGAGTTCTGTAAGCAGTTTAATGCAAGAACCCAAGATAAAGCTGGTAAAGTTTTACCAGTGGTGATTTCTGTCTACAAAGACAAGTCATTTGACTTTGTGATCAAAACACCACCTGCAGCAGTTCAATTATTAGAAGCGGCCAAAGTAAAAAAAGGTTCAGGTGAACCTCATGTAAGAAAAGTAGCGAAAGTTTCTTGGGATCAAATCAGAACTATTGCAGAAGATAAAATGCAAGATTTAAATGCATTTACATTAGACTCTGCAATGAAAATGATTGCTGGTACTGCAAGATCTATGGGTATAACTGTTAAAGGTGGAGATGCACCAAATTAACCTAAAAAGATTTTAAGAAAATGGCAAGATTAACAAGAAAACAAAAAGAAGCTCAAGCAAAAATAGAAAAGGATAGATTATATTCTTTAGAAGAAGCTTCAGCTTTAGTAAAAGAAATAACAAACACTAAGTTTGATGCTTCTGTAGATTTAGCTGTAAGATTAGGAGTAGATCCTAGAAAAGCTAATCAAATGGTTAGAGGTGTTGTGTCTCTTCCTCACGGAACAGGTAAAGATGTTAAAGTATTAGCATTAGTTACACCAGACAAAGAAGAAGAAGCTAAAGAAGCAGGCGCAGATTACGTTGGTTTAGATGAATACCTTGATAAAATCAAAAGTGGTTGGACAGACGTAGACGTAATTATTACAATGCCTAGCGTTATGGGTAAATTAGGACCTTTAGGTCGTGTATTAGGACCAAGAGGATTAATGCCTAACCCAAAAACAGGAACAGTAACTATGGATATAGCTAAGGCTGTAACAGAAGTTAAAGCTGGTAAAATTGACTTTAGAGTTGATAAAACTGGTATAGTTCATGCATCAATAGGTAAAGCATCATTTACTGCTGATAAAATTGCGGGTAACGCAAACGAATTATTAACAACATTAATTAAACTTAAGCCAACTGCAGCTAAAGGTACTTATGTAAAAAGTATTTACATGTCAAGTACTATGAGCCCAAGTATTGCAATAGATACTAAAATAGGTTAAGTAGTTAAAAACTTTTATTATGACAAGAGAAGAAAAATCACAAGTAATTCAAGACTTAACTGCACAATTAGCCGATAATGCTAATATCTATATTGCAGATATTTCTGGATTAAATGCAGGTGCTACTTCAGACTTACGTCGTGCTTGTTTTAAAGCAAACGTAAAGTTAGCAGTAGTAAAAAATACATTACTTGAAAAAGCAATGGAAGCTTCAGATAAAGATTTTGGAGACTTACCATCTACTTTAAAGGGTAACACTTCGGTAATGTATTCTGAAACAGGAAACGCTCCTGCTAAAGTAATTAAAGCTTTCAGAAAAAAGTCTCAAAAGCCTTTATTAAAAGGTGCTTTTATTGAAGAAGCAATTTACTTAGGAGACGACCAGTTAGATGCTTTAGTAGACATCAAGTCAAGAGAAGAATTAATAGGAGATATCATTGGATTATTACAATCTCCAGCTAAAAATGTTATTTCAGCTCTTAAATCTGGTGGAAACACATTATCTGGTTTAGTTAAGACCTTATCTGAAAGAGAAGGTTAAAAAAGTACGCACTTTTACAATTATATATTAAATTAAAAAATTATTAAAACGATAGAAAAATGGCAGATTTAAAAGATTTCGCAGAACAATTAGTTAACTTAACAGTAAAAGAAGTAAACGAGTTAGCTACTATTTTAAAAGATGAATACGGTATAGAACCTGCTGCTGCTGCAGTAGCTGTTGCTGGTGGTCCTGCTGCTGGTGGTGGAGAAGCTGCAGAAGAAAAATCAGAATTCGACGTAGTTCTTAAATCAGCTGGAGCTTCTAAGCTTGCAGTTGTAAAATTAGTTAAAGAATTAACTGGTTTAGGATTAAAAGAAGCTAAAGAATTAGTTGATGGTGCACCAAGTAACATCAAAGAAGGAGTTTCTAAAGACGAAGCTGAAGGCTTAAAATCTTCATTAGAAGAAGCAGGAGCAGAGGTTGAGCTTAAGTAAGCTTAACACTTAAATTTTACAAAGGTTTAGGTCTGGAGAGTTGTCTCTTAGACCTAAACCATTTGTCGTATATAGTGATTAACTATATACAAACATTTTTTTTTAATCAAAATTTCGTCCATTGATGTTAGTAACACAAGCTGAAAGATTAAATTTCTCTTCTATTATAAATAGAACTGAATACCCAGACTTTATGGATATTCAGATTAAATCCTTCCAGGATTTTTTCCAGTTAGAAACTAAATCTGAAGAAAGAGGTGATGAAGGTTTATATAATACCTTCCTAGAAAACTTTCCAATTACAGACACACGTAATCAATTTGTTTTAGAATTTTTAGATTACTTTATAGATCCACCAAGATACACTATTGAAGAGTGTATAGAAAGAGGATTAACTTATAGCGTTCCTTTAAAAGCAAGGTTAAAGTTATATTGTACAGATCCTGAACATGAAGATTTTGAAACCATAGTTCAAGATGTGTATTTAGGAACAATACCTTACATGACTCCTAGTGGTACATTTGTTATCAACGGAGCAGAACGTGTAGTAGTATCTCAATTACACAGATCACCAGGTGTGTTCTTTGGTCAATCTTTCCATGCCAATGGAACAAAATTATATTCAGCAAGAGTTATACCTTTCAAAGGTTCTTGGATTGAATTTGCAACAGATATTAACCAAGTAATGTATGCGTACATCGATAGAAAGAAAAAGTTACCTGTAACTACTCTTTTTAGAGCTATCGGTTTTGAGCGTGATAAAGATATATTAGAAATTTTTGATCTTGCAGAAGAAGTTAAAGTTTCTAAATCTGGACTTAAAAAAGTTTTAGGACGTAAGTTAGCAGCACGTGTACTTAATACATGGCACGAAGATTTCGTTGATGAAGATACAGGGGAAGTTGTTTCTATTGAGCGTAACGAAATTGTTTTAGATCGTGATACAGAATTAGATAAAGATAATATAGAAGAAATCCTTGAAGTTGGAGTAAAAACTATTCTTTTACATAAAGAAACATCTCAACAAGGAGATTACGCTATTATTCATAATACACTTCAAAAAGATCCAACAAATTCTGAAAAAGAAGCTGTTGAACATATTTACCGTCAATTACGTAATGCAGAACCGCCAGATGAGGAAACTGCACGTGGTATTATTGACAAATTATTCTTCTCTGACCAACGTTACTCTTTAGGTGAAGTAGGTCGTTATAGAATGAACAAAAAATTAGGTCTTGATATTGGTATGGACAAACAAGTTCTTACTAAAGAAGATATCATTACCATTATTAAATATTTAATCGAGTTAATCAACTCTAAAGCAGAGATTGATGATATTGATCACTTATCAAATCGTCGTGTACGTACAGTAGGAGAACAATTATCATCTCAGTTTGGTGTTGGTTTAGCACGTATGGCTCGTACCATTCGTGAGCGTATGAATGTACGTGATAACGAAGTGTTTACTCCAATAGACTTAATTAATGCTAAGACGTTATCTTCAGTAATTAATTCATTCTTTGGTACCAACCAGTTATCTCAGTTTATGGATCAAACAAACCCATTAGCAGAGATTACTCACAAACGTCGTTTATCTGCATTAGGACCAGGAGGTTTATCTCGTGAGAGAGCAGGTTTCGAGGTACGTGACGTTCACTACACACATTACGGAAGACTTTGTCCTATTGAAACTCCTGAAGGTCCAAACATTGGATTAATTTCATCACTTTCTGTATATGCAAAGGTGAATTCTATGGGATTCATTGAAACGCCTTACAGAAAAGTTGAAGACGGAGTAGTAGATATTAAAGGTAATCCAATATATTTAAGTGCAGAAGAAGAAGAAGAAAAATTAATCGCTCAAGCAACTGTAAAAGTTGATGACAATGGTAAGATCCTTCACGACAAAGTAATTGCTCGTATGGAAGGAGATTTCCCGGTAATGGATCCAAAAGAAATCCATTATACAGATGTAGCGCCTAACCAAATTTCTTCTATTTCGGCATCTTTAATTCCATTCTTAGAGCACGATGATGCCAACCGTGCATTGATGGGATCAAACATGATGCGTCAAGCAGTACCATTATTAAGACCTCAATCTCCTATCGTAGGAACAGGTCTTGAAAAGCAGGTAGCATCAGATTCTCGTGTATTAATTAATGCAGAAGGAAATGGTGTTGTAGAATATGTAGACGCTAATGAAATAGTAATTAAATACGAACGTACAGAAGACGAAGCTAAAGTAAGTTTTGATAGTGATGTTAAATCTTACCCTTTAATCAAGTTTAGAAAAACTAACCAAGGTACTTCAATTAACTTAAAACCAATCGTAAGAAAGGGAGATAAAGTTGTTAAAGGACAAGTACTAAGTGAAGGTTATGCTACTGAAAAAGGGGAATTAGCTTTAGGTAGAAACATGAAAGTTGCCTTTATGCCTTGGAAAGGGTATAACTTTGAGGATGCGATTGTGATTTCTGAAAAAGTAGTTCGTGAAGATATATTTACATCTATACATATTGATGAATATTCTCTAGAAGTTAGAGATACAAAATTAGGTAACGAAGAGTTAACTAATGACATACCAAATGTTTCAGAAGAGGCTACTAAAGATTTAGATGAAAATGGTATGATTCGCGTTGGAGCAGAAGTTAAACCTGGAGATATTTTAATTGGAAAAATTACTCCTAAAGGTGAATCAGATCCAACTCCAGAAGAAAAACTTTTACGTGCTATTTTTGGTGATAAAGCTGGAGATGTAAAAGATGCTTCTCTAAAAGCATCACCATCATTACATGGTGTTGTGATTAATAAGAAGTTGTTCTCTAGAGCAATTAAAGATAAGCGTAAAAGAGCTCAAGACAAAGAGGATATAGCAAAATTAGAAACGTTATATGCTACTAAGTTTGATGAGTTACAATCTGTTTTAGTTGATAAACTTTTTACAATTGTTGGAGGAAAAACATCTCAAGGTATATACAATGATTTAGGAGAGGAAGTTTTACCTAAAGGTAAAAAGTTTACTCTTAAAATGTTAAACGCTGTTGATGACTACACTCATTTAACAAGTGGTACATGGACAACAGATGAGCATACAAATAAACTAGTTGCAGACTTAATCCATAACTACAAGATTAAGGAGAATGATTTACAAGGTGCGTTAAGAAGAGAGAAGTTTACTATCTCTGTTGGAGATGAACTTCCATCAGGAATTATCAAACTAGCTAAAGTTTACATTGCTAAAAAACGTAAACTAAAAGTAGGAGATAAGATGGCAGGACGACATGGTAACAAAGGTATTGTTGCTCGTATTGTACGTCAAGAAGATATGCCTTTCTTAGAAGATGGAACACCTGTAGATATCGTTCTTAATCCATTAGGAGTACCTTCTCGTATGAACATTGGTCAGATTTATGAAACAGTACTTGGTTGGGCAGGACAAGATTTAGGTAAAAAGTTTGCTACACCAATCTTTGACGGTGCTACATTAGATCAAATTAATGAGCTAACAGACGAAGCAGGTATCCCAAGATTTGGACATACATATCTATATGACGGAGGAACAGGTGATCGTTTTGATCAACCGGCTACAGTAGGTGTTATTTACATGCTTAAACTTGGTCATATGGTTGATGATAAGATGCACGCACGTTCTATCGGACCTTACTCTTTAATTACACAACAACCATTAGGTGGTAAAGCACAATTTGGAGGTCAGCGTTTTGGAGAGATGGAAGTTTGGGCACTAGAGGCATATGGTGCATCAAGTACACTTAGAGAAATCTTGACAGTAAAATCTGATGACGTGGTCGGAAGAGCTAAAACTTACGAGGCTATCGTAAAAGGAGAAGCTATGCCAGAACCAGGATTACCAGAATCTTTTAACGTATTAATGCACGAATTAAAAGGTTTAGGGTTAGACATTAGATTAGAAGAATAAAAAAATAGTAGTCAGTAATCAGTATGTAGTTTATCTACATACTGAAAGCTGGAGACTGAATACTATAAGAAATTATGGCTAGAAAACAAGATAAGAATACAGTAAAGAGATTTAATAAAATCTCAATTGGTTTAGCATCACCAGAGTCTATTTTAGCAGAGTCTAGAGGTGAAGTTTTAAAACCAGAAACTATCAATTATCGTACTCATAAACCAGAAAGAGATGGTTTATTCTGCGAGCGTATTTTTGGTCCTGTAAAGGATTACGAGTGTGCTTGTGGTAAATATAAACGTATTCGTTACAAAGGTATTGTATGTGACCGATGTGGTGTAGAAGTAACAGAAAAGAAAGTACGTCGTGACCGTGTAGGACACATTAATTTAGTAGTACCAGTAGCTCATATTTGGTACTTCCGTTCTTTACCTAATAAAATAGGATATTTATTAGGATTACCATCTAAAAAATTAGATATGATTATTTACTACGAACGTTACGTAGTAATTCAACCTGGTAATGCTAAAAATGAAGAAGGAGAACCATTACAAAAAATGGACTTCTTAACAGAAGAAGAGTATTTAAATATTTTAGAAACACTTCCTCAAGATAATAATTATTTAGAAGACACAGACCCTAATAAGTTTATTGCTAAAATGGGAGCAGAGTGTTTAATAGAGCTATTATCAAGAATAGATTTAGATGCTTTATCTTATGAGCTAAGACATAAAGCAAATAATGAAACTTCTAAACAACGTAAAACAGAAGCTTTAAAGCGTTTACAAGTTGTTGAAGCTTTACGTGAATCTAATGAAAATAGAGAAAATCGTCCAGAATGGATGATAATGAAGGTTGTACCAGTAATTCCACCAGAATTAAGACCATTAGTACCATTAGATGGAGGACGTTTTGCAACTTCAGATTTAAATGATTTATACCGTCGTGTAATTATACGTAACAACCGTTTAAAGCGATTAGTAGAAATTAAAGCTCCTGAAGTAATTTTACGTAATGAGAAACGTATGTTACAAGAATCTGTAGATTCATTATTTGATAACACACGTAAATCTTCTGCTGTAAAAACAGACTCTAACAGACCATTAAAATCTTTATCAGATTCTTTAAAAGGTAAGCAAGGACGTTTCCGTCAAAACTTACTTGGTAAACGTGTAGATTATTCAGCACGTTCTGTAATTGTTGTAGGACCAGAATTAAAATTATTTGAATGTGGTCTTCCTAAAAATATGGCAGCAGAGTTATACAAGCCTTTCGTAATTAGAAAATTAATTGAGAGAGGAATTGTAAAAACTGTAAAGTCTGCAAAGAAAATTATAGATAAAAAAGAGCCAGTAGTATGGGATATTTTAGAAAATGTTTTAAAAGGACATCCAGTTCTTTTAAACCGTGCTCCTACGCTTCACAGACTTGGTATTCAGGCTTTCCAACCTAAATTAATAGAAGGTAAAGCTATACAGTTACACCCATTAGTGTGTACTGCATTTAATGCCGATTTTGATGGTGATCAAATGGCGGTTCACTTACCGTTAGGTCCAGAAGCTATTCTTGAAGCGCAATTACTTATGTTAGCGTCTCATAATATCTTAAACCCTGCAAACGGTTCGCCAGTTACTGTACCATCTCAGGATATGGTTCTTGGTTTATATTATATGACTAAAGAGCGTAAATCTACTCCAGAAGTTCAAATAAAAGGAGAAGGTTTAACTTTTTATTCAGCAGAAGAAGTAACCATTGCTTACAATGAAAAGCGTGTTGACTTAAACGCAGGAATTAAAGTTAGAGCAATCGATTTTAATGAAGCTGGAGAGTTAGTACCACAAATTATTGAAACTACAGTTGGTCGTGTACTTTTTAATGAAAAAGTACCAGCTGCTGCAGGTTATATAAACACGGTATTAACAAAGAAAGCTTTAAGAGATATCATTGGTAATATCTTAAAAGTTACTAGCGTACCAGAAACAGCTCAGTTCTTAGATGAAATAAAAACTTTAGGATACAACTTTGCCTTTAGAGGTGGTTTATCTTTCAGTTTAGGAGATATCATTATTCCTGCTGAAAAGCAAGAAATGATTGATGCTGCAAATAAAAAAGTAGATGTTATTACAGGTAACTATAACATGGGATTAATTACTAATAACGAACGTTATAATCAAGTAATTGATGAGTGGACATCTACAAATGCCGAGTTAACAGAATTATCTATGAAACGTATTAGAGAAGACCAACAAGGGTTTAACTCTGTATACATGATGCTTGATTCTGGAGCTCGTGGATCTAAAGAGCAAATTCGTCAGTTAACCGGTATGCGTGGATTAATGGCGAAACCTAAAAAATCAACTGCCGGTGGAGGTGAGATTATTGAAAACCCAATTTTATCAAACTTTAAAGAAGGATTATCAATTCTTGAATACTTTATTTCTACACACGGTGCACGTAAAGGTTTGGCTGATACAGCATTGAAAACAGCCGATGCAGGTTACTTAACACGTAGATTGGTAGATGTATCTCAAGATGTTATTATAAATGAGCACGATTGTGGTACTTTAAGAGGATTAAATGTTGAACCACTTAAGAAAAACGATGAGATTGTTGAAACCTTAAGTGAGAGAATTGAAGGACGGGTTTCATTACATGATGTAATTAATCCGTTAACCGATGAAGTTTTAATTCAGGCAGGTGAAGAAATATCGAAAGAAGTTGCCTTAAAAATTGAAAACTCACTAATTGAAAGTGTTGAAGTTCGCTCTGCATTAACTTGTGAAGCCAAAAAAGGTATTTGTGC
>Ga0256829_1002654_pt1 | contig 13074 bp, 11 predicted proteins | sample 131447metaG_FD_185979 | JGI IMG/M metagenome (GOLD analysis project Ga0256829, IMG submission 185979) | Hydrothermal vent microbial communities from Lau Basin, Pacific Ocean - 131-447 | ecosystem: Environmental > Aquatic > Marine > Hydrothermal vents | place: Pacific Ocean: Lau Basin | collected...
AAGCTCTCGCAGCAGTGGCAGATGCTTTTTGTGTATCACGTGATTAAGTAACACAGATTTTAGCTTCACAACTTCAAAATATTGGGTCAGTTCCCTTCGCTGTGATGTGGTTGTGCCAAATACTAGGTAATCAATTTTTTGTTGACTGAGCATCTTTAAAGCGTCAGTTAAATTCTCATTGAAGACAATATTTGCCTCAACCATACTCGGATCTATGATTAGCTGACTCGTCATATTGCCCATAATGATGGCCGGTTCTACTATGATTAAATCGGTGTAAGAGGCGGCGTTGATCTTCATTCTCAATACATCAGCATCAACTTGCTGATTACCTAAAAGTTTAAAACCTCGAAAAGATGGCACAGGATGAAATTGAACTTCTATCCCAATGTCTTTATACACTTGCTCTATTAACTCAATGAATTGACCAATTTCTGGGTGTTCAAAGTGAGTCATCACCACAGACGTTGGTTTTTCATAAGCGGTTGAGGAATGTGGCAGTACGCAGAAAAAAATAAAAAGTCCGAAATGATAAAAGCGTAATTTCATTTTTCTCACTACTTTGCGGTGGTTCTACCTTGAGAATAAAACATTAACGCCGATTCGCAACAAAAATATATAATTGATATCTCTGTTTGTTGTAGTCAAAGTCTATAAAATTCAGTAGGCTACATAGAATAAATGCGATTCAAACCATGACAAAAAAGGACGTCTACGTGCAGATAAAGCAGGAAGAACTCGATGCTGTAGAGGCAAAATTACATCGTCAAAATGGACTTATTGCGGCGTTCGCAATTTCTCTATGGTCAGTTCCCATTCTGTTATTTTGGTATTTTATCTATCAGGTTAACGACACCTTTGCGCCAGTAATGTTAACGGTTAGTGGGGGGCTTATCGGCTTAGCAGTGCGTTTTCATGGTCGTGGATACTTCGCTTCTTTTGGGTGCATTGCTTTTCTAGCTCATGCATTACTCGTTATTGCTGCTTTCTTATTTGGGCTTGGCTTAGGACAGGGACAGTCTGTATGGGCATTTGTGCTAGCTGGTCTATATGCATTCGGAGCTTGGTTAGCGGTTTATCTTGCGCGACTACGAGTACCGTTCAGCGAGCACAAGGCTTACTTTAAGCTTACTGAAATGGAGTCGCATGAGAGCGGTAAAAAAATCAAAAATAGATGGTTTGTCGTGGCACCGATAACCTTTGTGGCTTGCTGTGTAAGCTTATATGCCTCACTGGTGTTGCTAATGGGAGTTGATATTTTTAGAACGACTAATGCTGAGGTCGTTCGTGAACAAAACGCTCGCGAACAATTTGAGAATCTGGCTATTGATGTAACTACTGCAAGTTTGAACAATATATCTACTGCGGAATTGTTGCGATATTCTTATGCCTTTCACAGCGGATATTTGCCGAATAGACAGGGGCAATATCAAAGCACTTATCCAAAGTCTGGTTATAAATCGCAGCGAATTCTGCGTTATTTGTCGGAGGACAGAGCGCATGCTAGAGCAACTTTTATCTTAGGCCTTCTGACATACGATCAAAAGGGCAATGAGCTAATCACTCAAGCCGCAAATGAAGGAGACAAATACGCCATGGTGTATTTGGCTGCAGAGTTTGGATGTTTTGGTAATACCACTCAATCAAATGAACTGCTAAGTAGTTTAACCAGAACAATTAACGAACAAGCGGTATTACAGGAGGCCTATGCGTTTCTCGATATGAAATCTTGGGAAATTTGCGAAGAGTTTGAGTCTCCAAAGTTTCTTCTTAAGTTCACCAGAGAATAGTTAGAGTGTTGGCTTCGTCTTTATCAACACTCTAGTTATCAGAAGCTAAGGGAGTAGGCTGCCCTTAATAGAACAAGGATAAAAGGTCACTCTGGAAGGTATGAACAACAGTAATCCACTAGGCTAATAGCCTTCACTTTAAAACTTGCATTAGCAGGTACATTAAAAGACTCACCGGTGGAAATACGCTGCCATTCGGAATCGCCGGGCAATAGAACGTCTAGCTGGCCTTCAGTAATTTCCATCAATTCTTTCTCGTTGGTCCCAAACTCATATTCACCAGGCATCATAATACCTAAAGTTTTCTTTGTTTCATCAGAGAAAACCACGGTGCGACTTGTTACCTTACCATTAAAGTATTGGTTGGCTTTTACTGTCACAGATACATTATCAAACGTCGACATACATTATCCTTTATTGACTGCTTTTATTAATTAGATAGCAAAACGCTAAATCTTATTCTCTCACTTCACCTTTTGCGTAATGTTGCACGGAATAACTCAAGCGATTGGCTTAGGCATAGGGTTGTATTTTAAGAGAATTTTGCAGAAGAATTATGACTAAGTTGCGGAAAGTTTAGGTTGAAAAATACTAGCTTATTCAATTTTTACACGAATGCCTTAGTGCTTTGTACCAAAGATTTTTGCGTAAATTTCTCATGCAAATTCAAACCAAGCTACAAATATCCTATGAAACGTATCTCGTGTGTTTGCCCTAATGGCGTATGATATGCTGTTAAAGGTATTAGCGCAGCACTCACAGAAAGGAACCAAGGTGTCAGAAATTACCCTATCGGACGATGTTAAACGCACACTAGTTAACAAATTGCAGGACTATTTTACCGAAGAACTCGACCAAGAATTAGGTCAGTTTGATGGAGAGTTTTTGCTCGATTTTATCGCCAAAAACATGGGAGCTTACTTTTATAATCAGGGATTGTATGACGCTAGAGCCGTGTTCGAATCGCGTATTACTGCTATTGATGAAGATCTGTATGGCATTGAAAAATCTGTGGAGTGACAGAGATTTCAAATAACAAAAAGGCCAGTAATATCACTGGCCTCTAGTATTAATTCAATCCGCTAGATGTGACTTTACTGTACTTCTTCTTGATCAGAAAACTCACCAGCGAAAAGTGGGCTGCTCAAGTAACGCTCTGTACCACTAGCAAGTAGTACTACAACCATCTTGTCTTTGTTCTCAGGACGCTCTGCAAAGCGTTTCGCTGCAACAACTGCTGCACCCGAAGAGATACCTGCTAAGATACCTTCTTCTTTCATTAGGCGATGCGTCATTTCCATACTTTCTTCGTTGGTTACTTGCTCTACTTCGTCAACGATGTCTAAGTCTAAGTTACCTGGAATAAAGCCTGCGCCAATACCTTGGATTTTGTGTGGTCCTGGTGTTAATTCTTCGCCAGCTTTAGCTTGAGTAATTACAGGAGAATCAGTTGGCTCTACTGCGACCGAAGTAATAGCTTTACCTTGTTCATTTTTAAGGTAACGGCTCACACCAGTAATCGTACCGCCAGTACCAACGCCCGCAACGAATGCGTCAACTTTACCATCAGTGTCTGCCCAAATTTCCGGGCCAGTGGTTTTTTCGTGAATCGCTGGGTTAGCTGGGTTGTCGAATTGCTGAAGAAGTACATACTTCTCAGGATCAGAGGCTACGATTTCCTGAGCAGCAGCAACTGCACCTTTCATACCTTTTGGTGCTTCGGTAAGCACAAGGTTTGCACCCAATGCTTTTAATAGCTTACGACGTTCTAAGCTCATGCTGCTTGGCATAGTTAGGGTAAGTTTGTATCCGCGAGACGCTGCAACAAATGCCAATGCAATACCTGTGTTTCCACTGGTAGGCTCTACAAGTTCTTTACCTTCGGTAAGCACACCGCGCTGCTCAGCATCCCAAATCATGTTTGCGCCAATACGGCACTTTACACTGAAGCTTGGGTTGCGTGCTTCAATTTTCGCGTAAACGTTACCTGAAGTAACGCGGTTTAGTTTTACCAGCGGCGTGCGGCCGATAGAAAGAGAATTGTCGTCATATACTTGCATTTTATTGTCCTTACTTTGGATAACACTCATTAGAGCGACCTTGGTATCCCCATTAATAGTTAATAATTCATAGCCTGAATTAGGGGTTTTATTGTTACCCCTATATCATTGGCGTCAATCCAAAAAATGCAAAGTGCTTTTTCGCTATATGTTATTGTAATTTCTAATGACGAAAGGCACATAAAGAGGTAAAAGAGAATGGCTTTCAACGGAACGTCGAACTATATAGCAACAAAAGACCTACAACTGGCGGTAAATGCAGCGATTACCCTAGAACGCCCATTACTTATAAAGGGTGAGCCAGGTACAGGGAAAACCATGTTAGCTGAAGAATTGGCGGAAAGTTTAGGTACTGAGTTAATTCAATGGCATGTAAAGTCGACCACTAAAGCACAACAAGGGCTCTACGAGTATGATGCGGTGTCACGCCTTAGAGATTCCCAACTCGGTGATGACAAAGTTCATGATATTTCTAACTACATTGTTAAAGGCAAGCTGTGGCAGGCGTTCGAGTCTGACAAGCGTCCAGTACTGTTGATTGACGAAATCGACAAAGCAGATATCGAATTTCCTAACGACTTGCTACTAGAACTCGATAAGATGGAATTCTTTGTGTATGAAACACAAGAGCGCGTTGTAGCGAAACAACGACCTATAGTGATCATCACATCGAACAACGAAAAAGAATTGCCAGATGCGTTTTTACGTCGTTGTTTTTTCCACTATATTCAATTCCCTACGCCAGAAGAAATGACATCCATCGTGAATGTGCATTTTCCGACATTGAAAAAAGACTTATTAGAACAGGCAATGAGCGCATTTTTTAATGTGCGTGATGTACCGGGCATCAAGAAAAAACCTTCAACCTCTGAACTTATCGACTGGCTCAAATTGCTTGTGGCAGAGGACATTCCACCAGAAGCGCTGCATGAAAAGGATGGCAAAAATGCCATACCACCACTGTATGGTGCTTTACTTAAGAACGAGCAAGATATTCACTTATTTGAAAAGCTACTCTTTATGGCGCGTCGTTAATGCTTATTGAATTCTTTTTTACACTCAGAAAGTACAAGGTTAAGTCGAGCCTAAGAGAGTTGCTCGATTTACTCAAAGCCATGGAACAACATGTGGTTTATGCCGACACCGAGGCGTTCTATTTGTTGGCTCGTACTGTGTTGGTAAAAGATGAAACCCAGTTTGATAAGTTTGATCGTGCTTTTGCTGAGTATTTTAAAGGTGTAGAGTCGATTGACCTACTTGGGAAAGATATTCCCGAAGAATGGCTTCGTAAACAAATAGAAAAAATGCTCAGCGATGAGGAGCGCGAAGCATTGCGCAGGGAAGGGGGCTTGGAAGAGCTTATGGAAACCCTGCGTAAAAGACTAGAAGAGCAAGAAAAACGTCATCAGGGCGGGAATAAATGGATTGGCACTGGCGGTACATCACCCTATGGTGCGTATGGTGACAACCCCGAGGGTGTGCGTATTGGTCAAAAGGGTAACCGTCGTTTCTCTGCGGCTAAAGTGTGGGACAAACGGGAGTTTAAAAACCTGTCGTCTGACGTAGAGCTTGGCACCCGCAATATTAAAGTGGCGCTGCGCAAGCTCAGAAAGTTCGCCCGTACCGGCGCTAGTGAAGAACTCGATGTTGCAACTACTATTGGCGAAACTGCCCGTAAGGGCGGTTTACTCGACATTCACATGGCACCTGAGCGACACAATGCGGTTAAAGTACTGATGTTTTTTGATGTGGGTGGCTCTATGGATCCACACATCCGCGTTGTTGAAGAGTTGTTCTCAGCGGTTCAAACTGAGTTTAAATACTTAGAATATTTCTACTTTCATAACTGTGTGTATGAAGAAGTGTGGAAGGATAATGCGCGTAGAAACGCAGAGACCATACCCATTTGGGATATTATTCACCGCTACGGCAGTGACTACAAAGTGATATTCGTGGGCGATGCTACCATGGGACCTTACGAGATCACATACCCCGGAGGAAGCGTAGAGCATTGGAATGAAGAGCCAGGCAGTGCTTGGATGCTACGTTTGCTCGATCATTTCGACAATGCAGTATGGTTAAATCCTCAGCCTGAGCAATATTGGCCTTACTATGGTTCAATTTCCATAATTAAAGAGCTGATGAAAGACAAAATGTACGGTCTTACTCTAGAAGGTTTAACCGACGCTATAAAAGCCCTTGTCAAACGTCGCTAACCGTTTAACTATAAAGGTGATTCAGTAGGAAGGTGCCTCACTGGCGTGCGACGGAGAAATGTGTGAAAACCAGACGGGGTTTATTTAATCTAGCAATGCTCGCAGTGATGTGCAGTCAACTAACCGCTTGCACATCACTGGTTGTTAAAGATATCACCTCAGCATCTAACCATCGTGTTAATACGCTGGTAATGCACTTTACCTTTGAAAACTATGCTCGCTCAATGGAGCTATTACGAGATAGCGGCAATGTTAGTAGTCATTACCTTGTTCCCGCTCTGTCTGATAACACCTATGACAAGTGGAGAGTAGTGATCACGCAGTTGGTTGAGGAAACTGACCGCGCATGGCATGCAGGTGAAAGCTATTGGCAAGGCCGTACTCACTTAAATGACACCTCAATAGGTATTGAAATCGTCAATCAACCTCAATGTGAGGTACCAGCGTTGGATGAAACACCACCTCAAGGAGAGTATGGTCCAGACCGACAGTGTACCTTTCCTGCTTTTGAAGACGCACAAATAAACGCGCTGATAACACTGAGCAAAGCTATATTAGCTCGCAACCCCGATATTACACCTACTAAAGTGGTTGGGCATTCAGACATAGCCCCTCAGCGAAAGAGCGATCCCGGTCCCGCATTCCCTTGGTATGTGTTGTACCAAAACGGCATTGGCGCTTGGTATGACGAAGACACTCAGTCTCGCTATTTATCCCATCTTGAAAAACAATGGTTACCTATTTCTTTGCTACAGGATGCATTAAACGCCTATGGGTATGAATCAAATGCCTCAGGCGAATTAGATCAACACACGCATAACGTAATCTATGCCTTTCAAACTCACTTCTTGCCTGAGCGTGTAACCGGAGCCCCAGATTTAACGACTTTTAGCGTATTGTTTGCACTGTTAGAAAAGTATCAGCCTCAAGCTTGTGAGCAACTACTGGAAGAATATAATCTCATTGATCCAATAAAAGACTAGAAAAAGTGTGAAGGTGTTAATCAGTTCTCGTTCCCTAATTGTTGTAATCGGTATTTTTGGCCTATGGTTTGCTGGCACAGAATCTTCATTGGCTGTTCAATGTGAAACGCCCACATCTACGAATGAAATAGAGCTACAACTCAGAGCGCTTCTCGATGAAAAGCTAGCGGAAGACACTAATATTCCCTCGATAAGTATTTACTTTCAGCGCAGCAGATCTTGTGGCACCCAAGCGCTGAGTGTGATTCGTCATTCAAAGAGTGTAGAGCATACCCTAGATGAAAGTACCTTGTTTAGGATTGCGAGCAATACCAAAACCTATACTGCTGCAACAATACTGCGGTTAGTAGAGTTGGGAAAAGTCGATATCAATGGGTCTGTATTCGACTATTTGCCCTTCACTTACCGAGATTTGTTTCATGCTAATAGTGTTGATGTGAGTGGACTGAGCATCATTAATTTACTACGCCATACTTCTGGGCTACCAGATCACGCCAGCGACGATCGATATATTGAGGCAATACTCGATAATCCTTCACGACAATGGACGCCTTTAGAGCAAGTGAGTTTGATATTTGAATATGATTTAACTATCGCACCTGCCCGAAGTGAGTTTTCGTACTCAGATACCGGATATGTGTTGTTGGGCAGGGCTATTGAACAAGTGAGTGGGCTTTCTTTGAACCATGCGTTTCGCAAATATTTACAATTTGAAGCGCTTGGGATTACGCAAACTTTTATTGAACCCAGCGAAAGCACAGTGCATAACACTGAGCATAGAGCACATCAATTTTTCTCTACGTTCGACACCTTTACATGGCACCCAAGCCTAGATTTGTACGGCGGCGGTGGTTTGCTATCTACCACAAAGGAAATGGGAGAATTTCTAAAACATTTACTGTCAGGAAATGTTTTTGACTCGCCAACAACACTTGAACTCATGTTAACCATTCCGCCAGAATCACAACACGCTCAATTTGGTAGTGGTATCTTCAAAAAAACAATGTGTGGTGAAGTAGTGTGGGGGCATACAGGGTTTTGGAATACTTTTGCATTTTACGATGCTAAGAACGGCATCACTATTTCTGGAGCAATACAACAAGCTTTCACTCCCGTCAAGGGAAGCCTATTAGCACAAGAAATTTATGAGTTGCTCACCACTGGTAATGTTGGATGCCAAGCCCCGGGGTAAATAGCACTCCGAGGCTTTCGGCCAATAATAATTACAGATGTTGTTTCACAAAAGCGTCAATCGCTTCTAGGGTTTGCATTCTGTTTTGATAGTTACGAAGATAATGGTCACCTTCGTCTAGCAAAATATATTTTACTTCTTTATCTGCATCTTCAAGGGCTTCAAACATTTCTTCTGATTGGTCGTAGGGCACAACGAGATCATGCTCACCGTGAATCAAAAGAATGGGAGCACGTATCTTTTCTATGTGGTTAATCGGAGAAATTCGTTCAAGGTGGTCTTCAGCTTCTTGTCCTTTCGACGTATTTTTCTTCCAGTAGCTAAGCATTTCTGAGTCGCGACCTGCCGCACGCCGGTCATCCTCTAGCATCATTTCAACATCTGATATGCCTGCGATAGATACAACACATTTGTAGAGTTCTGGCGTAAATGTAGCGCCTGCAAGTGCTGCATAACCACCGTAACTCGCTCCCACAATACAAACTTTAGCGCTATCTACTATGCCTTGTTCTACGTAATAAGCCAGTGTGTCGGTAAGGTCGTCTTGCATTGCTAAGCCCCATTGGCCTTCTCCCAGCTGAGCGTGATACTCACCAAACCCTGAAGAACCACGGAACTGAGGCTGAATAACCGCATAACCTTGATTAGCGAAGTACTGTGCTATCCAATCAAAAGACAGAGTATCATGAGATTCTGGACCACCATGAGGTAGCATAATTGCTGGAAGGTTCTTCGCTTCAGTGGCCACCGGTGTTGTGAGTAATGTAGGAATTATGTGACCGTCACGAACCTCAATTGCATCTATAGTGATTGGGTTAACGTGTTCCGGTTGAATATTTTTCCTACGTGAGGCGATAAATTGAAAGTTTCCTTTACTGTATTTGTAGAAGTCTCCGGCAGACCCTTGTCCTTCAAGTAGAAAGATAATAGAAGACCAATCCGGCGTGTGGCTGGTGATGTAAAGAGCATTGTTAGGCAAAGCCTTTCCAATGGCATCTAGACGGCGAGTGAGTCTATCGTCAAAGAATTCATAGCCAGGTTTAAACCCAGAATAGGACACACCATACACCACTCGATTCACATCAGTGATCAATCGCGCAACATCGGCGTTTTCTCTGATAAATATTGGATCTGAGATAGTACCGTCGGCGAGAGACATAGTGTTATAGCCCCAGCGATTAAGCTCATTGTCGAAGCTACTAATCACTAAGCTTTCTCCATCTGGTGTAATACCGCTAATGCCTTTTGAGCGTATCTCTTCGAATACCTCGTATATTGCTACCCATTTACCATCTTGTAGCGCTTCGACTAAGTGGCGATTGGTTTTATTGTTATATCGCTCACGGGCAAGTACCGTACCATCGGGTTTCACAAAGTAGTCTATGGTGTCAAAGGTACCTTTCTTTAATATACGGGGGCGTAAACGGGTTCCAAGCTTAACACGCACCAAAGAGTATTCACTGGCGCCAGTCCATACCTGCATATAGGCGTATTTTTTATCTTCGGTAATAGCTAATACTCTGCCTAGATCGGTTTGGCCACCATAAATGTTGTCTCCCGATAACATTTGACGAATTTCTTGGCTTTCCACATTGTAAAGGTAAGCGGCTGAAATATCGTATCTACCACGAAAACCCCTTATTCTGCGGGTTTCCTCTGCAACAAATACGAGTTGGTCTTCGCTGATAAAGTAGGCGTATGAGGGTTTTACCGTAGACACGTCGATGGCATTAACCATTTTGTTCTCGATAAGATCAAAAACAACCACATAATCTTTGTCTGACGAGGTGGTTCTGTAGGCAATAAGATTTCCACTGGGGGAAATTTCTACCATGCTTGTTGTGGGTAATGCGCCAAAATATTCAAGAGGCAAAGGTTGCGGTGCTGCGTGAACAGAAATGTGTAAGCAAGTAAGCAATACACACAAAAAGAGATTTTTTCTAAACATCCTATCTGTCATTATGTTTCTAATTGTTTGGCAGAAGACTAACATTATTAGTAGGTTAGTACCATATGGTAATACCAATGTTACTAGAGGCACCCTTGGTTAGTGGTAAAAAAGAGAGTTCTTATTATTGAATTATTCATTAGCGATACTCATGCTCGCAGCGGGTCAAAGTAAGCGCTTTGGCGCCAATAAGCTTATCTCTAGGCCCGCTGTCAACTGTGAGCCTTTGATGATTGGGGCCGTTAAAAGAACGCTGGCAGTGCCCAATGAACACTTTCTGTTGGTAACAGGAAAGTGGCACAGCGACATTTTGCAGGCGCTAAACACTTACGGTTTAGAAAACATTACCTATGTGTATAACGCTCAGTGGCAGAGTGGCCTTTCAACCAGCATCAGAGCAGGCGTTGCTCATCTATTAGCTAACTGCACTGATGTTACTCATATAATGATTACATTAGCTGACTTACCTCGTGTTGATGAGGAATCGCTGGGGCGTCTAGTTGAACATTCTAGACTGAACGAAGACGCTATCGTGTGTAGCGAGTTTAATAACCAGAAAGGCGTACCCGCTATATTCCCAGTGCAATACGCAAATGCACTGTGTAATTTATCCGGAGATAAAGGGGCAAAATCTATTATTGCGTCAGAATCAGCGCAAAAAGGTCGAGTGATAAGTGTTAGTCACAGCGAAGCTGGTATTGATATCGATACACCCGAAGACTGGGAAAGGTATCGCTCCCAGTCTTCAACATAACAGCTATTAAGTTGTCGTTTTGTATCTCATGTAGCTTGGGCGCTGAATGTAATGCAGGCGAGCGCCGAGTAAAATAGCCGCCGACGACAAGCCTACGATAAAACCAATCCAAAAGCCGCTGGCTGCCATGGGCTCTACGGTGAGCCAATTGGTTCTGCCGAGTATTAGGCCGGTAGGCAATCCAATTAACCAATAAGATACAAAGGTGATAATGAACATAGCAGTAGTGTCTTTGTAACCACGCAGTGCATTCGCTGATATCACTTGAACGGCGTCAGACAATTGAAATAGTGCCGCAAAAATCAATAGAGAGTTGGCCAAGTTATACACGTCCACATCATTGGTGTACAAACCTACAATGAAAGACTTGGCAAGTAGCGTAAATGCCGCAGTGCAGGCGGCTGTCATGAATCCCACGGCAATGGCACATTGGGTAGCGACTTTAGCTTGACGCCTTTTTCCCTGTCCAATGCGAAAACCAATACGAATAGACGCAGCCATGCCCACACTCATGGGTATCATAAACATCAGCGCAGAAAAGTTGAGTGCAACTTGGTGTGCTGCAACTGTGGTTGGGCCGAACGGCGCCAGCATAAGGGCAACCACGGCAAATAGGGTCACTTCAAATAGCAAAGTCATAGCAATGGGTAAACCAAGCTTAAAAGTACCCCAAATAGTGGCTAGTGATGGTGTATTGAACTGACTAAATAAGCCATAGGATGACAACGCTGGGCTGTACTTAACATAAATAAATGTGGCGAACAGCATGGTGTAGATAACAATAGCCGTTGCTACACCACAACCAGCTCCGCCCATGGTCGGAATAGGGCCTGCGCCGTAGATAAACAAGTAGTTTCCGACAATGTTTGCTAGTAGCCCAATAACAGTAATTATCATAGTGGGCTTTGTTTTTCCTAAGCCCTCACAATAGTTACGAAGCCATTGATAAAGTGCAAATGCGGGCATAGCAATTAGCACGTAATTTACGTATTCAACTGCAATTGTGTATAACTCTGGTGCCATTGGAAATAATGAGACAATACTGTCTGTCACAAACATCAGCATAGCCACTATCAAGCCTACACTTATCACCAAGTAGCCGGCTTGCTGGCTGGCGTTGGCAACATCACTGCTTTTATTCTGTCCGTGAAGCCTCGAAATAATCGGTGGTAGGGCTAAAGCTATTCCTTGAATAAAACACATTAATGGCACAGTGATACTGAAACCCAGTGCTACTGCCGCCATGTCTACCGCACTGTATCGACCGGCCATAATGGTGTCGCTTACACCCATCAACATTTGTGTGATTTGGGCAATTAGTAGCGGCCAAGCAAGTTTGACAATATGTTTTACTTCAAGTTGATAACGCTGTTTGTTCACTTATGTTCCAATGTTTTGCTAATTACAGGGTGAGATTAAAAGGAATAACAGGAACCTGCTCACCTTGATTAATTGACGCTACAGACTCGTGTAACACCATAAAGCTATTTGATTGCGTAATGGATGTCATAACGCCAGAGCTTTGATTTTTATGCGGTGTGACGAGTAATTCACCCGTATCGCTACGTGAAATAATTGCTCTTTGAAAATCTCTTCTGCCCGCACGTCGTTTCACATCTCTCGTTAGGGTAGCATTTACCGTTAGCGGCCCCGCGTGCTGAGATTCTCCCTGTTTCTTACGTATCACCGGCAGTACCAGCAATTGTGTAGTAACAAAGGAAGATACCGGGTTGCCTGGTAACCCGCAGAATACGGTGTTCCCTATCTTTCCTAGCGCAAAGGGTTTACCAGGCTTAATAGCGATTTTCCAGAAGTCGATCTCACCGAGATTTTCTAAGATATCCTTCACAAAATCAGCTTCGCCCACAGACACACCGCCGCTGCTTATCATAATATCGACGTCTTGCTGCACTTTAGAAAACAAATCCGTGAGTGCTTGCTTATTATCTTTAACAATACCAAAGTCAACAACTTCAACGCCCAGCTTAGCAATCAGTGAGGCAACGCCAATGCGATTTGACTCATAGATCTGACTTGCCGATTTTTGTTCGCCCGGTGCAGCAAGTTCATCTCCGGTAGCGACAATGCCGACTTTAACTTTTCTAAAAACTTGAACCTCACACATGCCTTG
>Ga0256829_1002655_pt1 | contig 13070 bp, 15 predicted proteins | sample 131447metaG_FD_185979 | JGI IMG/M metagenome (GOLD analysis project Ga0256829, IMG submission 185979) | Hydrothermal vent microbial communities from Lau Basin, Pacific Ocean - 131-447 | ecosystem: Environmental > Aquatic > Marine > Hydrothermal vents | place: Pacific Ocean: Lau Basin | collected...
CTCCCGAACAGCTAGGTGCAACAAAAATCACACCCAGTTTTCAAGCTGCAAACCCGCAACACGTGAAAACTCCTTGGTGTTATTGCTAACCAGCGTGACATCTAGGCTCAGTGCATGGGCGGCAATCAACAGGTCATTGCCACCGATTATTTTTCCTACACACTCCAAGCCCGCACGAATATCCCCATATATTTCAGCAGCATTCGCATTAAACTCAACCACTTCCAGTGGCATTAGAAACATCTCCAAGGCAGCCAGATTACGCTTTTTCTTCCTGCTTTTTGCAATGCCGTACATCAATTCAGCCAAGACAATGGAGGACAACAACACATCGCCCGGCTTCAGCATCTCAAATTTTTCTCGCACATGCAGTGGATTGTTTTTGATCAGATAGATGCAAATGTTGGTATCAAGCATGTACGCCATTGAGACTAATCGAAACAGGAGAAATCGCGCTCCTGCACCTCCGGTTGTTGACGCCCTTCCTGCATGAAATCATCCGAAAATACATCCAATGCGCGAAAAAAACTATCCCAACTGTGCTGAACAGGCAGCAACACCACCGCATTGCCAACTTTGTGCACATAGACCTCTTCGCCATCAAAGCGAAACTCTTTGGGCAACCGCACCGCCTGACTGCGCCCATTTTGAAAAACCTTCGCCCTGTTCACACTACACCTCCGATATATACCCGGAAATATATATCAGCCAACCACCGTTGCCAATCGACACCGCTTTATATCCCTATCCATGCCTTCTCCGCATCTCTGCGGTAAAAGATTATTTCCCCGCCTCACGCATCGCCGCCGCGCGTTTTTCCACATCCTCAACCAGTTGATCGATCATTTTGTCGGTACGCACCTTCTCCGACTTCTCGCCATCGCGGTACATCATATGCACCGGATAGCCGCCGGTGATGCCGACATCCGCTTCTCGCGCTTCGCCGGGACCGTTGACCACGCAGCCGATCACCGCCACGTCGATATTTTCATGGATATGCGCCAGCCGCTCTTCCAGCTCCGCCACCATGCCGATCACATTGAACTTCTGCCGCGCACAGCTCGGGCAGGCGATCAAATTGACACCGCGATGACGCAGCCCCAGTGCCTTGAGGATCTCGAAGCCGACCCGCACCTCCTCCTCTGGCTCTGCCGCCAATGAGACACGGATGGTGTCACCAATCCCCTCGGCCAGCAGCAGCCCCAAGCCGATGGAGGATTTCACCGTCCCGCCGAATCGGCTGCCGGACTCCGTAATGCCCAGATGCAGTGGATAATCGACCTGCGCCGCCAGCTTACGGTAGGCCGCCACCGTCATCGGGATATTGCTCGCTTTCAGCGATACCTTGATGTCGTAAAAATCCATCTCCTCGAGTATGCGGATATGACTCAAAGCCGACTCGACCATCGCATCGGCGCACGGCTCGCCATATTTCTCATTCAGCTCCTTTTCCAGCGAACCGGCATTGACGCCGATGCGGATCGACACGCCGCGCTCCGCCGCCGCCTTGACCACCCGCTCGACCCGGTCACGTCCGCCGATATTACCGGGATTCAAGCGCAACCCGTGCACCCCGGCATCGAGTGCAGCCAGCGCCATTTTGTAGCTGAAATGGATGTCGGCGATAATCGGAATCTCGCTCTGATTCAAAATCTCCGGCATCGCCGCCGCCGAGTCGGGATCGGGCACCGAGACGCGCACAATATCAGCGCCGGCCTGCGCAATGCGATCAATCTGCGCCACCGTCGCATCGATGTCGGTGGTCAAGGTATTGGTCATCGACTGCACCGCAATCGGCGCCGAACTACCCACCGTCACCTCACCAACCTGCAACTGCCGCGTCTTACGCCGTTCGGATACGATCTGATCTCTCATAGCTACCTCTCTTATTGCCCTGCCGCGGCAGGAGTGCTTGGACTCTGCGCCTGCTGCCGCAACAACTGCAACCGCTCCTTCAACTGTTCGGCGCGGCGCAATGATTCCACGTACTCGGCCATTGTCGGACGCAACGCCACCGCCTGACGCCACGCGGCAATCGCCTGATCCAGCTGCTCCTGCCGGAAGGCGCGACTACCGGCATCAAAATAGCGTGCCGCAGCCGCATTCACCAACGCTGTCACCCGCGCCATCAGCGCCTCCGCATCCTCGCCGTGGTGGCGCTGATAGGCATCCATCAACTGCTTGGCCTGATGCCAATCCTGCTGACGCATCGCCCGCTCGATATCCGCTTTACTCACCTGCCGCTGACGGTGGCGCGGATGGCTGCGACGCTTGCCATGCGAGGCAACCGGCATCGCCGGAATCTTGAACCCCGCAGGCAATGCAGCGCGCACCTGCACCATCAGCTGCTGCGCATCTTTGCGCTGCGGCTGCAGACGCAGCACCGACTCCACCTCGACATAGGCGACCTCCGCCACCCCTTCGCGCAGAAACATGCGCGCATCCTGCATGGCGCGATCGGCGCGTGCATCAACTGCTTCGCTGAAACGCTTGCGCAGATAACCATAGACGCGATCGTCCGGCTGCAAACCATGCGGTGGATGATAGTACGCAAAATCGGCCAGCCAGCGCTGATCCTCCTTGCGCCGCTGCTGCAGGAGCAGCACAAACCGATCATGCCTCATCTTGGCCGCCATCGCATCCCGCCGCTGCCGCATCTGCTGCGGCTTCAGCGTCACCTGCGCGGCTTGATCATACGCCCACATCGCATCGAACCAGAGGTGATGGCGCGCCAATCGCTTGGCGGTGTGCAGATAGTGGAGATAGAGACGGCGGCGCGCCGGCTCGATCTGCTCCCGCAACAGGCGTTGCGCACGTCGATAATCCGGATGCGAGCGATCGAGTGCCAGCACACTCGCCCGCGCCTGCATGATGTGCCCATTCTCAAATGCCGTTTTGATCGCCGCATATTCCGTGAGCAACTGCAGCTGATCATGCTCATGATGATGCAGCTGTACATCAAAACTGTGGTGCCCCGCCTGGCACGCTGCCAACAGCAACAGCAGGCAGTATGAGAAGTGGCGCAACATCATATCCGCCTGCCGCTGCGCAGCTCCTCCGCTGCACCCTCTGCGAACGCCACGGCACGCGCAATATCCTTGCGCATATCCGCACAGCAGACCTGCACACAGCCCGCCTCCAGATCGTGTGTCACCCCCTTCACACGACAGCCGGCAATCGGCTCGAAACGGAACCCGTCGCCCAGCAGCGAATAGGTCTCCCGCGGCATCACCAGTTGACCACCAGAACCCAGACCGATCATGCGTGAGGCAACATTCACCGCATCACCAATCACCGTGTACTCCAGCCGCTGCGCTGCGCCAATATTGCCCAGAATCACCTCACCGCAGTGCAGCCCGAAGCGGAACTGTGCCGGCTCGGCAGCGGCTGCACAGAGCTCTGCCATCGCCAATCCACACATCGTAGCCCGGCGCAGATGATCACCCTCATCATCCGGCATCGAAAAAATCGCCATCACCGCATCACCGATATATTTATCCACATGGCCGCCATAGTAGGCGATGACCCGATGAAACAACTCAAAATAGTGATTGAGCAGATCCACCACCCGCTCTGTATCGTTGGCAGCGGAAAACGCTGTAAACCCGACCATATCGGCAAACAGCACCGTCACCTGCTGGCGACGACTGTTCAACGCCACATCGCCGTGATCAAACACCCGCTCAACCAGCTCCGGATTCAGATAACGGCCAAAGGCATCGCGCATCTCCGCCTTATGCGCCAGCTCACGCACCATGCGATTAAACTGCGCCACCGCGTCACTGATCTCATCATTGCCGCGCAGCGGCAGCTGCACCCGATAATCTCCCGCAGCCACCTGCTCTGCCGCCTCGCTCAACATCTCAATCGGCTGACTCATCCGCCCGGCAATCCAATACACCAGCAGCCCCGACGCCAGCACAACCACCACAGCCGCCAGCACCATCTGGCGCAGCAGCCGGCCGGCGATCTGTTCCCATGCCCGCTCGGAGAATCGCACCGCGACTACCCCGAGCGGCGTATTGGCATATCGGATCTGCTTGGCATACCAGAGATCGGCCAACGGTAATCGACGCACGTGATCACCACCCTGCGACAGCGCCGCAACCACCCGATCATCGACCGACAACGCACCAATCTGTTGGTGATGCCCATCCGCGGTGCGCATCACCACGCCAATCGCTGTGGGCACTTTGTCGAGAAAACTGTGCAACACCACATCGACCTCGGCACTGCTACCGGAGAGCAGCGGCAGTTTGAGCTCATCGGTTAAATGATCCACCTGCATCGCCGCCTGCGCAGCCTGACTCTGCAGCCAGGCATCGCGCTCAATATGCATCATCACAAAAAAGAGCAGCACCACAGTACATGTCACCGACAGCCCCACCAATATCGACCAGCGCCACCGGATCGGCATGCGCATCGGAAAGCGGGCATGGCCACCATCATGGTTGAAGCGGGACACGATCAGCCTCAGGTCAGCAACGCTCAAGGCAATCGAGCGCAGCCTGCATAACAATCATTCCGCGATAGATTCAGTCGAAATGTCAGTTGAAATGGAGACGCGATTACGCCCCTGTTCTTTGGCTGCATACATGCGTTCATCCGCCACATGCAGCAGCTGCTCCACAATGGGATCGATCTCCTCTCCATCACACTGTTCGGGCAGCGCTGCCACTCCGGCCGAGAAGGTGATCGCCACCGTTTCTCCACTATCCAGTTGCAGCGGAGAGGCACGCAACTGTTCGAGCCACATCTCCGCCGCGGCTTTGGCACCGTTAAGATCGGTATGCGGCAGCAGCACAATAAACTCCTCACCACCCCAGCGACCGGGAATATCAGACTCGCGCGCCTCCTGCTTGAGTACCCGCGCCATATTTTTCAGCACTTCATCGCCGGCGGCATGGCCATAGGTATCATTGACCTGTTTGAAATGATCCAGATCGATCATCACCACCGTATAGTCGTGGCGATAGCGAATCGATTGCGACACACCTTGATGCAGCTGTTCGAGAATATGGCGGCGATTGTACAGACCGGTCAACGGATCGTGACTGGCTTGGAAACGGAGCTCTTTTTTTGCGTTCTTGAGGTTGGTCACCATGCGCCAGATCAGGCTCGCTTCCAAACCGCCGACCACCCCGCCCACACCGAGTATCTCGGAGGCCACCGCCTCGAGCATCTCGTTGCCAGTCATATTAAACGCCACGCACGGCGCGCAGGCATGCAGAGCTTCATCCACAGAGGAGAAGACCGGAATCCGATGCGCTTTGGCCAACGCAATTCCCTCCGCATCGGGGTTGACATCCACGACACCAACCACCTCAACCAGATCTTCATCCAACAACATTTCCAATATGGATGTTCCACCGCGACCTGCGCCCAGAACCACTGCGCGGTGCGGATCTTCCCTCATCGTTCCCATGCAGCCGACACTAACCAGACTGAACGCCGAAAAAAAGTAATTTTGCCACATCCACACCGCCGCTCGACGCCCTAACGCCCACCCAAGCACAACGACCTCGCCGCAATTGGTTACATCTTTACAGCATGTTTCTGCTAGAGTCGCCGCCAACAGCAGCGCCATCCGTAGGAGACACCGCCATTGAACAATCAACAACGCAACGCACTCAAAGCCCGGGCTCACCACCTCAAACCGCTCATCCGGGTCGGCCAGAAAGGGATAACCGACAATCTCCTGAGTGAAACCGATCAGACACTGGAGAGCCATGAACTGATCAAAATCCATATCGCCGCGGATGACCGGGAGACGCGCAGAAGCTACGCCGCCACCATTGCCGAAGCGTGCCATGCGGAACTGATCCATCAGATCGGCAAAACATTCATCCTCTACCGGCAGAAACCTGCATCATGAGCAATACACTCGAAGCCATTGAGACACGTCTGCAGCAACACTTCTCGCCGCAGACACTGCATGTGGAGGATGAGTCGTGGAAACATGCCGGCCACGCAGCGGCCAAAGCCCACGGCGGCGGCCACTACCGCGTCGCCATCGATGCCGCACCACTCAACGACCTTCCCAGAGCACGGGCACACCGCCTGATCTACCAAGCTCTGGGCGATCTCTTCCCGGCGGAGATCCACGCCCTGAGCATCCAGATCGGAGCCGGCTCGCATCACAAGCAACCATAACAATGGTATGATTCTTGCGTCCCGTGCTATCCAATGACGGTCCACCCAATGAAAAAAGCCATGCAGGATAACCAACCATGAAAATCCACCAGAACCTACCCATCACCAACAAAGAGATCCGTAAAACAAAAACCGCCTCATCAGGCGCTGCATTCGGCAAAATCCTAGATACTGAACTCGAGAGCGTGCAGCCGGTTGCCCCACAATCGTCGCAGGAAGATGCACCCTCCGGCCAGCAACAGAGTGCATGGCGCACACTCGAAGAGAGCATCACCCTGCTCGACGATGCCATGCGGCATATCGAGAGTGGCCACCCGCCCTCGGCAGAGCTCCTGCACGACATTGAACAGCTGCGCTCCCAACTGCGCCAACAGGTCAGCAGCGGTCAGAGCAATCACGATCTAAACCAAGCCGATACCCTCCTCGCCGTTGAAGCTGAACGCATTCGCGCCATGCAATCTGAATAACCCGGAGAAGCCACCGTGACCCAGATAGAGATCCTTGACCAACTGCTCAGAGACATGGACACCATCCGCCCGATTGTCATCTCGGCCATGCCCGATGACCCCAAGTTGCGCGCCACCACACGCCGCATGATCTCCGATCTGGAATCGATGCGACGCAATCCATCGGTCTCCCGCCACACCTATGTATGGCTCAGCCAGCAGATGAGTAAGCTCCTTGATGCAGAACATGGTGTCCTACTGCGCCCCGGACCGGATGGCGACATCCCCGAACAGGCTGCTCAGATCATCGAAGAGCAGGTCGAGCAGCGTCGTGACTTGCTCTCACAAGGGCTGCGCGACATTGCCGCCACCGACACCCTGCTCAATCAAAGCGCTGCTTTACTCGGCAAGAAAGCCGCCAACGACGAACCGCTGCAGGGCAAAGCACGCCACCTGCACAAACTGATCGACGCGCATCTGCGCAACGACATCGCGCTGCGCAATGAAATGCAGCAGTTTATCGGCGCATTCACGCCGTCGATCAACGCCATCTCCAATGTACTGAAAAATGTCGGGGAGGATTCCCCCGAACTGAAGCTCGCCACCCAGATGCTCGAGCAGGAGTTGCCGGAAGATGCGGAAGAGGCACGCGCCCTGCTGCAAAACGCCCGTCAGCGCATCCAGCAAGCCGGCTCCAAACTGGCCGATGCCAGCCACAAACTGAATGAGACCATGCAGGAAAATATCGAGAAACTCTCCACCCTATCCAGCAAGCTCAAACAGGCCGAATCCGAGGCGCGCAACGACCCGCTCACCCGCCTCGCCAACCGCCGTTATCTGGCGGAGTTTCTCAACACACTGGGGCAGTCGAGCTTCTGTTTTCTTATTATCGACATCGACTATTTCAAAAAGATCAACGACACCTACGGCCACGATGTCGGCGATGAAATCCTCCAGCAGCTGGCCACCATTCTGCGCGACAATGTACGCGGCAGCGATCTGGCCGCACGCATCGGCGGAGAGGAGTTCTGCATCATTTTCCCCTCGACCGACCTGCAGACCAGCCGGCAGCTGGCTGAAAAACTGCGTCAGGCGATCGCAGCACGCCCCTTCAAAACCGCCCGCGGACAGGTTCCCGTGACCATCAGCATCGGTCTGGCGCAACATCAACCCGGCAACAAACACAGCACCACCTTCAAAGCGGCCGACAAAGCACTCTACCACTCCAAAGAGAACGGCCGAAACCGCGTCACCGTCGCACCGGTCAACAGCTAATCAGCCACCCAGAGTCCCTTGGGCGATCACATCATCGAGCGACCCCTATCGAGATGAGCCAGCAGACCGCGTAAATTGACGACCTATTGCTCGTGTTCCTGTTTGTGTTTGGCGCGAATCGCCTCGCGATGGCGGCGATAAACATACTTGGCCACCGTATCCTCCTCATCATCGCAGCGGAAATAGAAGCTGACACCGATATTCTGGCGCCTCCCCTGCATAGCTCCGGCGCGTCTGACAATGCCGATTAACTCGAGAATAGATGGTGGAAACGAGGGCAGCATCATCTTGATACGAATCGCATCACCACGTTCATAGTGCTGATGGGTGACAAAACTGATACCCGTCACACTCAAATTCACCGGCCGCTCCTGCATGTCGCTATGGCTGGCATCATTGAGCATATTCACACCGATCAGGTAATTCAGCTTGGCATCCAACGCCTCCAGTGCGCTGCTCATCTCCGAGCTGGCCTCACCATCCTGAAAGAGATCGCGTCCCACCATCCGCTGCAGCATCCCGTTCTGACGGGAACGCACGCCGATTTTGGTCTTGCAGATCTCAAACTCCTCTTGCGAAATCTTCTCATCCTGCAACGGAATCATGTCATCGACGCGAAAATCCTGACGCCCCTGTGACGCTGTATTAGCCATAACTACGTACCTCTGTCTTCACTGAAATTAACGCCGAGAGCGGCATCACACCAGTCGCCTCCTGCCCCCGCTCAGCTTGTGTCTTCACCTCGCCGCGCTCTATCGCAGCAATCGCCACCTCGACAATCGTCGGATCAAACTGCGTGCCGGCACTCTCCTTCAACTGCTCCAAGCAGAACGACAACGGCCGCGCCATACGATAGACACGATGGGTCGTCATCGCATCAATGGCGTCAGCCACACAGACAATGCGCGCATCCAACGGGATATCATCACCGGCCAACTTATCGGGATAACCGTAACCATCATAGCGTTCGTGGTGATGGCGCAACATCAACCGCTCGCGCACCATGGTATCCATATTGGCCAGAATATTATCACCGATCACCGGATGCGCCTTCATGAGCGCAAATTCACTATCGGTATAACGCCCCGGCTTGAGCAGCACCGCATCAGGGACGCCGCACTTGCCGATATCGTGCAGCAAACCACCAGTACGAATCAAATCGACATGATCATCATCCAACCCCAAATCCTGCGCCAACACTGCTGACAGCGCGCCAACACGCGCTGAGTGGTCACGCGTGTACTTATCGCGCGCCTCCAATGAGCGCACCAGCGCAATCAAGGTATCGCGCATATTGGCGGCCAATGCCGCATGCACAGCACGGTTATCGAGCAGGGTGTCAAGTTTCTTGACAAGAATACCGAGAATTTGACGGACATCGCTGCGCAACGGAATTTCACATGCCACCTGATTCAGGCAGAGCACCCCCATCGAGACACCCTGCAGGCAGACTGGAACCGCCACAAAACCATTCTGCTCTACCCCTTGCCAGCAGGGTTGTGGCTGGGCATCGTGCCCCACTTGATACAACGTTTCGTGGCCATCGATCAGCTCACGAAAAACCGTCTCGCGCAGTTTGCAGGAGAGCGGCGCATCCTCATAACCCTCCGATGCAACCATCACCAACTGATCCTGCTGACGCTCGAACAGCGCCAGATAACCGCCCTGCGCGTGCACAACCTCCATCGCCAGATTCAGTGCCCGACCGCACACAGCAGAGACATCATGCTCGGCCGGCATCTCATCAAACATGCGATAGACCAGCCCCAGCCGGCGATCCATCTCGAACATCTCCGGCAGCAGCCGATCGGAGGATCGCATCGAACGCTCCACCGGCGCCGCAGGTGACTGCGCGCTCCCCAGCATCTGGGTTAGACAATCCAACAACACATCCGGCGCAAAGGGCTTGGAGAGCACATGCTCAATACCCAAATCCACTGCCTGACTCATGCGCTCGGCAGTCAAGAATCCGCTCATCAACACCATCGGCGGCAGCGTCTCGCCACGTGCGCGCATCGCCTCGAAGAGATCCAGCACATTACCATCGCCGAGACTCATATCGGTAATCAAGCCGTCCCAATGGGTGCCGGCCAGCACATCCTGCGCCTCTTTCAGGCTGCCAATCTGGGTGATTTTGACATGTTCATCGAGTTCGCTGGCGATCTCCGCAACAACTTCGCGCACCGCTGGCTGATCTTCGAGAATCAATATCCGCATTAAAGAAGCCCCGTAGCATTTTTTCCGTAGGCGCGCGTCACCATGGTAGCTGCCGGTTTGACGCTCTCCGGGGGTGGTGTGTTCTGCTGCTCCAGTTTCTCCATCTGCTCTTCAAGCGCCGTAAAACGCCGTTTCAGATGCAGATATTGCGCAGCATTCTCCAACCGAACCCGAATCTCCGGCAATTGAAATGGCTTACTGATAAAGTCGTATGCGCCCGCCTCTACCGCATGGATAGCATTTTCGATGCCAGAATAGCCGGTCATCAACATCACCAGCGTATCCAGCTGCGCTTCACGCACATGAAACAGCAGCTGCAGCCCGTCACACCCGGGCATGACAATATCACTAAGTACAAGATCAAAGGGTTCAGATTGAAGAATTTCCAACGCATCGTCACCGCGATGGCAAACGACGATGTCAAAATCAGACTCCTGCAGATACTCCTCCAGAATCGAAGCCAGCGCGTGGTCATCTTCCGCCAGCAGCAGCCGCGTCTGCGTCACGGTTATCCCCGCGACAAGTCGTTGGACTTATATAATTTCAGTAGTTGAGATTCCAGTGCACGCTCGTTCGGCTTCTGCTGTTGCTGCTCGACCTGATCTTCGAGTGCCTGCCGTTGAGTGAGTGCCGCCGAGGAGATGTTGACCTGATCATTGCGTTTGGCAGTGGATGCGTTCACCGGCCTTTCAGCCACGGACGGAGCACGGTTGTTCTGCTGAAGCAACCTATTAATTAATCCGTCAACCGGTTGAACATGAATGCCCATCCATCTCTCCTGTTCCGAGGCTTATGCTGCGCTCGAGCGAGCCATCATAAGTTTCGTGCACACTATTCTATCGGTGCAATCCACGGCAACTTTAATTTTTTCTCACCACCGATGCATAAGATTTGGCAGGAGAGCGCGCGCAATAGCAATACTTGACTAAAATAGTCGGCTTTATACCATCCGCGCCACAAGCAAACACCCTACAGGGCTATCGCCATTGAAAAAACGTCATTCCCGAGGGCTCTATCAGGAATGACGACGATCGTTTTTTCATCAAGGAATACGAACATTTTTCATGCGATAACCTAGAAAACCTTGCCGGAGGTCTTAATGCGATTAACCAGTAAAGGGCGCTACGCCGTATCGGCCATGGTCGATCTGAATAAACAGCAGGAGAATGGCCCGGTCACACTGGCTGCGATCTCCGATCGACAATTTATCTCTCTCTCCTATCTCGAACAGCTCTTCCGCCGCCTGCGCGAAAATGGCCTGGTGCGCTCCGTGCGCGGCCCCGGTGGTGGTTATCTCTTAGCCAAAGGTGACGACGAAATCTCCGTGGCCGACATCATCCGCGCCGTCAATGAGCCGGTGCATACCACCATGTGCGAAAACGGTGTGCGCGGCTGCCACCGTGGTAACCGCTGCGATACCCACGAACTATGGGAAGCACTCGGTCTGCACATCTACCGCTTTCTCGATGCCGTCACACTCGCCCAAGTTTGCGACAAATCACTGCAACTGGAACTGATCGAACTGGCCAATGTCGGCGACTACCGCCTCACCCCGCGCTCGGAAGAGTTGGCCATCAAAGCGATCCCCTGAATTGAAACGCTATCTCGACTTCAACGCCACCTGCCCGCCACTGCCTGAAGTAATCGAGGCTGTCAGCCGCGCCTCGGCCTCGGCCATCGGCAATCCATCCAGCCTGCATTGGGCCGGACGCGCAGCACGGCGCATTGTCGATGATGCGCGCGATCGTCTGGCGGCACACCTCCACTGCGAGAGCGGCAGCGTGGTTTTTACCTCCGGCGGCACCGAATCTGACAACATCGCCATTCACGCAACCACCGCCGCACACCCTGGCGGCGGCACCATCATCACCACCGCCATCGAGCACCCTGCGGTATTGCGCCCCCTCGAACAGCTGCAGTCGCCACAGTGGCAACTCCAACAGATTAAACCCAATGCAAGCGGCGTCATTGATACGCAGGCGATGATCGAAGCCATCGATGCCGCCGACGACCTGCGCCTAGTCTGCATCATGCTGGTCAACAACGAGAGCGGCGCCATCCAGCCGGCGGCGGAAATCGCCCGCCACTGCCGCACACGTCATATCCCCATCCTTATCGACGCCGTGCAGGCACTGGGCAAAATCGCTATTGATGCCACCCAGCTCGACGCCGATTTCATCGCCCTCTCCGCCCATAAAATCGGTGGGCCAAAGGGTGTGGGCGCCCTCATCGTTCGTCGCGGTGTCAAAATCGCGCAGCTTGCCCCCGGTGGCGGACAGGAGCGCGGCCGCCGCTCCGGCACCGAAAATGTCCCCGGCATTGCCGGCTTCGCTGCCGCCCTCGGCATCATCGATTTCAACGACTACCGCCCCATCCGTGACCACTTCGAATCGCGCCTGTGCGCCAGCATCCCGGAAAGCAGCATCATCGCTGCCGATGCCCCGCGCAGCGCCAACACATCGCTCTTCACCCTGCCCGGCGTCGATGGCGAAACCATCCTCATGCAGCTCGATCTGGCCGGTTTTGCGGTGGCCTCCGGCTCCGCTTGCTCATCCGGCAAACGCGAGCCCTCACACGTCCTGCGCGCCATGGGTGTGAATGATACGCTGGCACGCAGTGCCATTCGTGTCAGCTTCGGGCCGGGCAACAGCACAGCAGATGCCGATGCGCTGATCGAAGCGCTGCTGCAGAGCCGCAACCGGCTCAAACAGATGGCCGGATTTTAACCGTAAGGAGCATACGATGGAGACCCCGATTGAAATCCACCTCACGGATGCAGCCTGCCAACGCATCCGCCAACTACTCGAGAGCGAACAGAAACAGGCGCTCTATCTGAGTGTGAAGGCAGCCGGCTGCTCCGGACTGGAGTATGTCATGGCCTGTATCGATGAACCCCACCCCGGCGACCTCACCTTACAGACAAGCGATGTCACGCTCTACATCGATGCCGATGCCTACCGGCAAGCGCTCAAAGGCTTT
>Ga0256829_1002656_pt1 | contig 13069 bp, 24 predicted proteins | sample 131447metaG_FD_185979 | JGI IMG/M metagenome (GOLD analysis project Ga0256829, IMG submission 185979) | Hydrothermal vent microbial communities from Lau Basin, Pacific Ocean - 131-447 | ecosystem: Environmental > Aquatic > Marine > Hydrothermal vents | place: Pacific Ocean: Lau Basin | collected...
GCCTTTTCTCAAAGTAGAAATGCTACATAGAAGAACGTTAAGTGTTTATTTTCACGTTTTCGTATATATCTCCATCAATAAAAACACTAGTCTCCTTCCCACCATAGAATAAAAGGTGATTTTCATCAATGTTTCTTTCTAATCTTTTTAGAGATTCTATGTAAATAAATTTTATTTTTTATCTTCCTCGCATAGTGCCTCGGCTTCATAGGGAAAACCTGGTACGTAAAAGCATTTCCCTTTAGGGAAGATGTTGTATAACGCATAAGAAACTGAGTCAGTTATCCTCCTGTATTGAGAAAAAACGCCTAGGAAATCATTGCCCCCCGCTAACCTTATTGATGCTTCTAGCACGCTTAAACCTATAAGCCTAGTTATCGCCCCGTAAACATTTTCTCCAACGTAATCCCTATTTAGGACCTCCCTTAGGCTAACGCTCCCCTTATAGGTAAGGGGAAGGGAAAAATCGCTAAAGATAGTCTTCTCGTCCCTTCTCCTATAGACGCATGGCCTACCGTTTAATGACGAACACCTCATTGCACTCATTACCCCGCGCCACGAAGGATCTCTAATACCATCTGCTAACTCTGAAAGCTCTATGATATCGTCCACCTCAAGTATCTCTCCGCTTTCCTTACCAAGGGCATAAAGCAGTATAGAAGAGGATATAGCATAGAGCCCTGAGGGGGAACCTCCATATGAATCAAGAAGGTCTACAGAAGCGCAATATTCCTCTTTTAGACCCCTACTCAATTCTTCCCAGTAGTGCGAGAGCCTTTCATAGACAGGACTCGGGAAGTTAGGGGCAGAGATAAATGGCTTTTTACATACTTCTAAGTCAACGTCTAACCTCACCTTTTCTATAGGCAAAGCAATATATGGATTTTCCCTATCCTTTATTGGAAATCCTAACACTACCGCGGAGGCATAGGACTTGTATATCATTGACTGTCTCCTTTATGCAACATTGCAGAAGCATAGCCTACTACCCAATTCTTTTCTCCGGTCATGTCCCCAGAAGTTGCATGCTTCAGTATCTTGCACCTATAGGCAAGCCTCTTCCCTAGCGTAAGCATTGCACCAACAGGTCCTGGGCCACACATGGATATCCCATATTTCTCCAACGCCTTGTATAATCCATCTAAGTCAAGCTCCTCTATTTCCTTTAGTGCAATTTCGTCTTTCTTTAATGTCTCTTCATGGGGGTCGTAGTGGTTCATGTCGCTACTTGCAATATAGACGAGGTCAACGCCATTTTCTTTAGAAATTTTATATAGAGCTTCGCCAAGGTCGCGGGAGACCTCAGGGTTTTGTAGCTTAATAACTATAGGGACCACCTTTATTTCTCCAAATATGTACTGGAGAAATGGTATCTGAACTTCTACCGAATGCTCGTATAAATGGGCATTCTCATCAAAAGAGAAGTACCTTGTGTTTTCAACCAGAAGCTTTGAAACTTCACTATCTACCTCTACCTCGCCTAGGGGCGTTTCCCAATAACCTTCCTTCCAAATAGATGCGTTTTCTCCTAAACCGGTGTGATTTGGACCTGCTATAACAAAAACGCTCGGCTTCCCGCCCTCCGCTATTTTCATGTAGCTGTGTGCAGCAACTGGGCCACTATAAATGTAGCCTGCGTGAGGTACCATATATGCTACGCTACTCTTTTCCCTATTCCTGGCAATTGGAAGCCTGCCAGGTCCTATTTCATGCATGAAGCTCCATTCTATCGTTTTCACCAAGTCTTCCTTCTTCCCTGGATAAAAAGAGCCGGCATGGGCAGCGCTTCTCTTCTTTACCATTCTCCTCACCCAATATCCTAAAGTATTTTAAAGAATTTTTTCTTATATGAAGCATTTATGGTTATCACTATCAGTTATCAAATCAGTGAATGATTCGTCTTTGTTCTACAGTCTTATCGCCGATATATTGCTAATGTAGTTTTATGATAATTTCAAGTATGCCGTAGTGCGCTTGTCCGGACCCACTAGATTAGAGCTAGGATCCCTCAGCTCTGAAGCCCAGAGACTCATAAATAATGTTTCTACTGGAAATCATCAAATGGAAACATGTTTCATGAACGATTGTGAGCTACGGCATCCATCATAATAATCTAAAAACAAGCTGTTAGGGAAAGGCTAATTGTCTCGATACACGCAATATATTTGGTAAGGATTAGGATTGCCCATAACCATAAGGGTGAAGTATGAGAATGGTGTACTGAAGCCTCTAACTAGCATTAACCTTGAAGATGGTAAAGAGTACAAGGTGATAGTTGAGGAGGATATCGATGAGCTGATCAAGAAGTACAAAGGTATTCTAGGAAGGTCATTAATTCGAGAGCTACTACAAATTTAGCAAGAGCTAATTTAAGTTCAGCTCGTAATTTGGCTAATCCTCAATATTAAGGTATTGTAATCGTCTAGGTTATGGATGTAGTATGCATCTATACCGTATTTCCTTGCGTTGTTAACCATTATTTTATCAGCACTTACTAGTAAACCGGAGATTATGCTAGCTACGGCTATGTAGTATGCATCTATGGCTCTACAAGCGGTTGATAGAGCAATATCTAGGAGTAGATCATACTCGATGTCATCAACAACGATAATCTTATCCATTATTTCATCATATAGTTTCCTAGCTATAGCTTGAGGTTTTCTTCGAACCAGCTGTGATGCGAGTTCTATACCAAATACTTGTGGTTCAAAAATGTTGAAGCCTTTTTCATCAATAAGCTCGAATAGGTTTCGTGCCCTATTACTACGCTCCTCATCATATATGAAAATTCTATCAATGAAGACGGATACATCAACTACTAAGTTCATTCTTTTAGGCTACCTCCTCTCCTTTAGAAACTCCGCTAAAACATCCTCCCTAACCTTCTCAGAGTACTTCTCAAGCACTTCCTCGATACCCTTAGATACATTAGTTCTCTTAGAACCAAATAATCTCTCTACAGCACTCTTAGATATACGAAGCCTCACAGCGCCACCGGACATAATTCTCCACCACACCTACACTATTATCCATCGAGCTTCTTAACTCTTCCTAGAATAAAATGTCCCAAGAGTTGTTGGCGGACTAAGAAGGCTCTAATAAGAAATCATATCTACTATCCAGTATGTGGGAAGGCAATGATACTATATCAATATGTAGATTTCAAGGCTAATAGTGAAGAGATGAAAAGGAACTATTTTTAGTTGGTTTTGTAGTATATAAAACATCAAACATTAAAGCACTATAACTTCAGTAGTTTTTTTAACATTTTTTGATAATACTAGTTCTTTCTCATTGTTATTCAATTCTGGTAAGCTCATGATTATTTCTATCTGCCTCTTAGCTGATAACCACTCCGGGTTAGTCCTATAATATGGTCACTACCGAATATGAACTTATCCGCTCCCAAGTGCTTAATGTAAACTGACAATCTCTCAATTCCAATCTCTTCAGCTATTGTGACTAGACTATAGGAAGTATCCAAGTACACATTAGGATGCCCCGCTACTATAGCCATAAACTCTCTAAAACCGAAGAGACCGCCCATGTGCACATAATTAATCGTAGTCTTAGGCGTCAATACTGGTAAGAGATCATAATCTTCAATCCTGCCTGGTGTAGGCAAGACATGCTCTTTAGCTGATCTAAAGTATAATAATGATAAGTCACCTCTCATCGCATGAATTACTACTGGAACATTTAGTTCGCCAGCAGCATTAATCACCTTAACAACGTGGGGATGACATATGCAAAATCCTTGCATTTCCAGGTGGAGCTTTAATCCTCTCAAACCCAAGTCTTCGATAGCCCTTTTCAACTCCCTTACGGCACTATCTGCGGGATTAGGGATGAGTGATGCTAATCCTACGAGTCTTTTAGGCTCATAGGACACCACTCTATGAATATAATCGTTTGAGACATATGGTGCAATAGGAAGGATTACTCCAACTTCTATACCCGAATCATCTATGAACGAGATAAGCCTCTCCGCAGCAACCCTGGGAGGAACGTCCTCTTTAACCCACTTCTCTGGAATATGAAGATGGAAGTCAATAGCCAAATTCTAACCCACCTTAGGTTATATTTCTTCTCATAAAAGCCTAGCTTTGATGAGGAATATTTATGTTGTGAGCCCGCCGGGATTTGAACCCGGGATCTCCGGCTCCGAAGGTCCAGAAAATATAAACAATGTTTCCAATGGAAACCATAAACTGGAAACAATATACAGAAATGATTACCATTATGGATATCAACAGAGATAGTCTGGAAACACCCTAGAGGAAAGGCTAATTGCTCCAACGTATATAGTATCAAAGTGGGAATCTGGGTTGTCCAAGGTTATACGTGTAAGGTATGAGAAGGGTGTGTTAAAGCCGCTTGATAGTGTTGAGTTTAGGGAGGGTGAGGAGTTACTAGTAAAGGCTATAGAGGTTGAGAGGAGGAGAAGGGTTCTCCGCAAGTACCGTGGAGTGCTAGATCCTGCGCCTAAGGAGCTCCTCGACAGGTTCATGTTAGAGGCGGAGGAGCAGTAATGCTCTTTCCGGACGCTAATGCAATACTCTATTATCTTCATGGCGTAAAACCGTATTCTCAGATTGTAGAGGATACATCATCAGGAGAGGACGAGCTATACACAAGCATACGCGTGTTAGATGAGACCATTTTCACCATAGTGAGGACAAAAGCATGGATAAAACTAGGAGTACGACGCATAGAAAAATTAAGGGAGTATATACAAAACATGGATGCGATTTCTTCGAAGAGAATATTGACGAACTATACGAATTCCTAAAGGAGGCAAACGTAGCCGTGGTAGAAGATAAAGCATCACCCCATGAACTCATAGATGTGGCCAAGAACTTCCACCTGTTACCGGCGGACGCACTAATAGCACTAACATGTAAGCATTATGGTATAGACACTATCCTAACCTTTGACGAGAACTTTAAGAGAGTCCCTTGGCTGAAGGTTATTCCATAAGCAGTTTCTCTCTTCATGACTATTATTCTGAATTATTAAGTGTGAGAGGTCTCGATAATATTTCGTGCCTCATTACGTTACATACTCTGCATTTGAGCTAGCGAAGGTTTTAGTTATTGTGGTGGACCCGCCGGGATTTGAGCCTAGGACTTCTGACCTAGGAGGCTGTCCTTTAAACATAATTATCCCATAAATTGATGTTAATCTGAAACAGATAGGTATGGATTTCATACCTATTACCTAGTATACAGGGCAGCCAGCTTAATAATTTAGTACCATTTAAGTCTTGAAGTTCTTGCCTATTATGTAGGGTTTAAGAGCAAATTAATGCGCAGTTGTAGTTTAAGGAATAAGGCGTGTAGTCAGGACTTAGCCATAACCTTAGTAGTCTTTCCTAGATTTTTATCTTTAGCTACGTTTTTCAGTATTTTGTTTGACGTACTCTACTCCTTTCAGGTCTTTGAATTCACGGTCTCCTGTTAGGAATAGCATGCCGAGATGCCTTGCAAGTATATAGCCCAAAGCGTTTATGAGTGAAAGGTTCCTATTCTGCCTCTTCAGTTCAAGACGTAGTGTGGCGGCTCTAGCGTAATCTTCATCCCTAGGCTGAACTATGGTTACAAAGGCTCTCATAATTCTCAATATTTCTACGGCCTTCTCTTCACCATAGTCTCTCGTTAACGCATAGGCAAGTTCTAACATGTTAAATTCACTAGTACTGAGTTCTTCCTTGGCGTATTGCTCGTAAGCAGGACTGCCCTTAAGGATCTCCACTAGAGCATATGTATCAGCATAGTAGTGTGTCAAGACTGTTCAACCATGCATACTTCTCAACTCATCCTTAAGCTTTTGAGAATCAATTCTCCAATCCCTTAAAAGCCCGTAGATACCTTCAATCCTCATCCTCACCCGAACACCCTCAGGCAGATCTAGTTTCTTCAGCGGGCGTAGAACACCTTTTTCATAAACAGCCTCGATAACCTTACTCAAACCCTAGTCACCCAATAAAAAATATGTAAGAAGGAACTAATACCCTTTAGGTGGTAATTCTTTGCAAGCCCAATACCCTCAGATCATAGTCCTATCTTTGAAAAACACTTAGCCTACTCTGCGAATAGATAACTCTGAAACCTACAACAATATACAAACTAGCAGCGTAGAGATGATATTATATGTGGTGGACCCGCCGGGATTTGAGCCTAGGACTTCTGACCTAGGAGGCTGTCCTTTAAACATAATTATCCCATAAATTGATGTTAATCTGAAACAGATAGGTATGGATTTCATACCTATTACCTAGTATACAGGGCAGCCAGCTTAATAATTTAGTACCATTTAAGTCTTGAAGGTGATTGCTTGTGTATAGTATTTTCGTTATCTTAGCGCGAAACCTGAGTAATAATTTAATTTCTGTAGAGAATTTATAGTAACAAGAGTAATATGCAATAGGGTCCGTAGCACAGCAAGGATTAGTGCACCGGCCTTCGGAGCCGGAGGTCCCGGGTTCAAATCCCGGCGGGCCCGCCAAATCTTTTTATATATTATAGAGTAAATTTAGATTAAATTTATGGTAATTTTATTATAACTAAATAATTATTACTTATTATAACCTGATTATTAATGTCTTATAATCTTTATTGTTCAATAGGTAGTAGGCTTCGATGCCGGATTTTGAAGCGTTATCTCTCATTTTTCTGTCATTAGTTATCAATATCGCGTCTGTGTGTTTAGTTGTCGCTATGTAGTATGCGTCGACTGCTCTACAGCCAGTATGCAAGGCTATTTCTGCCGCCTTATCATGAATGAGCTTCTCATCTATCACATTGATGTGCTCGAGCACTATATTCAGAATGTCTAAAACGTTCTTAGGGTCAATCCTCCTCACAAGAACTGCGCGGAGTTCCACCTCAAACAGAAATGGCTCGTAAACCGGTAGACCAAGGTCGGATAGTTTGTCGAGGATTGCTCTTGCTCTATTATGTCTCTCTGGGTTTCCCGGGAAGAGGAAGTAGTAGTCGGCCAAGACACTAGTGTCTACCACGACGGCATGAACGGGTCTCAACCCGCTAATTACCTCCTCTCCACTACAAACTCCCCAACCACGTCATGGTCAACTTCGAACCTGTACTTGCCAGCCTCCTCCCGAAATCCCCTAAAAGTCCTCTTGACCACAACTATCTCAAACTCCTCCCCCTCATTAAACTCAACATAATCAATAGGCCTAAGCGCCCCCTTTTCGTATCTAACCCTGATTACTTTAGACAAGCTCTAGTCACCACCTGTATACTATCATGCGCTGAGCCAATTAGCTTTTTTCCTGTAGGGGGTGTTTCCTAATTATCCTCCCTGATATTCAGTAAGGATAATCGTTTGTGAATCTTGTTTCTAGTTTATGGTTTCCATCGGAAACATTGTTTATATTTCCTAGGTCTTCGGAGCCTGAGTCCCGAGCTCAAGCCCCAATAAGCTCACCACACAAGTACCTCATATATAAATTTTCTCCCTTCTCCCTAGGTAGAGTTGTGAGTCCTAGTTCAGACAAGGAACTTGTTGGTTTTTGGTTTCACTATCGATAATCCCACTGATAATTCCTTACAGGATTAGGGAGTGACTTAGGGAATAACTCCGAGCCATGGTACTCTCTTGAAATTCTCATCAAAAGTAGCGATTGTGCTTATACCATGTTTGAGTGTGGCTATCACTACTAGTGCATCGTTAGGTAGTAATCCATAGCTTTCGATGAGGCTTAAGAGTTCCTCGACGTTAGTCTCCGCCATGAGCATTTTGAAGAGTGAGAGGAGCGGCTTCACACCTTCCTCTAAGAGGCTCTTAATTTTCTCGTCCTGCTTAGTGATTAGTTCTTTAAGCTTGTAGCGGGTGACGCCTAACGCAAGTCTGAGGTAGACATATATGACATCACTGGCTATCGTTTCTGTGATGCACCCTTCTCACTCACCGCTAACCGCCCTCTCCACCAGGGCCCTCGCTCTCTCATCGCCAGCTAGGTACTTTATCAATACGTTGGAATCATAGAGGACCTTCATCCTCAACCTCCTCTATAATTCTCTCAACATCCCCAGGCTTAACCCGGGGATTCCTCTTCCGGAGTATCCCGAAGAGCTCCCTTACCGACCTCCTAATAGATACCAGCAGGACCTCTCCCTCCTCCAAGTCCAGAGGTTCGAGAGGCTTGAGAACACCGTCCTCATACTTCACCCTAACAACCCTAGACATTTCTTAGCCCATATTATCGTTAGGGTATCGAGGCAATTAGCCTTTCCAGTCTATGGTTTCTACAGGAAGCTTGGTTTTTATATCGCTGGCCTTCGATGCCGGGTTCTGGGTTCAAGCCCTAGGCGGGGCTCACCACCAGAGCCCTGCTACATTGTTCATTCTTTCGCCTGAAAGAGTTTTACACTAACCGAGCAGCTTAGCTTGAATCTCCTCTGTGGTAGCTTCTCTAACAAAGACCACGTTGAGCTTTAGTCTCCTGGCTTGGTCTGCCATGCCCTTGTCGTCGGTTATGAGTAGGGAGTCTGTGAGGAGTGCTAGTGCTATGAAGTAGGTGTCGAAGCCGGATGGGGTGGCTGCTAATGCTACTTCGAGAGCCTTATCAAATACCACGTTGTCGTCAACAACTATAAACGTATTGTTCAGGCTCTCCACGACTTCTAGCACATTCTCTCTCGACATGCCGCTCCGTTTCAACACTGATGCAACTTCTATTATGCCCGCTTTTGGGAAGAACACCTTAGGACTCATCTTCTCCAGCAGACCCAGTATTACTCGTATCTTCCTACGGGTTTCCATCTCCCTCTCATATATGTCTGCCTGCAAATATCTCGGTGGAGCCAAGATGCTCTTGGCTACGACGCTTGTATCGAGCACAACTCTACCCGTATAGCCTCTCGCCACGCTTACGAACCTCCTCTAAAACCTTGTCTACGCTCCGTTTAGCCTCAAAGCTCATGGACAGGGCTAGCTCATAGAAACTCTTACCCCGCACAACAACAACCAGCTCCTCTCCCTCCTTTAAGTCTAAAGGTTCAAGGGGTTTGAGAACCCCATCCTCATATTTTACGCGTATAACCTTAGACATACCTAGCCCCAAGTATATGTTTAGGGCATAGAGGCAATTAGCCTTTCCTGCAGGCTAGGTGTTTCCGGTTATCAGCGATGATACCTGGGCAGATAATCACTTGTGAAGAGTGTTTCCAGTTTATGGTTTCCATTGGAAACTCCACTTATATTTCCTAGGCCTTCGGAGCCAGAGGTTCTAGGCTCAAATCCTGGCTGACCCGCCACAAACCTCACAAAACCACCACTAAATAAGACATATAACATATCAGTAACAAGGACCGTAAAAACACGTCGAAACCCCCTGCAAGCCTGATAATCACGTATACATGATCTATTGCTAAAGGTCTTTTCAGATCTATTAATACCTTTATGGGATTACCTTTAGCCATGGTACCCTCTTGAAGTCCTCATCCAGAGTCGCTATGGTGTTTATCTCGTATCTCCTCGAGAACCTCTAAGAACTCCTCCCTCCTGAGATCTGGCCTATGCTTTTTCGCAATACCATAAAATCTCTCGGCAATTAATTCGCTTAGCTTTATAACTATTTGAACCTCTTCTCCCTCCCTGAGATCAACTGGTTCTAGAGGTTTGAGAACTCCCTTCTCGTATTTAGCCCGCACAACCTTAGACAATTCACCTACCTCCATACCTAATTATCTACATTGGTAGTTAAATGACTTTTACCATAATGCTTAAGCCGAGCCTCAATACTAGAACTATTGCTTCTACTTTATCTCTGCCTGCGAATTGCTCAAAAAGAGTTATCAACTTCTTGGCACCGTTTTCTTTATATAAAAATTATCCTCATTATCCCTCAGCGTCAGGCTTACCTTTATTTCGCTCCAGAAAGCTTCTGGAACAAAAACTCTCCCGAAGAACTTCTCTAGGAGATTTAAACAGCGTATTTAAACAAAGGTCTATTGGCATATACGCCCTTAGCGGAGCTCTCGCCAATAGCTTTGAATAGGCTTGAGATGCTTCGTGAGGGGGAAGACTTCCTATTTGTAATTAGGCTAAATCTATGAGTAGGACCTAAGACAACAGCACTCCCAGTAAGCCATGCTGGAAGGTCATACATAAGAGTAGCAAAGTCTGACTGGGCCGAGAGAATACTTAAGAAAGCGGGCTACATGGAGGTAACGGTTGTAGAACTACCTGAACCCATTATCGTCGTATTGTTGACCAGCCCAGCGTATACAGTAATGGTTCCTTCTCCACCAGCTAAGTATATGTAGTCCTTAGGTGAACCAGTACCGTCATCATTAGCGAGTTCTACGCGTTGTCCTTCCCTCTTCCATAGGCATACTTCACATCGTACAGGAGCTTTAATCTCACTCCCTACTTTGAACTTTACTAGTACCCTGTAAGTTTTTTTGAGAAGATTGTCCTGTAGACTTATCCTTACTCTTGCATGCACATAATTAGCTGTGAGTCTGAGCGTAGAAATAATTATTTTTGTTTGCTTAATGACTCTATCGCCTTCTCGTCTTTCTAAGAAGCTGTGTGGGGTTACTTCGATAATGAAGGTTCCTGCTCGCTTAACTATGTCTTTGACCTTTCCATAGTATTTATCGAGAAGGCTAACTGCATGCTCAAGTAGTTCTCTCCATTCATATAGTATAATAGAAGATTTTGTGGTTGCTTCATGAAATAGTATGCCAAGCGACTCTATCCCGTAACGAATTATTCCACGTATAGTACTATTGCATAACATAGCATTTAGAAACGCAATACCCGCAATAGCCTTTACATCATTCTCCTGCAACGGTATAGAACTCCCTGTGTACACCTTAACGAGAAGTTCGCTTACATCATGCCTTTTTCTTGTCTCTCTACACGTATCCTTGTCTACGTTAATGGCGTATATTAATGCCTTAGCTAAGTATTCTGTAGCATTTGCTATATGAGGTGCATATTCAATCACTCTAGTTTTATGAACACGAATTATTTCAAGTTCTTTTTCCGCTAGCTTCAGCGTAGATTCAGCAAGTTCGTATGAGCACTCCATACCTTAGAACCTCCATGAAGTTTACTAGTCCCATATTCATTATGCACTACCTCAATAGACACTATATTATTCCTGTACAAGGGCCTTTTATAGGTATTAACTTGGTTCTTCTTGACCTAAGGAGATACATGCAGTTAGGTAAGTTTCTGATTATTTCTAAATGTTTAGTTTATAGAAAACCTAATACTTAGATATTCTTAGTGCTCTCTTCTTTTCTTGGTTGCTGGCTGGGAGGACTTACTCTAGGCTGCGGTGCTTGTACCACTTGGATTATGGCTTCTTGCATTATTTCGCCAAATGGTGCTCCTATAAGTAGTATTCTGGCACCTTTCGAGGATTCAAAGACGAATGCATGTTCAACTCTGCTATAATATTCTGTTATAAGTTCTGCTAATTCTTTGTACTTATCGTCGCTATCTAGAAAGATGAAGTCAAATCCCAGCTCTTTTAATACCAGTAGACCTAACGGTTTGCTGTGAGTTTCAACATCTGTCAAAAAGATGCTTAAGAGTTCTTTAAACTTATTCTCATCTAGTTTGGGTTTCACGTTGCTGTGTAACACGCGTTTTACGTAATCTAGGCTTCTTAAAGACTCTTGATACAGATACATGTCCTGGGCAATGTAGAGTCGTGAAAGACCATCTACACCGAGATTTTTCTCATCTGCGAGTCCAGGCAGAGTTTCTTCGATAAGGCGTTTATATGCTATTGCAGAGACCACACGGAGACCTTGAGGGGTTTGGACTATTAGCTGAGGGTCAACCGGGCCTATGGATGCGAATGAGAAGCCTATGATTCGGTCTGAAAGCATTGTCAGTAGAGTTCCTGCGGACATAGCTATGCTGGGTATAATTATGTTTATCCTTTTGAAGTCAAGCCCACGAACTTTACCTATGAAGAGTTCTGGAAAATGTATTCCCCGCCAAGCGTTGAGAGTATGACGTATAAGTCCTCGCAACCGTCTTTTCTAAACCTTATCAGTGCTTGCTCGAGTATCTGCATTGCATGCACGTTCAGCATAGCGCCTATAGGTAGAACTATCGGGCTAAAAACATTAGTTATAAGGGATAATGTGCAAGCCTTTTGGCCAGAACTAAAAAGATTATTAATAACATCATTAATTTTTGATAGGAGCTTTGTTCTTATGTTACCAGGGGTTTCCTCTCTCAGTAGCTCAAATAAAGTCTTCATGTCTCAGATGACCCCCGGAGATGCACCGGTATATAGCCCAGGTACATAATACTGTTTGGAGACGACTCAATGATTTCCTTAATCAGTTTCTTCTCGTCCTCGTTCAGCCTCTCGACTACCTCAAGTGCCTTCCTATGCAGCTCTTTGAGACTCTTTTCTTGAATGTCCATTCCGGGTCACCCATCTGTTTCGAGAGAATTCCTCCATTTACTACATAGTCTCCAATATGGGTTAAAAACATTACCCTAGGCTTGATGTAGAGCAAGTATAAAGATCCTTCACTTAATATCTTCGTTTTAAACTTGTTTCCAGATTATCCTCCCTGATATTCAGTACAGATAATCGCTTGTGAAGAGTGTTTCCAGTTTATGGTTTCCATCGGAAGCATAGTTAACAAATCCCTGGCCTTCGGAGCCGAGGCCTTAACCTAAATCTCTGCGAGCCCGCCGCTTATAAATAAGTTCCAATAAGACATCTTATATTCTAGATTGATAATCACATGTAGTTAAGGGATTACCTTGAGCCAGGGTACACGCTTAAAATCCTCGTCGAACGATGCAAGCATCTTAACATTATTATGTTTGCAGGTTATAGTTATTTGTGCGTCGTTTGGTGCTAACTTGTAGTGCTTGATTGTCTCCACCAGTTCAGCCGAGTTCTGATAGTCCACTATTATTGCCACTCTGATTGCCACTCTGAAATCCTTAGCGAAATTGTTAACCATATTTATGGCCTCTTCTGGGAATCCATGTTTTGCTATGTGTCTGCTAAAAGAGTATTTCCCTTTAATACCGTATTTCATCTTGGCGA
>Ga0256829_1002657_pt1 | contig 13063 bp, 11 predicted proteins | sample 131447metaG_FD_185979 | JGI IMG/M metagenome (GOLD analysis project Ga0256829, IMG submission 185979) | Hydrothermal vent microbial communities from Lau Basin, Pacific Ocean - 131-447 | ecosystem: Environmental > Aquatic > Marine > Hydrothermal vents | place: Pacific Ocean: Lau Basin | collected...
AGTATAGTAAAAAAAACTTAACTTATAATCCAATATAGTATAATAAATTATACAAATTATGCAAATGAGATTTTTATGAATTCTGAAGACTTTTTTCATCTTTTAACAAAAGAGTATAAACTTATACTAGCACAATCACAACATCATATTGATGAAATCAAGAAAATACGGACTACCGTATTTACCACAAAGTACGGAGTAGACGTAAAAAAAGAGGAAAATAAACATTATTTATTTAACCAAGATGATGAACAATCTTTTAATTACCTACTATATCATATAGCAACAAAAACCTACATAGGTACAGTAAGAAACTTTTTTATAAATAGTAAAACCACAAATAAACTACTTCCCATGCAAAAATACGTAAATATTGAAGACTTCATGCAAATATTACCGATTGTAGAAATTTCAAGAGGTGCACTTATAAAAAGTCTACCCTCTCATCAGAAATATTCAGCTTTGCAACTTAGAACAATACTTACCTATGGACTAATGATTGCAACACGTATTAATTTTTTTCTATACAAATACTCTATGATTTTTTCCATTATGGAGCCATCTTTACATCGAATTTTAAAAAGACAAAAGGTGAACTTTATTCAGATAGGTAAAGAAGTAGACTATTATGGCATGGTAACACCATACGCCATAGAGAGAACAAAACTTCTACAGGACACAGAAAAATCAATGGGAGAAATAACACGTTATTATCTAAAAGAACTCTGTCAAAATCCAAACTCTTTTTGGGAATTTATAGATAATAATCCTTACTTAGAACGTTCAGATATTCAACTAGATAGAATTTGTAAGCTTTTTGAAGAACATGGAGATGATGTTGATTTATCTCTTCTTATAGGAGACGAGATATAGTCTCCCTAAGGGGACACAACACCTTTAGTTTCCATGTTGCTCTACAAAACTTCCATAGTCACCTTCAAAATCAATGATGGAGCCATCTTCATTTATTTGAATTATTCTATTGGCAAAGGCATCTATGAGTTCTCTATCGTGAGAAACACAAATGACTCCACCTTTGTAGTTATGTAGTGCTTCACCTAAAGCTACAATGGCTTCTAAGTCAAGGTGGTTATCTGGCTCATCTAACACCAAGAAGTTTGCCGAGTCCATCATCATTTTACTAAGCATTACACGGTGTTTTTCTCCACCTGAACATGCATCTATCTTTTTCTTTTGTTCTTCACCAGAAAACAACATACGTCCAAGTGTCTTACGAATATCATCTATATGCCATTTGACATCAAAGCCTTGTATCCATTGTGGCAACTCTTCATCACCTACTACTAAGTCTGTGGTATTTTGAGGAAAATAACTATACGTAATAGTCTGACCCCATTTCATACTACCGTTATCTGCCGTTATCTCTTCCATGAGAATTTTAAGTAGTGTAGTTTTACCAACACCATTTCCGCCTATAAGTGCTATTTTGTCTCCACTGTTTACTTTAAAACTAAAATTTTCAAATACTATTTCATCATCATAAGACTTTGATAGATTTTCAACATCAAGTATCTCGTTTCCAATGTCACGATGTGGCTTAAACATAATAGAAGGGTCACGTCTAGAAGAGAGTTTAATAGCCTGAACATCTAGTTTATCTAGTTGTTTTTGACGAGAAGTTGCCTGTTTTGCTTTTGAAGCATTTGCAGAAAATCGCTTAATAAAACTTTCTAATTCTTCTTTTTCTTTAAGACCTTTAGCTCTATCTGTCTCTGCTTGTTTTGCTATAAGGTTAGCAGCTATATACCACTCGTCATAATTTCCTGTAAACTCTCGAATGTTTTGAAAATCAAGGTCAAGTATGTGTGTTACTACTCCATTAAGAAAATGTCTATCATGGGAGATAACCATAAGTGTACCCTCATGACGTTTAAGCTCATTTTCTAGCCATGAGATAGTACTCATATCAAGGTTGTTGGTAGGCTCATCTAGCAAAAGTATATCTGGTTTAAGAAAAAGCACTTGTGCAAGTAAAATCTTAAACTTATCTCCTCCTGTTAGTGAAGACATAAGCTCACTTTGTTGTTCTACTGGAAAACCTAGAGATTGAAGCAGTTTTTCTATCTTAACATCAGACTCATAAGTAGGGTCTTCATCTGCACAAATCATCTCTAGTTCACCCAAGCGGTTATTTACCTCATCAGATTCAAAATCACCCTCCATATAGAGTTTTTCTTTCTCTTTTTGTGCATCAAAAAGTTTTTTGTTTCCATACAACACTGCATCACTTAAGGTATAGTCTTCAAAAGCATATTGGTTTTGCGAAAGCATTCCTAGTTTTAAACCAGGCTGTAGTTGCACTTCGCCATCACTTTGCTCTAGTTCTCCTGCTAAAATCTTCATAAAAGTAGATTTTCCTGCACCATTTGCACCTATGAGACCGTATCTCTTACCTATATCCATAGTCATATTAATCTTATCAAAAAGAACTCTTTTACCATAACGCTGTGTCAAATTTACTGTACTAAGCAAGTGTTATCCTTGTGTATATTTATATATAATAATTAATGTGATTTTATCCAAATGTTCTGAAAGTGAAGAAAAAGGAATATAAGTCCCGTTACTTCAAAATTTCCACAATATTCTCAATAGGTCTACCTATGGCCGCTTTACCATCTTTTACAACAATAGGACGTTCTATCAATTTAGGATTAGCAACCATAAGACCTATAAGCATATCTTCGTCATTTATGTCTTTGATGCCTAGCTCTTTATATATATCTTCTTTTGTACGCATAAGCCCTCTAGCACTAAGACCTAACATATCAAGTATCTCAATGAGCTCTTGCCTATTAGGAGGTGTCTCTAAATACCTAATAACTTCAACTTCTACCCCCTGCTCTTCTAAAAGTGCTAAAGCATTTCTTGATTTGCTACATCGTGGGTTATGGTATATTATCGTTTTTGACATTTTTTTCCTTTTTTATTGTGTAATATAACAATCTTCTCGTCTACACCTGTAACTACATTTTTATCTTTATTGTCATAAGGTATATTTGTAAGTAGGTACCTGACTGCATTTATACGTGCTCGTTTTTTGTCATTGGCATCTAGTTTGCACCATGGTGCATGTTTTGTTCCTGATAAATCGAACATTTTATCTCTTAGTGTTTCATATTCACTATATTTTTCCATAGATTTATAATCTAATTTAGATAATTTCCAACTTTTAAGTGGGTCATTTTCACGGTCTTTTATGCGTTTTTGCTGTGTTTCTTCAGATATATTTAGATAAAACTTAAATAAAAATATACCATCATCAACAAGCATCTTCTCTACTATATTTACTTGCTGGTAAAAATGTTCATGTTCTTCTTGAGTACAAAAACCAAAAACCTGTTCTATACCTGCTCTATTGTACCATGACCTATCGAAAAAGACTATCTCTCCTGCGTTTGGTATCTGCTTAAGATGTCTTTGAAAGTACCATTGCCCAAGCTCTTTTGAGTTAGGCTTAGAAAGTGCTACCGAACGTGCCTCTCTAGGGTTTAAATATGCGTTAAACTCCTTAATAGTAGAGCTTTTTCCTGCGGTGTCCATACCCTCAAAAATTACAAGAAGACGCTTATCATTGTCTATAATCCACTTTTGAAGTTTGACTAATTCATATTGTAATTTAAGCGATTCTTCTTCATAGAAGTCACGTTTTATGTTTCCATTTTTCCTAAATACTTGTGAAGATTTTTTTATATGCTCCGCTAGTTCTTTTGTGTACACAATCTTTTGTCTATGCATTATTATCTCCTCTTAACTCTTTGGGTATATCTTTACTTGTTTGGGCACCTAACTCTTTTAGTTGATCTACTTGTCTAAGTAAATTTCCTTTACCTTCTGTAAGCTTATTTCGTGCAGCAGAAAATGTGCTTTGTATACCATCTATTTGCTTTGAAATTTTCAAAAGGTCTTCAGAAAAACCAACAAATTTATCGTACATGGCTCCTGCACGTCTGGCTATCTCTTGTGCATTTTGGTTTTGACGTTCAAATTTCCACACATTCTCTACTGCTCTCATGGCCACAAGAAGAGTAGTTGGGCCTACAAGAAGTATCTTATTTCTAAAAGCATTATCGTAAATGCTATTGTCGTGTTCTAGTGCCACCGCTAACGCACCTTCTATTGGCATAAACATAAAAATAAAATCTAATGTATTTAGCCCTTTTAAGCGTTCATAATTCTTTTTAGATAGTCCCGTAATATGTGAACGTATAGACTCTAAATGTGCGTCAAGATATTTCTTTTTAAGAGTTGTATCTTCTTCATTCACATAGCGTTCATAGGCTACTAAAGATGTTTTTGCATCTATTATTAGGTCTCTATCGTCTGGTAAATGCACTATAGCATCAGGACGTAAAGTTTCGTTATCGTCTGTTTTTAAGCTCACTTCTCGTTCAAACTCAAAACCTTTACGCAGTCCTGAAGCCTCTAGTACATGCTCTAAAACCATCTCGCCCCAAATGCCTTGTTGTTTGCTTTCCCCTTTTAGTGCGTTGGTAAGATTTATGGCATCTTTGCTTATCTTTTCATTTAATTCTTTAAGGGTATGTATCTCATTTTTGAGTACTGCTCTGTCTTGACTCTCTGCGTTATAAGTGTCTGCTACTTGTTTTTTAAATTCCGAAATTTGTGTTTGAAGTGGTTTAATCATAGAATCTATATTTTCTTTAGAAAACTCTGCAAACTTTTGAGAGTTTCCCTCAAAAACCTTTTTGGCTAACGTCTCAAACTCTGTTTTTATCTCTTCTTTATGTGAAAGCATCATCTCTTTTTGAGAAAATGCATGCCTCTCTTCACTCTCTAGTTTCATAAGAAGCCTAGCGTTGTTAGTACGGTAACGATTACTCTCTTCTGATAAACTTTCATTTTTTTCCTGAAGTTCCTTATGGGAGTTTAAAAGTGCATCGTACATATTTTCTATGCTTTCTAGTTTTGCATTTAACTGGCTTAGTTCTTTTTCAAGTTCATTAAAGTTTTTATGTAAAATACCAAACTCTTCTTGAGATATTTTTAAACGCTCTTTAGTATCTAAAAAATAAGATAATTCCTGTTCATTGCTTGCATTTTTTATCTTATAAGCTTGAAGTTCACGCTCTATGGCAGATATATATTCTGTTTTTTCCTTGTTGTCCACAGTAGCATTCCACCATCTATCTCTATATGTTTTTACACGCATAGCAGAAACAAGCACAACTAAAACAATAATCAATAGCACAACCACCGCTATAATAGACATAAACATCATCAGTGAATCGCCTTGAGCTTTTGAAACAACTTCATTCATCTCTAACCCCTTATTATGTCGTATTCTACAGGGTAGTTACATCTCATCTTCTTAGTAGATATTTTTCCTTTTTTATACTTCATATGCTTAAACAGTATTTGCACCTTATTATCAAGTTCATCAAAATAGGCAATACTTTGTAGTTTATTTTTACCGTCTAATTGTATTGTGTATTTTTTACCATCAAAATGTGCAATATAAATCTTATCTTTATAATGTATAGCATTAGCGATAACCTTAGCTATATTTATGCCTTTGTCTATATAAAATTTAGAAACTTGTTCTAAGTCATGATCTACCACAAGTATCTCCTTCCCATTTGTGCAGACTTCTTTGAGACTGGGCTTTAAATAACTCCATTTAAAAAGTTTTTTATCCCCAAAACGCACTTCTCCACTGTATTTAATAACTTTTTTCTTTGTATTTGTAATCTGTTGTGTAAAATCTGCCGTAAAGTTCTCTGGTAAGTTTATATCAGACAGTGCCATAGAGCATAAAGTGATAATTCCCAATAAAAATTTCATTCTATTCCTTAATTTGTGAAATGAAAATATACCAAAATAGCACTTGAAAGGCGTTAAATGAGTATATATACTTAAAGGTTATTGCATAAAGTAGATTTAGGATATAATATATTTAAAAATATTTTCATAATATATCAGGGTAAAACGATATGAATCAAATACAAAAAAGATTAAACATCATAAAATTAGCTATATCTCTTACTGATTTAGAGACAATACAACTACAAATCCTTAGACTTTCTTCCCTTAAAGGTAATACTGAAATAGAAGATATTATGACACTCTTACAATCAGGGGGCTACGGACAAGCACAAGCTCTAATTACAGATTATATAGAGACTGCATCAACAGAAGTGCATCAAAGAAGTGCCAAAGTAAATACATCATCTGGAATTTCAGAAGAAGACCAAGCAACCATTGATGAGTTTCAACTTTTTATAACTCCTACAGTTAGAGAGCGAACCGAGACACCAGAAGTAAGCAATGATAGCTATTCTTCTGAAGAAAAAGAAACTACTAAAGAGGAATGTCCTGTAGATTACGATGCTTTATTAAAGCTTAATCCAGATGATGTATTGAACAATGCAGAGGAGGAAGAAGCAGAAGAGGAAAAAGAAGATGATTTATTTGATGCACCTTCTGACGAGAAAGAAGATGTTTTCTTCGATTTACCTTCAGCTGAACCTACAGATACACCTCTTGATGATGAACACTTAGAAGATAATTTCCTAGAAGATAATTTTTTTGAAAAAGAAAAAGAAAAAGAGACTATAGAAGAGGAAGCGATAGAAGACGATCAAACAACAGAAGAAACCACAAACAGTAGCAACAATATAGAAATACAAAAAATAGAAGATATTGAAGAAGAAGATATTTTCAGTATATCTATACCAGAAAAAGAAGAGGAAAAAGAAGAAGACTTCTTGTCGTATAGTGCTATACCTTACATATCGCAAAAATTGATAAGTATAAAAAAACAATACCCAATCACTGAAGAGATAGATGAAAAATTTGACTCAGTAGAGGCACTGCTTACAAAAATTGCACAAGATGGGTACACAGAAATAGAGATGGAGGAGATGATTGAATATATTGGAAAACTTACAGAAAATGAAAAATACGCAGAAGCTTCACAGCTCCTACTTGTATGTGGTGCAACCGAATCAAAATTTGCACAGTTTATGCTAGCAAGAGAACTATACAGTGGTCTCATATTTGTAAAAAATATACAAGAATCATTTACTCTTATGAGTATTTTAGCTGATAGTGATTATCCTGAAGCACTATGCGATTTGGGTCAATTTTACGAAAATGGAATTGGAACGCAACAAGATATATCCAAAGCTAAAGAACTTTACGCAAAAGCACTAGATTTAGGTATCAAGAGAGCCAAGAAGCACTGTGATAGACTAGAAAAAAATTAACTTTTTTTCAAAATATTGATAATTCCACTGTAGGCAACCTCTATCATCTTGTCTATTTCTTCGTAAGTGATAATATATGGTGGCATAAAATATATTACATTTCCTAAAGGTCTCAAAAGCACACCATGCTTTAATGCATACTCGTAGATTTTTAAACCTACTCGCTCTTTGGCATCATACCCCTTTAAAGATATAGCAGTAACCATACCTTGTTGTCTTATATTTTCAACATTATCCAATAGATGAAATTTATCTAATGCTTTTAATATATAATCTGATTTTTTACTATTTTCACCCAAAATATCTTCTTTCTCAAAAATCTCTAAAGTTGCAAGTGCTGCAGCACAAGCCAAAGGATTTCCTGTATAAGAGTGAGAATGTAAAAAAGCCTTATGCTCATTATAGTCACAATAAAAAGCCTGATAGACTTCATCTGTTGTCATAACTACAGATAGTGGCAAGTACCCTCCCGTTAAACCTTTTGATAACGTCATAAAATCTGGACTTATTTCTGCATGTTCACAAGCAAACATTTTTCCTGTACGACCAAAACCTGTCATAATTTCATCTGCAATCAAATGCACATCATACTTTTTAGTCAAAGTTCTAGCCCCACTTAAATATGATGAATGATACATATGCATTCCTCCTGCACCCTGAATGAGTGGCTCTAATATAAAAGCTGAAATCTCTGTTGCTTTTTCTTGAAATAGTTTCTCTAAACCTTTAAGTGCAACTTCTGATGCTTCTATGCTTTGATCTTTCGGGACTGGGACTTGCATATTTTGTATTAGTAGTTGCTCATAGGTTTCTTTATATAGACTCACATCTCCAACAGATAATGCTCCTATAGTCTCACCATGATAAGAGTTTGTCAAAGATAAAAAAATAGGTTTTCGCTTACCTTTATTTAGATGATAATGATAACTCATTTTTAGTGCTGCCTCAACAGCTGAAGAGCCGTTGTCTACATAAAAAACTTTTGACAATTTTAAAGGTGTAATACCAACAAGTTTATGAGCCAATTCAACTGCAGGCTCATGAGTAAAACCTGCCAATAAAACATGCTCAAGATTATCTAATTGTTCTTTTATTTTAGCATTAATATGCTCATTAACGTGACCGAAAAGATTAACCCACCAAGAACTTACTGCATCTATATATCTATTTTCATCAAAATCATAAAGATATACACCTTTGCCGAACTTTATAGGGACAAGAGGAAGGGTCTCGTGGTCTTTCATCTGTGTGCATGGATGCCATATTACTTCCAGATCACGTCTCATAAGTTGATTATTTTTACTTACCATATTGGAACCACTCTTTCTTAACTGCTACTACAAGTTTTATTTGGGTAAAATTATACAAATTTTTATATAGAAGGTAGATGAAGTATGATTTCTTGGATGCAAAAACACAATAAATATCTCGTATGGACCATTTGGATAGCAACTGTCGCGTTTATTGGGGCTGGTTTCGTTGGTTGGGGAAGTTACAGTTTTGGAAGCAAGGCAGGTAATGTTGCAAAAGTTGGAGATATTGAAATATCACAAACAAAACTAAATATGGCATATGGAAACATCTACAGTCAATACAATGAACAAATGAAAGGAACTCTTGACGATAAAAAAGCTAAAGAGATGGGGCTTATTAAACAGGCGTTCACAAGATTAGCAACACAGGCCAAAGTTCTTAATTTTGCCAAAGAAGTAGGTATTATTGTTTCAGACAAAGAAATATTAAACAGATTAAAAGGACTTAAGTCTTTTCAAAAAGATGGTATTTTCAACAAAGATATTTACGAAACATATCTAAAATCACAAAGACTAAAAGCCAAAGCATTCGAAGAAACTCTTAGAGAAGAGATTACTATTCAAAAAACAATGGCACTAATTTCTGTTGACGCTTTACCTTTCGAGATAGAAGCCATCTCTGCGGCCATGAATGTAAGCGATAAATTAGCCTATAAAGTATTGACAAAAGATGATGTAAAATTTACATTAGATGATGCAAAAGTAAAAGAATTTTGGAAGATGCAAAAAGATAATTATATGACAAGACAAATGTATGATTTATCTATAGTATGGACACCTAGCAAAGACACTAAAGCAACAGATGATGAAATAAAAGAATTTTATGATACGAATAGCTTCAATTACACAGATGACAAAGGAAAGCAACTCACCTTTGATGAAGCAAAAGAAAAAGCCAAAGAAGATTTAAAACTTAAGAAAACAAAAAAAACTGCTCAAAAAGCATATATATCATTCAAAAAAGGCAAATTAACAGAAAGTGAAAAAATTACACTTCCAATGGGAGATTTAAAACTTACAAATGATATTTGGAATACGCTAAAAACAAAATCAGTGGGTGACATTATAAAACCAAAGGTTGTTGGAAATTCGTATGCAACAATAAAAATTGAAAATATTGTTCTTCCTAGAACCAAAACATACAAAGAGGCAAAAGAAGAAGCTAACAAAGCTTATGCATTGCAAACAAAAAAAGAATTACTATTTAAATTAGCAAAAAATGAAGAAAAGAAATTTGACCAATCAACAGCAATAATTTCTGATTTCTTAAAATTAAGCGATAAAACAAAACTAAACCCATTAAATAGCGAAGAAAGTTTACATTTTCTACAAAAACTCTTTACATCCTCTAAAGAAAAAGGTATCATTCCTGTAGCAGATAAAATTGTAGTCTATAAAATCTTAGAACAAAAATTGACTCCAATGGACAACAATCAAACAAATTTGCTAAAAAATACAATAAATACATTAAAACAAAATACATTTGAATTTAATTTAATTAAAATATTAGACAAAAAATACCCGACTGAAACATACAGGGGAGGACTTACAAATTGAGTGACACAATTTTAGCTATAGATATCGGCTCCACAAAAATATGTGCCATTATAGCTGAGATTTCAAGCATGCAAGAGGTACTCATACAGGGTCATGGCATTGCAAAATCTCAAGGGGTTAAAAAAGGTGTTATAAATAACATCGAACTAGCCTCAAAAGCTATCAAGAAAGCCATAACAGATGCTAAGCGTATATCTGGCTCCAATATAACATCAGCAACAGTTTCCATATCGAACTCTTATGCAAAATCATTAAATTCTACAGGTATTGTCAATATCCCAAATAAAGATATTTCTATCAAGGGTATTAAGCGTGTAATGCAAACTGCACTCTATAACGCAAATGTGCCAAATGAATATGAAGTAATACATGTACTTCCTTACAACTTTAGAGTAGATAATCAAGATTATGTTGAAGACCCATTTGGAATGAATGCTTCACGTATGGAAGTAGATGTAAATATCATAATGACACAGAAATCTAATCTTTCAAATCTAAAAAAAGCTGTACGTTCGGCTGGAATAGAGATAGATGGAATTGTACTATCTGGATACGCTTCATCTATCGCAACAATTGATGATAACGATGAGAAGGAATTGGGTGTAGGCATCATTGACTTAGGGGGTCAAACCTCAAATCTTGTTATACATACAGGAAATTCCATTAGATATAACGACTTCTTAGGAGTGGGTTCAAATCATATTACAAATGATTTATCTATAGCACTACACACACCACTACAGATAGCGGAAAAAGTTAAACTCCACTATGGAAACCTTGTAGAGAGTTCAAACGAGATAATCGAACTTCCTATCATAGGAGATGAAGAAAATAGAAACAGTGTCTCCCTAGAGATTGTACACTCTGTTATATTTTCTAGAGTAGAAGAAACATTAATGATTTTAGAGAAATCACTTAAAAAATCTAACCTTAAAGACAAAATAGGCGCAGGAATAATTTTAACTGGTGGCATGACAAAGCTAAAAGGTATAAGAGAACTAGCACAAGCTATCTTCTCTGGTATGCCAGTAAGAGTTGGATATCCAAAAAAAATCAATGGTCTTTTTAGTGAACTTAAAGATCCTTCATTCTCAACAGTAGCTGGTCTTCTTCTTTACAAAGCAGGTAAGCATACACAGTACGAAATAGATTTTCAGCAAGAATTACTTCATTCTAAAACAGTTCAAGAAGAAAGTTTAGTAGATATTAAGATTGGTACAAGTACTCATGATAAAAGAGAAGTGCCTTCAGAATCAAAACCTAGCGAAAACAAAGGAAAGTCCAATATACCAGAATCTAACAATACTATTTTATTTGATAGACTACCTGAGTTAGGCAATGACACACAAAATAAATTTAAAAAACTAGCTAACTGGGCAAGGCAACTTTTTTAATGAAATTCAATAACCAAAAGGGAGGAAAAATGGAAGAGTTTAAAATCGACATAGTCGAAACAAAATGTCACACCAATGGTGCAAAAATAAAAGCAATAGGTGTTGGTGGTGGTGGTGGAAACATGATTAATCACATGATTTCTGAAGGCATCAACAATATTGACCTTATTGTGGCCAATACTGATGCTCAAGCATTAGACACATCTTTAGCACCATTTAAAATGCAATTAGGTCTCAACGCAACAAGAGGTCTAGGTGCTGGAATGATTCCAGAAAAAGGTAGAGAAGCTGCACTAGAGAGCTTTGATGACATAAAAGAGATACTTAATGGTTCAGATATTGTCTTTATTTCAGCTGGTCTTGGTGGCGGTACTGGTACTGGTGCCGCACCTGTAATAGCAAAGGCGGCTAAAGAAGTAGGAGCATTAACTGTATCTATCGTTACAAGTCCTTTTAAATTTGAAGGACGTAAGCGTTCAAAACTTGCAAAAGAGGGTCTAGAAGAGCTTAAAAGCGAAAGCGATTCTATAATTATCGTGCCAAATGAAAAACTTCTTTCTATAGTAGAAAAAAATCTTGGCATAAAAGAAAGCTTCAGAATGGTAGATGATATTCTTTCTCAAGCTGTTGGTGGCATCTCTAAAGTAATCCTTTCTCATGGAGAAAATGACATCAACCTTGACTTTGCCGACGTAAGAACAGTTATGAACCATAGAGGTTTAGCTCTTATGGGTACAGGCTATAGCATAGGGGCAAGTGCTGCTTATGATGCTGCAAAAATGGCAATAGAGTCTCCATTGCTTGATAATGTATCCATTGATGGTGCTATGGGTGTACTTGTGCAGTTTGATATTCATCCAGATTATCCTCTAAATGGTATATCTGAAGCTATGGATATTGTTTACGATAGTGCAGATGAAGACGCAGATGTTATATTTGGTACAACAACAAATAAAAATATGGACATTGATGAAGTAAAAATCACCATAGTTGCAACAGGTTTTGAAGACAATAATATTGACGTAGAGCCAAAGATTAAAAAACAAGAAACTGTGATTAATGTAAATAGACCTAACATAAATACACCTAACCTAAATACGATTAAAAATAAAATGGTTGTTGGTGGATACAATGGAGAAAATGAAGATATTTTAGATATGCCAACTTTTCTACGAAAACAAATGGACTAGTCCAAAATTTTACCCTTTTATACAATATAGCAAAGAAACTCTTCCTTCTTTGCTACAATACCTTTTTTTACCTCAATTATTAACATTTTTTTGATATGATAATCCAAACTTTTTTCTTAGGAATTATTATGGATTATATTAGAAAACTCTCAACAGTCACGGCTACTAGCTTAGGTGTTATACTTACAACTGGCATTACAGGCTGTACACAACAAACACAAGAACAAACACAAGCCAAAGGTGCTTTTGTAGTTATAGAAGAAACTGCACCAGGAAAATACAAGATAAAAGATGAATTTCCAGCAGATGAAACACGCATAGTATTAAAAAAACTAGATGGTACAGAACGTGTGCTTACAAAA
>Ga0256829_1002658_pt1 | contig 13063 bp, 12 predicted proteins | sample 131447metaG_FD_185979 | JGI IMG/M metagenome (GOLD analysis project Ga0256829, IMG submission 185979) | Hydrothermal vent microbial communities from Lau Basin, Pacific Ocean - 131-447 | ecosystem: Environmental > Aquatic > Marine > Hydrothermal vents | place: Pacific Ocean: Lau Basin | collected...
TAGTGTGGCGCATGGTCTGAATTCTCCAGTCTGTTGATTTGCTGTCTATGCAACTACAAATCTAACATAATCACTTGGGAATTCAGACCTTTTTTGTTGCCCTTTATTGTTTCATCGGACAGCAATGGGTTTCAGGTTAAAAACCACTCTATGCCTAAAGTGAACCAATACGTTTGGTTAGCGCCTCACTAATAACAACAGCCTGTTTGGGTGGCAGAAAAGATAAAATTTTACCCACCTGTTTTTCATTCATGCGAGAAAACATTTTCACAATGATGTCCATATCCATTCGAGCAATCACAGGAGCGGCTTTATCAGCCTTCATGCCTTCATAGACCGTCGTAAGTCGTTTAATCTTCTTATCATTGATACTTTTTTCTTGATCTAACAAGTCTTGAATGCGTGCTTCCAATGCTGTTAGCTCTTCGATGCGTTTGCTTGCAAGAGACTCGGCTTCTTTGGCAATAGTCTGACGCTCTTCAAGCTGTTTTTCACGCCTATCCATTTTATCACGTGCTGCCTGTAATGAGCTTGCATCTGGATTATCTTGCAAGCTTGCCTGTTTCTCTTCATCAATCGGCATAGAAGCTGCTGCTTCAGCTGATGGAAGCCATAAATCACCCCATAACGCTAAAGTTTCATCTGAAGGTGCTTTAATGTTTTTTTCAATAACTTCTGATGCAATATTTATATCTTCTTGCTGTAGAACAAGTTGAGCCTCTCCGTGCTGCATAAACGACAAACCAATGCGCCCAACGATAAACACCGTTAACAATGCCAACAACATTGGCAAAACTTGCCTATTCATGCGCTGAACCTTCACCAGCATACTTGGCAGCAAAAATATCATCCATTTGTTTTTGGCTATGTACATCCTTGGCTTTTAATACTTTCTTATCCAATGTTTGTTGCATTTTGTCATGTGAATCATGTTTTTGATTGGCTGCAACCCAATCTCGAATCAAAGCAGCCTCCGATTCATATAATTCATTCATCTCTGACTCAATCTGAAGTAAATATAACTGTTGTTCGCGCTTTGCAACTTCCATCATTAGCAACATGGATGCTTCTGTGCCAGCCTTAAGTGTCGCATCTCGCTGCACAAGCAGCTGCTGCATTGCTACTTCCACTTCACCACGCCTTTGTTGCAATACTTGCCGCTGGCGACCTAATGATGCCAATGCTTCCTGAGCTTTCGTACGCTCATTGTCAGCCAAACGGGCTAAAACTTGATGGGGTGATAAGCTCATGGGTTAACTGGCTGTTCTGTATTTTGCATCAACTGTAACAATTGCTGCAAAGCATCTTGGCGACGACACTTGCCATCGGGTGTCTGCTGGAGAAAATGTCGGATTTGCGGCATACGGGCAATCACACGGTCAAGCTCAGGATTACTGCCTTGTTCATAAGCACCCATATTAATCATATCCTCCATGCGTTCGTACAATGATAACTCTTTACGCAAGGAGCGTGCCGCATTCAAATGCGAGCTATCGCTTAATTGGGTTTCAAGCCGACTGATACTACGTTGCATGTTAATAGCAGGGTAATGACCTTGCTCAGCAAGCTTCCTATCCAGAACGGCATGACCATCCAAAATCGCCATCGCAGCATCTGCTACAGGATCCGCAGACAAATCATCACCCTCCACCAAAACTGTATACAAACCGCTAATATCACCGCGTTTCTCAGCCGACTGCGCGCCTGGACCAGCTCGCTCTAAAAGCTCCGCCAAAGCAGTAAAGCAAGATGGCGTATAACCTTTACTGGCTGGTGGCTCACCAAGCATCAAACCAATCTCACGCTGTGCCTGCGCAAAACGTGTCATGCTATCCATCATCAATAACACACGCTTTCCTTTATCTCTAAAAGCCTCTGCAATGGTTGTTGCCACCAGTGCAGCACGCACACGCAAAACAGGTGGCATATCTGAAGTCGCCACAACAACAATACTACGCTCTAAGGCTTCTTTCCCCAGTGATATATCAAGGAACTCGCGCACTTCGCGGCTTCGCTCACCCACCAAGGCAATGACATTAATATCTGCATCAGAATTGCGTGCCAGCATACCCATCAACATGCTCTTGCCCACTCCCGCACCTGCAAACAAACCCAAACGCTGCCCCCAACCCATGGGTAAACAGGCATCCATCATACGCACACCCAAATTCATAGGCTTGTCAATAATATGACGATCGTATGGATTTAAACGTTTTCCATGCAAAGGATAAGATTTTCCCGAGCTATGAGCCCCGCCGCCATCCATCGGCACACCCAATGCATCCAAAACTCGCCCTTTCAAGGCATCATCTACTTGTATGGAAGGCTCATACAATTGCGGAATAACCACATCACCAGGAGCCATGCCGCGCGTAGAACCTACAGGCATTAATAGTGTTCTATCATCACGGAAACCAACAACTTCAGCTTCAATACGATGGCCCGCAGAACATGCAATATCACACGCATGCCCTATGCTGCTGGTGAGTCCAGTCGCTTCAACCATTGGTCCTAAAACTTTATGAACACGACCTCGCAGAGGGTATGCAGCATGCTCTTTTATACTATCAAGAATTTGGCTGCGGTAAGCTTTGTCACCTAGCGATGGTTTCAGCCTAAAATTCATACAAGCTCTTCAAGCTCGCTTACATCACCTGCAGCCTGCAAGCGCATACGTAATTGTTCGATTGTTGTTTTAACTGCCTGCTCTGGATCAATTTGAATATCCTGTCGTTGTGATATTAAACGGCAACAACCAGCCTGCACATCAACTTGCGCTCTTAAACGCCACTTGCCTATATTATGTTCCTGCATCAAGCGTTCAAAAACACTCATATCATCGGGGTTCACCAACAATAATAAATCTGACACGCTAGGCATTTCTAAAGCCGCCCGTTGTACAGATACAAGCATCATTTCATAACGCTGCTCACCAAGCTCACCCAATGCATGCTCAATCACAGCTTGTGCAATATCCAATACTGTATCGTTGCAGGCATCCGATAAACTCCGTACTTGAGATTCCGCCTGTTGCAATAATATATCCAACTGTTCAAGGCTTTGCTCGGCTCGTTTAGCTCCCAAAGCCATACCTGCTTTTTCTCCCGCAGCATAGGCTTTGTCATAGGCTTCTCGCTCCATGATTTCAGCACGCCCTTGCGCCTCTTGTAGCATACGCTCCAATTCCTGCATGCGTTGCTCTTCTGCTGGCAATACAGGTGCAGAAATTTCAATCGCAGTCAGAGGTTCCGCACCTAAAACAGGGTAGGGAGATGAAGCCACTTCTTGATGCAATGCTTTATCCTCAGTGATAGGTAAAGGTGCTAATGCCACAAGGGTTTCTCCACCGACATCATACTTAATTTACACCATATCATCACCACCTCCCAATGTAATCGAGCCATCTTCATCGAGTTTACGTACCGAACGTAAGATTGTTTGCTGTGCATCTTCAACATCTGCCAATTTTAATGGACCCATGACCTGCATATCCTCACGCATAATCTCCGCCGCACGCTGTGACATATTGGCAAAAAAACTTTCCGCCAAATCTTCTGATGCGCCCTTTAAAGCACGTACCAAATCATCAGATGAAACATGTTTCAAAATAGTCTGAATATCTCGCGCTTCCAACTCAAGAAGATCTTCAAATACCAACAACAACTTATCTACTTGCGAGAATAGCTCTTCGTCTTTTTCTTCCAAACGCTCCAAAATAGGTCGTGAAACACTTTTATCCAAGGTCTTAAGAATCTCGACAACACTAACCATGCCGTCAAAGCTAATGCCCGTGTTACCTGTCGATTCTGATAATTCCTTCTCCAAAGTCTCTTCAATATCACGCACCAACTCTTGCGGTACACTTTCAATTTTAGACATCCGCATCACCACAGACATTTGCATATCTTCAGGCAGCAAAGAAATAACCTGACTTGCCACGGATGTATCTAAATTCCCCAGAATCAAAGCAATGGTTTGGGGGTGCTCTGCTTCAATATAACTCACAATCATTTCAGGTTTAATACGCGATAGTTTCTGCCAAACAGTAATTTTCATTGGTTGATTTAAATCTGTCAAAATGCGAGTTGCACGATCTTCATCAACAGCTAAATGTAACAGTGCCATCACATCTTTACGTGATGAGTGCATCATTGGATCATCAGAATCATGCATTTCCATATACTCATCAAGCACTTTTTGTAACACATCGCTTTCAATTTTGCCTAAATCAGCCATGCGTCTGGCAAGGCGTGACATCGTTGCATCATCCATAGCTTGCACCAAAGGAGCCGATGCTTCTGGACCCAAAGCAAACAATAAAATCGCAGCTTTATCTTCGCCATTTAATGTCCTTGTGGCTTTACTCATACCGTTCCAATCCACTCGTTCAATACTTTTTCTGCCCGCTCTGGATTCTGAGCCACCGCTTGTCGCGTACGTTCCATTTTTTCCAAGCGTGTACGCGCCTCATCGGATAACGTTGGCTGATACGTCAAGTTTGCACTTTCAGGGGTTTCCTCTGAATTTTCCTCTGGCGCAGAAATGCGTTGAGCCAATGGGCGCAGTAAGAACCATGCCAACAAAAATAGAGCAACACCAACCAAGCCGTAACGTAACATTTCCAAATAAAATGCTTTATTTTCAGTCGATTGCAATGCATCTGTATCTGACTGCGCAGAGATATCCAATAGCGGCATACTTTGCAACTCCACGGTATCGCCTCGATCCTCATCATAGCCCATCGCCCCACGCACCAATATCTGCAAACTTTTCAACTCATTTTTCCCGCGCGCTTTGAAGGTTTTATTACCTTCTGCATCCGTTATAAAACTACCTCCCACAATCACAGCAACAGAAAGTTTATCAAGATTACCAAAGGGGATAACGCGATGCTCTGTTGTAGAGCTTATTTCATAGTTTTTTGTTTCATCACGGCGGCTTGCACGATTGCCAGCCTGTGCGCTTGCAGAATTTCCACCCGCTTCTGCGGGGTTAGCACCTGGTGTGTTCGATGCCACACCAGGTACGCCCGTCGGCGATGATTGCGATGATGTGCGATTTTCTTCAGTGCTACTCTGACTGCGCAAAACCTGCTCATCAGGGTTATATTTCTTACTGTTTTGCTCGACATATTCACGGTTAATTTTAGCTGACACACGCACCACTGCTTGCCCAGAGCCTACAATTTGTTCAAGCATGGTCGTTAAACGACTTTCCATACGCTTTTCTATCTGACGTTGATAGTTTTGCATGCCTTCACCTTCACCCCCTGCCTGTGGGTCATCCTTGGAGGTTAATAAATTACCTGATGAATCAACAATGGTCACGGCTGATTTATCCAACTCAGGGATACTTGCTGCGACCAGGTTTTGAATAGCTTCGACAGTATTTTTTGGCAATCGTTTGCTGCCCATTAACTGCAACATCACAGATGCACTAGCCTTGCGATCATGATCGGCAAATGCAGATTCTTTAGGCATCACCAAATGTACGCGGGCAGCTGTCACTTGCGGCAACACCTCAATGGTACGCGCCAGCTCACCCTGCTGGGCGCGTTGTAAATTTATTTTTTGCGTAAAGTCACTGATACCAAATTCATTACCACGATCAAAAATTTCGAAACCAGAACCCGAGCCTGGCATCATATCCTGACTCGCTAGTTTCAAACGCATAGCATAAACCTTATCAGCAGGCACCAGTACAGTTCCACCACCTTCTAATTTATACGGTACATGTTCTTTTTGTAACATTTCAACAATTGCTGAAGCATCTTTTTCATTCATACCACTATAAATCGGGCGGTAAGGCGTTTCCGATGACCACAACATCAAACTAAGAAAGCCCACCAGCATCAAAGTTCCTGCAACAAAGAGCAAAATGCGCCGATGACCAACTAGGCTATTTTGAATCTGAATAAACTGGCTTGCTACAGGAGCAGAACCAGCACCTACCTCACCTTGCAATGGCACACCAGCTACCTGCGGTGCTGCTATTTGTTGGGTTTGGGGTAAATCAGCCATACATTGCTCCTAATCACTGTATTCATCATTCTTATAACGCCATCGAATAAAGCAGAACTCTCTTATTACACCTGCATACGCATCACTTCACGGTAGGCATCCACCATTTTATTGCGCGCCGCCATCATCAATTGAAAAGATAAACCCGCTTTTTTTACCGCCAGCATTGTCTCTGTAACATTGCCAACACCATCAACAGCCAATGTTTCTGCATTTTTAGCCGCCGTTTTGACATCATGATTTACTTCCGCTGTATATTGTTTCAATAAAGCACCAAAATTACCTTTTGATTTGCTACTTCCCATTTCTGTAGGTTGGGCGAGTTGTGAGGGTAGACCTTGAATATTCATCATTATCTCCTAGCGCATAAGTTCGAGTGATTTAAGAAACATCCGTTTGGAAGCCTCCATCACCGTAACATTGGCTTCAAAACTTCTTGCTGCTGAATTCATATCCACCATTTCTTGTACTGCATTCACATTGGGCATTTTCACATTACCATTCACATCTGCATCTGGGTTGCTAGGGTCATAGACTTCGCGAAACGGGCTTGGATCTTCAATTGTTTTAGCAACCTTGACCGATTGCAAAGAACCTGCTTGATTAAAAGAGCTTTGAAAAACCGATGAAAATGAACGACTCTCTGTAGAAACTGCCTGAAAAACAACTTGTCTGCGACGGTAAGGACCACCTTTTTCAGTACGCGTTGACTCTGCATTGGCAATGTTTTCGGCTACCACATCCAAACGCGCACGTTGCGCAGACAAACCTGCCGCGCTGACATGCATCGAAGAAAACAACGTATTAGGCATTAACGACCTCCTTCTTTAATTACATTTGCAAGGCCACTCAAGCGACCTCTTAAGATGGTCATATTCAACTCATGCATCATTTGGTTTTCAGCCATGGCTGTCATTTCCTTTTGTGTATCGACAGTATTTCCATCCATACGCGCAGAAATAGAAGCACGATTAAAAACCCCACCACTTAATGACGCAGATTTATGAGTTTGAAGATGAGAGGCATTGGTTCTAACCATTGAGGTTGAGGTTGAGGCTGACGCTGACTTTTCCGCCATGAAATCTGAAAATGTACGCGTATCTGCGCGGTAATGGGGTGTATCCGCATTGGCAATATTTGCTGCATACACGCTTTGCACTTTTTCACGTGCCGACATCGCTGATTCTAATCGTAAAAATCCAGCTCCAAACAATGACTGAGACATATTATCTCCCTACAGAAGATTGATAACGGTTACGCTCAGTTCCCTCTGAAAACGTAGTGATTGTAAACATAAAAGCCATCAACCACCTTGCTGCCCACCTAAACATTACATAAAATAAAAGCTTGCTTATATTTCGTCAGTTTTTTGACAGCCTAACCACCTCACCGTGCTTCAAAGCATCTTTTGTGAGGTTAGTTAAGCCAAAGCAATAGACATGCCAGAATGGTAGTCTTTGAGTTTATTGCGCAAGGTTCGAATGCTGATACCCAATAATTTTGCCGCTTCCGTACGGTTGCCTTGCACATGCTCCAACGTTTGTTCAATTAAAGCACGTTCCATATCCCGAATACTCATACCAGCCTGAACATCCACGCCTGAACTCTCATGGCTGGACGGCTGCGATGTAGCTGTAAAGCCCAAGTGTTCGAGGCGAATATATCCATCTAGGCTCATTAAAAATGCACGATGCATACAGTTTTCCAGCTCCCGAACATTACCCTGCCATGCATGCGTTTGAAGGTACGGCAATACATCATCGGCCAATATCGGTGCAGGTTTATGGTACATCTCTGCGAACTTTTGCAAAAAATGATCCGCCAATGGCTGAATATCACTGGGTCTTTGACGCAGTGCTGGTAATTGAATCATGACTACATTTAATCGATAATATAAATCCTGACGGAACTCGCCTTTTTCCACAGCCTGAACAATATTACGGTTGCTGGTGGCAATAATACGAACATCAACCTTCACAGGCTTACGACCACCAAGGCGATCCACCTCTCCTTCCTGCAAAACACGCAACAGCTTGGCCTGTAAATGTAGCGGCATCTCAGTGATTTCATCAAGCAATAAAGTTCCTTCATGGGCAATTTCAAATTTACCAGGGCGCGATTGTGTTGCACCTGTAAACGCGCCTTTCTCATGCCCAAACAGTTCAGATTCAAGCATACCTTCAGGAATAGCCGCACAGTTAATCGCCACAAAGGCACGATCTCTCCGGTTTGAACATTGATGCACATAACGCGATAAACGTTCTTTTCCTGTTCCTGATTCACCCACCACCAAGACAGATGCCTGACTCGGCGCAACCAATGCCACCTGATCCAATAAACGACGGGTATCAATATCTTGGGTGATAAACACATCACTACCCTGACGCTGTGTTTCAGCTTGGCGGCTAAGTTCAGCCTGATGACCCGCCTTACGCACATAGATTTCCATCGCCTCATCAGGGCAAGGAAGCATTCGATAATCCATCACACCCAATTGCATTAAATCTTCAGCACGGTTGGCATCACCTTGCGCTGCCAACACAACTATATTTGCCTGCGGCTGTTTTCCAAAGAGCTTCTGAACACGCGATAACACCGTTAAACCATCCCAAATAAGTATAATCGCATCACATTCAGGCATCCACTGCTCTATTTCACCAGTCTCCGCATACGAAGTTACAGGCGTATCAGGCAGCATGCGCCCCAACTGCACACGCACATCTGCTTCAACCAACTCTGGAAAGCCAAGTAAATAAATAGGCGTACGCACTGTCATGGATACTCCTTCAATAATGTTTTGGCTTTTTTATCAACGATAGCAAGTGCCGCCAGCGATGCATAAATGCCCGCACTGGCATCTTGACTCTGCGCCTCTAAACTCTCTAATGCTTGTTTGTACTTGCCTGTTTTCAACTGACAAATGCTATAATGGTATAACCAAGCAGCATCTCGCCTCTTCTCATCAACCTGTGCATATAGACTTTCCGCCTTTTGATAATCCTTGGCCTTAAACACGTTATTCGCCTGCTCAATAAGCCCCATGGCAGCATCGGCACCTGGCATGAAGACATACTCTTGCCAAGCTCGTGCTGCCATATGCCAATGTTTTAGTTTTTCTGCAATTCCAGCTCGCACCTTCCAATAGGTTAAACGCTCTTCTATAGTTATATCATCTACAGCTATTGCAATAATGCTTTGTGAGGCTGCTGTTGGTTTATTTTCCTGCAACTGCATTCTAGCAACCAGTAAAAGCATTTCGGGTCGGTATAGGGTAAATTCATGTTCATCCAACCAAGCCAATACTCGTCCAACACCAGCAGCATCACCACGGTCCAACCACAAGCGAGCTCGTTCCAACATCACCTTCTGACCCCACACACTGCCATTGGCACGCTTATAAAGTTTGCGAAGCAAGACCTCAGCCTGCTCATAAGCCATCAGCATGCGTAAAGCATGTGCCACACCGAGTTGCAGACGAGCAACATCCAAGTTATCACGGCGAAAAACAGGAAAACGCTCCCAAATAGCAACCACCTCGACCCATTTCTCAGCAGCTAGAAACTCCTGTAATTTTTGTTCAAAAAAGATAATACCTTCATGCAGCGCAACTGCCCGATAATCTTTTATTTCAGAATGCGCCACACGAGAGAAAAGATCCAATGACACCATGTCAATTTGTTTCGGGCTACGCTTAGGATCACTGTGATTTAAACGCCGCCACAAACGAGCCAAATCCAATTGTGCTTCATTCTCAATAGATGATAATTGATTTCGATCTGCCAAGCCTTTTAAGGCAATAATGACTGGCTTCAAGGTGTGATAATCTTGACTGTTTTGATGAGCAATCATCAACTTTCGCATAAAAGCTTTCTTTCCAAGCTTTTCCCCTGCTTCTTGCTCTGCCAAGAGGTCATATTCACGCTCAATACGATCCAATGATTTTGCTCTATGCAATAACCATAAATCTGCTCGCAACAAGCGCACCAAAGCAACATAATCTCCACTAAGATAGTCATTTAAAAAACCATCCGCCTGCTTCATTGCCTCTTTATCTCTATTTCCCATGTGTAATAATTGAATATATGTAAACCAAAGATGCTCATCCCTTCGCACTTCATTGGGATATTTCTTAAAAGCTCCATCCAATTGTTTTAAGGCTATGACATTGCGCCCTTCAGCTATATCAACCACAGCAAGCCATGCCTTGGCAAGTGCTTCTTCCCGACTATCCAACGCTACACCCAAGCCATACTGGATAAGGCTAGAACGTGCCTCATTCCATTTCCGCTGCCCAATATAAATGCGTGCCATGAGCATCGCTGCCTGCACTGACTCTTTATTGTTTGGATAATCAGAACGCAATTCTCGCGCATATTTCAATGCTACTTTTTCATCACCATGTTTCCAATGCAGCCAAGCCAAACGCCACGTCAACTCTGGGGCATCAATGCGATCAGGAAACTCTTTTATCAAAGCTTTAATCGCATTTACAGCCAACGAAATATCATCATAATATTGAGCCTGTGAACGCATCTCTTGAGCATCCGCAATCAACGATAATAACTCAAAACGTTCTTTATCTTTCAGGGTTTCATTGCCAAGCAAGGCTTGAGACATACGAATTGATTGCTCGGGGCTGCCATTATTCAAAAAAACTCGAATGCCATCTACCCGCTCACTCGCCATCAGTGTTTGGGAAAGCAAACACATATAGCACAGCAACAAAATAATATATTTAGACAACATAATGCCGACAACGCAAAATTCATGCCGAAAAATCTCTTATCTATTTTTCATTTATAAGCATGCGTATTCGTGGGTGTTTTCGAGGCTCGATTTCAAACGTCTACTACGCCCAAAGAAAACATTATAGCCTTGTTTTCATGAGCCAACAACACTGCTGTCCGATGAAACTTCCATGCGTTCCCTCTTAGAGCTTATGACGTAAAGCTTTTATATAGCTATCACTTGTGGGACAGTAAATAATATCCATGCTTGAACGTCATTCTCGCGAAGGCGGGAATCCAGTGTTTGAAGAACATTCTGGATACCCGATCAAGTCGGGCATGACGATATATAACTTTCGTCGGACAGTAGTGAGCCAACAAAGCCTTTTACATGCTATTCAGCGATAGCAACCAAGCCTTTCTTTTTGATTTTTTCGACCAGAGTGGTGCGATTCATCGACAAAAATTTGGCAGCCTGATTTTTATTCCAGTCATAACGTTTGAGAGCTGAAAGAATTAAATGGCTTTCAAACTCATCCACAATACCTTTAAAGTCCAAATTATCATGTTCCTCAATATCAATGCGAAAGCCTTGCATAGCACGCTGACCTTCATTCAACATTCGTGATGGCAAATCATCCAAAGTCACTTCACCCGCACGCTTTAATGTCGCAATGCGTTCAATAAGATTCTGCAACTCACGCACATTACCAGGCCATCTGTAATGCAGAAAAGCCTTCTTCGCAACCTCATCAAAACCCTGAATTGATGTCTTCTTTTTGCTATTAAATAATGCCATAAAATGCTCTGCCAGCAACAACGAATCTTCGCCACGCTCGCGCAATGCTGGCAACTGTAATGGAATTACATTCAAGCGATAAAATAAATCCTCACGAAAGCGTCCTGCCTCAATTTCTTGCTCCAAATCCCTATGTGTCGCGGCAACCACACGTACATCAACATGCATGCTTTGATGGCTACCAACAGGTTCAAAACAACGCTCTTGCAAAACACGCAGTAGTTTAACTTGCAGTTTGGCACTCATATCACCAATTTCATCAAGGAATATCGTCCCCCCATTGGCAACTTCAAAACGCCCTGCCCGCGCCCGAACTGCACCAGTAAAGGCTCCCTTCACATGTCCAAAAAGTTCCGATTCCAGCAACTCTTCAGGAATTGCCCCACAGTTAATTGATACAAATGGCTTGCTTGCACGGTTGCCCGAAGCATGCAATAAATTTGCCAATACTTCTTTGCCCGTACCCGACTCACCAGTAATCAATACCGTACTATCCGAATCTCCTAGCAATTTCGCTGTTTCACGAATTTTGCAAATCGATGCACACTGACCCATCAATAACTCAGAGTTACTGTCTACTGCCAGCTTTTTTTTCAATGTTTGATGTTCTTGTTTAAGTTGGCGTTTTTTTATCAACTCTTCAATACGCAAGAGCAACTCGCCCAAATCAAAAGGCTTCTTGAGAAAGTCATCAGCTCCCAAACGAACCGCCTCAACAGCCGTATTCACTTCCGAGTAGCCAGTCATCAAGATAATGCCCATGTCGGGATCTGCAGCATGAAACTCTTTCAATAAATCAATTCCACTACCATCAGGCAGGCGAATATCGAGTACCGCAACATCATATTTACCCTGACTCATCGCTTCACGCGCACGCATGGCATTGGCTGCTGTTGTCACATGATAATTTGCATCTTCTAGTGTTTCTTGAAGCGTCATGCGAAGATCTTCTTCATCATCCACTAGCAGCATATAAGCAGTCTGTTTCACGTTTCAGTCTCCCCCGTTGGCATCCGTTTCAAACTCAAACCATCATCCCACAGAAAACAGTGATATTGTAGCCTCCATTATGCAAAAGTCAAAATTATGACGCTAAGACTTCCCTTATTTATGCATAATAACTAAACCATCCAAATCATGCGTCAAAAAACAGTCTATTCCATATCAGCAAGATTCGCTAGACTTCCTAATCGGGGCATTAAAGCATCGTTCTAGAATAAACGATTGTAGCAAAATTTCATGGGGTTGGGGTGGTTTTTAGATGGATTTGAGACGAATAGCACCGCTATTCAACGAAAATACAGCTAACAAGCGGCCAATACCCATGATTTTACACCTACTGGCTTTAAGTCCGACATACTCCTAGCATCACTCTTATTCTACGACTAAACTAGGGAGGTGCTGATTAACTCTGGATGAGTGGATATGCGATTCAAAATTTTCAACCCCAAGGCGGCAAGCGCAAGTAATAGCACCGCTATTGTTAAGTTTGCCAACGCCAGCGTTGGTAATTTTGG
>Ga0256829_1002659_pt1 | contig 13063 bp, 12 predicted proteins | sample 131447metaG_FD_185979 | JGI IMG/M metagenome (GOLD analysis project Ga0256829, IMG submission 185979) | Hydrothermal vent microbial communities from Lau Basin, Pacific Ocean - 131-447 | ecosystem: Environmental > Aquatic > Marine > Hydrothermal vents | place: Pacific Ocean: Lau Basin | collected...
TGCACACCCTGTTGCCAGATCAGCTTGCGCACGCGGGTCAGTGCGGCAGGAATATCGCCCAGCTGCAATTGTGATTCAACACCCAGTGTCAGGGCGAAACGTAAAAAATGCTCATCGATGCCCGGCGGCAGGGCTTCCACACGTTTCAGCAAGGCGGCATCCATGTGCTGACTACGAAGGATTTGCAAACGCTCACGCTCCCATGTCATCCAGTCGACCGGGTTGTCCGCGAAGCCGGGCTGTTCGGCATCCATACGCCGCAACGCCAGTTGTGGCGCGCCACTGCTGGCCAACAGGGAAATTTCATGTAGTGCAGCAGCCACATCCGCCGCCTGCGCGGTCGCGGCCAACAACCACAGGCCGGCCAGCAGACCGGCACAATACTTTCCCGCCACGCAAACAAAAACGGGCAACCTGTGGCCAGGTTGCCCGTGCGTTTTTTTCGGGGCGGAAGCCAGCGGCTGCCGCATACCCCTACAGCTTCTCTTTGATACGTGCCGACTTGCCGGAACGCTCGCGCAGGTAGTACAGCTTGGCGCGACGTACGTCACCGCGACGTTTCACGGAAATGCTGTCGATACTCTGGCTGTAGGTCTGGAACACACGCTCAACACCTTCGCCGTGGGAGATCTTGCGTACCGTAAAGGCCGAATTCAGCCCCCGGTTACGTTTGGCAATGACCACCCCCTCGAAAGCCTGCAGGCGTTCGCGGTTGCCTTCTTTCACCTTGACCTGCACGACCACGGTATCGCCGGGTGAAAAGTCCGGTACGTCCCGGGTCATCTGTTCCTTTTCGAGTTCTTCAATGATATTGCTCATGTCTCTATCCCCTGCTACGGGCCTTTATCCGAATCTGTCGTATGCTGCTCGCGGATATATTCCTCGAGCAGCGCCTTCTGTTCATCGCTGAGCTGAAGCTGTTCCAGCAGGTCGGGCCTGCGTTCCCAGGTTCGTCCCAGCGACTGTTTGTGTCGCCAGCGTTCGATGTCGGCGTGATTGCCGCCAAGCAGAACAGCCGGCACAGCCTTTCCGTCGATCACCTCGGGCCGCGAATAATGCGGGTAGTCCAGCAGGCCGTCCATAAAGGAGTCCTGCTCGGCCGAGTCCCCGTCACCCAGCGCCCCCGGCAACAGGCGGGCGATGGCGTCGATCCAGACCAGCGCGGCGGGTTCGCCACCACTCAGCACATAGTCACCGATCGACCATTCTTCATCGACATCCTGTTCGATGAGTCGCTCGTCGATACCTTCGTATCGGCCTGCCAGCAACACCATGTGCGGCAGTCTGGCAAAACGTTTCGCCGCGGACTGGTCAAACCGCCGGCCCTGCGGGCTGAGGTATATCACCGGCCCGTCGCCGCGCGCGGCTTCTATCGCGGCATGCACCGGCTGCACCTGCATCACCATGCCGGGTCCGCCGCCATAGGGGCGGTCGTCAACCCGGCGGTTGCGGTCATCCGTGTAGTCGCGCGGATTCCATAAGCCCAGTTCGAGCAACTGCTTTTCCTGCGCGATACGCGGGATACCCCAGCGGCACGCCTCCCGAATCATCTCGGGAAACAGTGTCACCACATCAATGCGTGTTGACACTTCAGTAATCCTTGTCCCAGTCGACGCGAATCCGGCCCTGCGCCAGGTCGACCTCGACGATCACCTGCTTCATCACGAAGGGGATGAGTCGTTCCCGTTCACCCCTGACCACCAGCACATCGTTGGCCCCGGTCTCCAGCAGGTGATCCACCCGGCCGAAATCTTCGTCCTCGAGGTTTAGCACCTGCAAACCGATCAGGTCATTCCAGAAATACTCGCCTGGCTGCAAGGCCGGCAACTGATCGCGACGAATGCCGATTTCACACCCGATCAGCAACTGCGCCTGGTCCCGATCCGTGCAACCCGCCAGTCTCGCTACCACACCTTTACCGTGTGCGCGACCCTGCTCCGGTTCCGCCAGCTGCCAGTCATCCTGATCGCGCCGCAGGTACCAGGGCTTGTACTGGACGATATTCTCACGCGGCTGGGTAAAGGAGTAGACCCTGACCCAGCCACGGACCCCGTAGACCCCTGATATACGGCCTACCGGAATAATCTGCGAATCTGTCTCGCGTTGGCTTACTGCGGCTGATCCTTGAGCAGTTTGGCCACGCGTTCCGACGTGCGTGCGCCCAGGCTGACCCAGTGCTGTACACGTTCGGCGTCGATTTTCAGACGTGTTTCGCCGCCCGTGGCGACAGGGTTGAAATAGCCAACACGTTCGAGATAGCGACCGTCCCGACGATTGCGGGAATCGGTGACCACCACGTGGTAAAAGGGCCGTTTTTTCGCACCACCGCGCGACAGTCGAATTGTTACCATCGGGACTAAACCTCTAAACACAGCATAAGTAAATAACGCGTCAGGCGATTCGGCCTGCGCGGAAAAGCGGGCATTTTACGCGAATCCGGCAGAAAGTGAAGCACTTGCGAAGAAATATCGTCATAGCGCCAACGGTCGGTGAATTCTACCCGGCCCACTGCCCCCCTCGCGCCGGTGTATCGGCAGACTTTCCAGACAATGTCGACAATCTTTACGCATCGGACACCCCACCAAACACTGTGCTAAAAACAATTTAATCTATATTTATCATGGTATTAAAAGACTTATAGTGGATACAAACACAGGGCCGGTTTGTCGGCGTTATTTACACAGAAAAATGTCCGCGCTATTTGCTGACACCGCAGACAGGTATAACTTGTTGTTTTTTATTGAGTTGATCTTTCTGGCACAGGGCTTGCTTTTCTTCCACCTGAAGGAACGAAGTGGGTAATAATCCAGTTTGTGTATTTCCTGAAGGGGCGATTGAGCGCCAGCTGTCTCGAGAAGCGGCCTGCGGCAATCGAAAAATCCTTCCGCCGGAAACAACAGATAACCAGCACCGGCGGCAGGGGGGAAATTATAATACGTCCTACTGCTACGGCGAGCCCGAGAGTCTCGCCGTTTTTATTTCAGGGGAAGGGAAAACCCTGGGGCATCTTGCCCTTCATGCCGCGCATCATGTTCTTCATGCCGCCCTTGGACATTTTTTTCATCATCTTCTGCATCTGCGTGAACTGCTTGAGCAGGCGATTCACATCCTGAACCTGGGTCCCGGAACCTGCCGCGATACGCCGCCGCCGTGAACCTTTGATAACATCCGGGAAAGCACGTTCTTTCGGTGTCATGGAGCGAATAATGGCCAGCATGCGGGCCATGTCCTTGTCCTTGACCTGGTCACGGACATTCTGCGGCAGCTGGCTCATGCCGGGCAGCTTGTCGAGCAGGCCGCCGATGCCGCCCATACCCGCCATCTGTTCCAGCTGGTCATGGAAATCGGTCAGGTCGAAACGTTTGCCCTTGTGCAATTTTTTCGCCAGCCGTGCCGCTTTTTCCTTGTCGACCTTTTGCTCGACCTCTTCGACCAGGCTGAGAATATCCCCCATCCCGAGAATCCGCGAGGCGACACGATCCGGGTGGAATGGCTCCAGCGCTTCGGTTTTCTCCCCCACGCCGAGGAACTTGATCGGTTTACCGGTAATACTGCGGATCGACAGGGCGGCGCCGCCGCGCGCATCACCGTCCGTCTTGGTGAGGATGACGCCGCTCAGGGGCAATGCATCATTGAATGCACGTGCGGTATTGGCGGCATCCTGGCCTGTCATACTGTCCACCACGAACAGCGTTTCGATAGGCTGCACGGCCTGATGGATCTGTTTGATTTCGTCCATCATCGCTTCGTCGATATGCAGACGGCCGGCGGTATCGACAATCAGCACATCGACGTGTTGTTTGCGTGCCTGGTCCAGCGCCGCCGTGGCGATATCCACCGGACGCTGGTCTGCATGACTCGGGAAAAACACCGCGCCGACTTCACCGGCCAGGGTTTTCAACTGTTCGATTGCCGCAGGACGGTACACGTCACAACTCGCCACCATGACGGACTTCTGCTTGCGCGCTTTCAACCAGCGCGCCAGCTTGCCCGTGGAGGTGGTTTTACCGGAGCCCTGCAAACCCGCCATCAACACCACGGCAGGCGGTTGTGCATTGAGCTGCAGTTCGTCACAGGCCTCGCCCATCAACGCGACCAGCTCGTCATTAACGATCTTGACCAGCGCCTGGCCGGGCGTCAGGCTTTTCAGGACTTCCTGGCCGACCGCACGCTCACGCACCTTGTCGATAAAGTCCTTGACCACCGGCAAGGCCACATCGGCCTCGAGCAGGGCCATGCGCACTTCGCGCAGGGCGTCCTTGATGTTGTCCTCGCTCAGGCGCCCCTGCCCGCGCAGGCGCTTGATCGTGCCGGTGAGGCGATCTGTCAGATTCTCGAACATGAAATAACTTCCCGCTGAAATATGGCGGGATTATAGCGTGAAGCGGTCGCCCCCGCACAGGCGCTGCACGTCGAGCGCCTCGATCTGGTCACGGCACTGACCGAGGATACGTTCCTCGCTACCGGGCTTGAGATGAGTCAGATAGAGCCGTGGACGGTGGCGCAGTTTTTTCAGGTCAGCGGCCAGCAGGCCCGGGCAGTAGTGGCACGCCTTGCTGCTGAGTTCACGATCCTCATCCGCGAAAGCGCTCTCGACGATCAGCATGTCCAGCTTCTCGTGACGGTTGAGCGCCGTCCAGAAGCCTTCGTTGCTGGTGGTGTCGCCACTGAAGGCGAAGCTGCCGACACCATTCTGGACACGGTAACCCGCTGCCGGCACCGCGTGGTTGACCGCAATCATTTCCACACTGCGGTTACCCACCCGGATACGCTCCCCGGGCTGCATTGCCTCGAAGCGCAATACCGGCGCCTCGGCACTGGGCAGGCAGGAGAAATCCGGCCAGATCTCCCAGTTGAAAATATGGTCTTTCAGGGCGCGCAGTGTTTCCTTACGCGCATGCAGCACGACGGGTTCGCGGATATGGTCGAAGATCGAATCCAGCAACATGGGTATGCCGGCAATGTGATCCAGGTGAGAATGCGTGACAAAAATATGCCGGATGCGCTTCATCTCATCCAGGTCGAGTTCGGTCAGGCCGGTACCGCCATCGATCAGGATATCACCGTCCACCAACAGGGACGTTGTCGTCATATCCGTGCCAATACCACCACTACACCCCAGTATTCTCAGTTCCATCGTCTTGATTCCGGTTATCGTCTGACAGGGGTAATGCGAGACCCGTGCCACGCCGGTTCACAGGGAAAATATCGACCCGGTCACAGTTTCCGGCCCTTTTCGGGCAGATCTGTGTGACCTGTGCAACATCGCCGATGCAACTGCCGCTATGCGTCAGCCACAGTGACCCAGACGGGCGGCTTTGCCCCGGTGACAGCACAAGGCTTTAAGCCCCCGTTGGCTTATGCCATCATTGCCGGATGAATACCAACCTGCTGTCCATCGCAGCCATCTTTTTTTACCTGCTGACCAGCGTGGCGCTGGCCATGCGCCTGGGCGGCTGTACCTCAAAACTCTCCGCGCACCGCCGCGCCGTTCTCCTGCCGGGCCTGGTGGCTGTCATACTGCACGCTGCCGCGCTATATCCCGAGCTGGTGACGGGCCAGGGCTTCAACCTCGGTTTCTTCAATGCCGCCTCACTCATCGCCCTGCTGACGATGGCGCTTTTGTTGCTGGTTTCCATCTGGCAACCGGTCGAGTCACTCGGTATCCCGGTATTTCCCGTGGCGGCAGCCACACTGGGGCTGTCCGCCCTGTTTCCCGTTAAACACCCCATCACCGATACCAGCTGGCAACTGGATATGCACATCCTGTTTTCCGTACTGGCCTACAGCCTGTTTGTTCTGGCAGCCGTGCAGGCGGTACTGCTGGCCATCCAGGACCGTCACCTGCGCAACCGCCAGCCTGTCGGTTTTGTACGCGCCCTGCCACCACTCCAGGTCATGGAAAAGGTGCTGTTCCAGCTGCTTGGCGCCGGCTTTGCCCTGCTGACCATTGCCTTGCTGACCGGGTTTTTCTTCCTCGAGGATATTTTTGCGCAACACCTGGTGCACAAAACCATCCTGTCAATTGCCGGCTGGATCATTTTCGGGGTGCTGCTGTGGGGACGCTGGCGGTTCGGCTGGCGTGGCCGCAAGGCCATCCGCTGGACACTCATCGGCTTTGCCCTGCTGGCGCTTGCCTACTTCGGCAGCAAGCTGGTGCTGGAACTGATCCTGCACGGCAATCCCTGACAAACCGCGCCGGTCAGCATACAATCACCCTGACTCCGGCAACCAGGTCATAGCTCCTTGGACGACTTACCGCTTAGCGTGCTGTTCGGCATACTGGTATTCCTGATCATACTGTCGGCGTTCTTTTCCGGGTCGGAAACCGGGTTGATGACGCTCAACCGCTACCGCCTGCGCCACCTGGTGCGGGCACGACATCGCGGCGCGGTACGCGCGCACAAGTTGCTGGAACGCCCGGATCGCCTTATCGGACTGATCCTGCTCGGTAACAACTTCGTCAACATCCTGGCCTCCACGCTGACCGCGGTCATCGCCTTTCGTATCGCCGGCCAGGCCGGTCTGATGGTCGGCGCCGCCCTGCTCACACTGGTCATCCTCATCTTTGCCGAGGTGACGCCCAAAACCCTCGGCGCCCTGCACCCGGAACGGGTGGCCTTCCCCGCCGCGTTTGTCTACGGGCCACTGCTGTGGCTGCTCTACCCTTTCGTCTGGGCTGTCAACGTGATCGCCAATTCCCTGTTGCGCCTGATCGGCGTACGTCCCAACCAGAGCGCCACACACACCCTCAGCCAGGAAGAGTTGCGCACCGTGGTGCTGGAAGCCGGCGCCATGATCCCCAAACGCCACCAGGACATGCTGCTGAACATCATCGACCTGGAAAAAGTCACGGTCGAAGACATCATGGTGCCGCGCAAGGAAATCAACGGCATCGACCTGGATGAGGACTGGAACACCATCATGCGCCAGATCATCAACAGCCAGTACACGCGACTACCGGTATATCGCGGCAGCATCGATCACGTTATCGGCTTTATCCACCTGCGCAAGATACTACCCCTGCTGAAACTCGAGGAACTGGACCAGGAGGCGCTGGAAAAATCCATCCGCGAACCCCTGTTCATTCCCGAAAGCACGCCACTGAACCGCCAGCTGCTGAATTTCCAGCGCGAACGACGGCGCGTGGGGCTGGTGGTTGACGAGTACGGCGATATCCAGGGACTCGTCACCCTCGAAGACATACTCGAGGAAGTGGTCGGTGAATTCACGACCGACCCGTCCACCAGCAACAAGGATATTATGCCGCAGGAGGACGGCAGCCACCTGGTCAACGGGACGGTCACCCTTCGCGAGCTGAATCGCGCACTGCACACGGAATTCCCCACCGATGGGCCAAAAACCCTGAATGGTCTCGTGCTGGAATACCTGGAAGACATCCCGCAACCGGGCACCAGCCTGCTGCTGTCCGGTTATCCGGTCGACATCGTACAGACCCAGGGCAACCTGATAAAAACCTTGCGGCTACATATCAGCCAGCGACGACCGGTGGCCGAAAAGAACGGGGAAGTCACTGATTGACGCATCTCTGGAAAAACGACACCTCAGATTCGGCCCTTTCTGCCGCTGACTATACCGGGAAGCACCGGTAATACCTGTATGGGGACAGCACATGGCACGACTGACATTGTCATTCAAGGGTCAGAAACTGAAGATCTTTACACTGGAAACAACCGAATCGTTTATCGGCCGTGACGACAGCTGTGCTATCTTCATTGACAGCCTGGCTATCGCGCCACACCACGCCACCCTCCTGTGTAGTGAAGAAGGCTGCCGCATTGAACCGATCGTTACAGAAAACATTGTCCTCGTGAATGGCGCCCGTATTGAAAGCGCGCATGTGCTCGAGGAAGGTGATGACATACAGGTCGGCAAACATACCCTGAAATACTCGGCAGAGCCGGTCAGTATTGCCGGGGAAACACCCGACGCGCCCTCGCAGACCACGCTGTCTGTGGATACACACGGATGGCTGCAAATCCAGAGTGGTTCACACCTGGGGCGCACAATCCGTCTCAACAAGGCTTTTACACGCATCGGCAACCCCGACAGCCACCTTGCCGTAATCGCACACCGCAATGACGGCTATTACCTGTCACACCTGAACGGTGAACACTCTCCTCGCGTCAACGACCGGGACACCGGTGACTCAACCTACAAGCTCTGTCACGGGGATCGTGTTAACGTGGGTGAACTTCAGGTACAGTTTTTCTCGGATTCTGCACCCACCCGGCAGGAGAATCATGACATGAATGAAACACCCCCGCACACGGAACAACGCAAGTTCAGTCGTATCCCCTTCGACGTCAGCGTCACCCTGCACCTTGACGATGCGCGGTGGGAAACCACGCTGACAGACATTTCCCTGCATGGCGCCCTGATCCTGACGCCGGAACGCTTCGAACCTGTCATGGACGCGCAATACCAGCTTGAGATTCACCTGGAAGGCGGCCCGGACATTACCATGGAGACGCACGTGGCGCACCAGGAAGCCGGACACACCGGCATGCGTTGCGATGACATCGATGTGGACAGCATCACCCACCTGCGCCGACTGGTTGAACTGAACCTGGGCGACCCAAAGCTGCTGGAACGTGAACTGTCGGCGCTCACCCCGGCCGAACCGGCCTGAGTCTTACTGCCCGGCAAACCAGTCCATCACTTCCGCGTAGCGCGACACCGCGCAAATCTCCAGCCCGTCAATGGCGGATTTTGGCGCATTGGCGGCCGGCACCAGCGCGCGCCGGAAACCCAGTTTTGCCGCTTCGTGCAAACGCTGCTGCCCGTTGGGGACCGGCCGGATCTCGCCTGCCAGCCCAACCTCACCGAATACCACCAGGTCGTTGGGCAGGGTACGGTCACGAAAACTCGACAACACCGCCAGCAACATCGACAGGTCAGCCGCTGTTTCGGTGACCCGCACGCCGCCGACCACATTGACATAGACATCCTGATCCCCCATCAACACGCCACCATGACGGTGCTGCACCGCCAGCAACATGGCCAGCCGGTTCTGTTCCAGGCCGAGCGTCACCCGTCGCGGGTTGGACAGCTGGCTGTCGTCCACCAGTGCCTGCACCTCGACCAGCATCGGTCGCGTGCCCTCCATGGTAACCAGGATAATACTGCCCGCCACCGGTTGTTCATGCCGCGACAGGAAGATGGATGAAGGGTTGCGCACTTCCTTGAGGCCCCGGTCGGTCATGGCAAACACGCCCAGCTCATTGACGGCGCCAAAGCGGTTCTTGATGGCGCGGATAACGCGGTAACGCCCACCGGCGTCACCCTCGAAATACAGCACTGTATCGACCATGTGTTCCAGTACACGCGGACCGGCCAGGGTGCCTTCCTTGGTGACATGCCCGACCAGGAACAGGGCCGTGCCGGTCTGCTTGGCAAAGCGCACCAGCTGCGCGGCACTTTCGCGCACCTGCCCGACTGAACCGGGCGCCGACTGCAAGGCCTCGGTATACAGGGTCTGGATGGAATCGATAACCATCACCTGCGGCGTCTCGATACGCGCGTGTTCAATAATCCGCTCTACCGAGGTTTCCGCCAGCAGGCGCAACTCGTCAGCGCCGACAGCGAGCCGATGCGCACGCAGGGAAACCTGCTCGGGCGATTCTTCGCCGGTCACGTAAAGGGCTTTCAATTCGCCGGAAAAAGCCGCCAGCGCCTGTAACAACAGGGTGGATTTGCCGATACCCGGATCACCGCCGATCAACACCACGGAACCGGCTACCAGTCCGCCACCCAGCACACGATCCAGCTCGTGCACCCCGGTTGATACCCGCGTCTCCCGCCCGGGCTGCACCGCGCCCAGGTTCTGGATTTGCGCGCCACCCTGCCCGGCATAGCTGGTGAAGCGTGGCTTGTTGCTGCCGGAAACCGGGGCAGCCGCCAGGGCCTCGCTCATACTGTTCCAGGCGCCACAATCCGCACACTGGCCCGCCCATTTGGGCGCCAGCGCGCCGCATTCACTACACTGGTACTGGAGTTTTGGCCTGGCCATGGGCGCAGAGTGTACCCTCAGCCACTGCCCGATGGCCACATTACTGTTGTACAAGGGCGGGCATTTCTGGCAGGCTTGGCACTCACTATGTCGCGGGCAACGCGCATACTGAACACGCTGTGGATGGGAGAAGCAAGACGTGAAACAAAGCGACGACGACATTCTTCAACGCAGACTGAAACACCTCAAGGTAACCAACGACCCGATACACAATGCCGTCTGGGTCGAATTCATGTTCAGTGGCCGGCCCTGCTTCACCACGGCCCTGCTTGATGAACTGCTGGTTGCCCAGCATTCCATCCGCCAGACGGCCCAACAGCAATACCGTCTGGCAGACGCCAACCGACTACAGTTCCAGGTGCTCGCCTCAACCGATACGCGCGCATTCAATCTTGGCGGCGACCTGACCCACTTCATCGAACTCATCGAACAACGTGATCGTGATGGCCTGCTGGCCTATGCAAAAACCTGCATCGACATACAGTTTGCCTCGGTAACGCACTATGACATCCCCTTTACCACCATCGCGCTGGTACAGGGCGAAGCCCTGGGCGGTGGTTTTGAAGCCGCGCTTTCAAACAATGTCATCATCGCCGAAGAATCCGCCCGCTTCGGCTTTCCGGAGTTGAGTTTCGGCATGTTCCCCGGCATGGGCGCCATTTCCCTGCTCACCCGAAAAATCACACCCGCGATGGCCCGGCGTCTGATTATGGATCGTCGCGTACACTCGGCCGAAGCACTGTACGATATGGGCGTTATCGATATACTCGCTGCGGATGGCGAGGGTCGTGAGGCCGTCGTAAACTACATGCAACGCCACAGTGATATTGCACCCGGCCTGCACGGGTTCCAGGCGGCCGTAGACCGGGCCATGCCCGTCAGCTATGAAGAGCTGTATGATATTGTGGAACACTGGGTAGCTACGGCCCTGCAACTCAGCGAGAAGAACCGCCGGCTCATGGCCTATTTTGCCCGCGCTCAAAGCCGGCAACAACGTTCACAGTTACCGCCCCTGGTGATCGACCGGCGACATCTCTCGCCTTCCTGAAGACTAACCTGTCTTGCGCGGGCTGTTTACCCGGTGGCGCAGAGCTTCCAGTGCCGTATCCGTGGCCTGTTGCAGTCGTCTGAGCCCGGCAATGCCATTGCCCGGGAAATCCGCTTCACGGATGTTCTGCGCCTGCGCGCTTAATGCCGCCAGTTGCTTCAGACCCAGGTACATGGCGGCGCCTTTCAGTGCGTGGGCACTATCACGAAATGCGACCAGGTCCTGATCCGCCAGCGCAGACTCCAGCACGCGGAGATCACGGTTGGCGTCACTCTCGAAATTGGTGATGATATCCCGCATAAACTGGTCGTCACCGTCACCGAGCAACTCCAGTTTTTCAAACTCCTCACCATCAATGACACACAAATCTTCATCGACAACATCCGGCTCCGCCATGTCTGCTTCGTCCACACTGCCCAAGGCTGTTTCCTGCACCGCTTCAAGCAACACTTCATGCAGGCGCGACAGCGATACCGGCTTGGTCAGAAAATGGCGAATACCGGCTGCGGCGCAGGCATCCCGTGATTCCTGCGTGGCATCCGCGGTGAGAATAATAAACGGGACTGTCGAGGCCATGTCGTGCGCCAGTGCAAATGTCGTGTAGACTTCCAGGCCGCTCATATCCGGCATGTTCTTGTCGATGATGACCACGTCGTAATCCCTTTCTTCCAGCGACAACAACACCGCCTCACCACCATCGACCGCTACGCACTGATGCCCCAGCTGTTCGAGCATGCGCTGCAACACCATACGATTGGTCGCATTATCATCACCGATGAGTACACTGAGTCGCAGACCGGTATCACCGCGCCGGCGTTGTCTGGATGCAATATGTATGACATCGTCTTCGGTACTATGACGTGAATAACAGGCGTGTAACACGTTGAACAGCGCCCGTCTGTCCAACGGTTGATTTAATACAAAGAAATGGTCGTGCGCACGCCGCGCAATCTCCTGTGGATAGCGCTCGCCCCCCACCAGGATGACCGGCAGAAAATCCGCTACCCCGGCGCCTGCATAAGTGGTCAACAGGCCATTCAGCTCAATGTCATACGGCACACCATCGATCAGCAAGGCATCGATAGACTGCCCGGCGGCCTGCATCTCGCCAATCCACTGCCGGCAGGCCCGTACACTGTGAACCACCGTATATGGTATCTGCCAGCCCGCCAGGCTTTCCAGCAAATCCCCACCGTTGGCGCCCTCATGCTGCAGGCAAATCACCCGGCAACCGCGCGCCCAGGCGCTGCTCGCGTCCTGTTCCGGCGAATCCACTACCCTGAATGGCAGGTCAAACCAGAAGGTCGTGCCAACGCCCTGCCGGCTCTGGACGCCGATCCTCCCATCCATCAGATAGACCAGGCGCCTGCAGATCGTGGTGCCCAGCCCGGTACCACCGTACTGGCGGGATACGGTGCTGTCTTCCTGGGTAAAGGGCTCGAAAATCTGCTCCAGGCGATCCTCTGCAATACCGGCACCCGTATCCGCGACCTCGAAACGCAACATCACTTGCCCCGCCTCTTCCTCCCTCGGGTAGACACGCAGCGATACGAAGCCCTTATCGGTAAATTTCATGGCATTGCCGACAAGATTGATAATCACCTGGCGTAACTTGTGCGGGTCGCCGAACAGTAGAAACGGGGTATTCGGGTTGATTGTCTCCTGCAGCGCAATGCCCTTTTCCGTTGCCTGCGCCTCGAATATACGCAAGGTGGTACTGATCAGGGCAAACAGGTCGAACTCGATCTCCTCAAGCTGCAGTTGCCCGGACTCGATTCTGGACAGGTCGAGAATGTCGTCGATCTGGTGTGCCAGTGTCTTGCCCGATGCGTAGATGGTTTCGACATACTCACGATCCTCGGGCGCCAGCGGCCGGGCGCGCAACAATTCTGTCATTCCCAGTATGCCGTTCAGCGGTGTACGTATCTCGTGGGACATGCGGGAAAGGAATTCGCTTTTGGCACGGCTGGCCTGATCAGCCT
>Ga0256829_1002660_pt1 | contig 13059 bp, 6 predicted proteins | sample 131447metaG_FD_185979 | JGI IMG/M metagenome (GOLD analysis project Ga0256829, IMG submission 185979) | Hydrothermal vent microbial communities from Lau Basin, Pacific Ocean - 131-447 | ecosystem: Environmental > Aquatic > Marine > Hydrothermal vents | place: Pacific Ocean: Lau Basin | collected...
CTACCAGGCTCGGCCCCTCTTCATTCAGTGCGCCGGCCAGTATAGCTTGAAGATCTCGGCTGTTGTCCACACGGTGCCCATTCCAGCCGAACGATTCGGCCAGCATAACCCAGTCCGGATTACCAAAAGCGAGATCGGTGTGCTTACCAAATTCATTGGTTTGCTTCCAACCGATTAAACCATAGCCGCCATCTTCCCATACCATAATTGTCAGATGACAGTTCAAACGTCGCGCGGTTTCCATTTCCTGGGAGTTCATTAGAAAACCCCCATCTCCACAAATGGCGAGAATCTTGCGGTCGGGGTACACAATGCTGGCGGCTACCGCACCGGGAAGTGCAAAACCCATGGAACAGAAGCCGTTGGGGATCAAGCAGGTGTTGGGTTCGTGGCATTGATAGTGGCGCGCAATCCACATTTTATGGGCTCCCACATCCGATAGCAGTATATCGTGGGGACCCATCACCGAGCGGGTGTCACTGAGCACTTTTTGAGGTCGTATAAATCCCTCAGTATCATCATTGGCGAAGTGGTTTAGTTCTGCGGTCATATCCCGGCGCACGGCCTGCTGTTGTTCCAGATCGAATTCGAGACTGTCGTTGTCTTGGTCGATGCGTTCGTTGAGCATCCACAGGGCGTGAGCGAGATCGCCGACTACTTCGATATCCGGGTGATAGTACTCATCGATCTCCGCCGGCAGAAAGTCGATATGTAACACATCTTTGTTATCCTCGCCGTTCCACAAGCGTGGATGGTATTCGACCATGTCATAGCCGATGGTGATTACCAGATCGGCGGCATCCAGTGCACACGCCGGAATATCCTTGGCTCCCAGACCGATGGTGTAAAGACAGTAGGGCGCGTTCATATCCACACAGCCTTTAGCCATAAACGTGCTGAGTACACCAATGCCGGTTTTCTCGCAGAACAGTCGCAACTGCTTACTGGCGCGCTTGCGAATACAACCGTTGCCGGCAATGATAATAGGCCGCTTGGCGCTTTTGATTCGCTCATAGGCCATGTCGATGATTTTATCTGCTGGTACCGGGCGGCGGAATTTGCGCACCGGTAATGGCTCTTTATCGATAGGCAGCTTGGCAATATCTTCCGGTAACTCAATCAAAACCGCGCCGGGTTTTTCGGTGCGCGCCAGGCGTACAGCCTTGCGCATAATTTCTGGAATATTCTCGGGGTGCCAAATGGTAGTGGCCCACTTGGTTACCGGTTTGAACATCTCTACTACGTCCATAACCTGATGAGATTCCTTGTGCAAGCGCGTGGAAGCGCCCTGTCCGGTCAGTACCAGCATGGGCGCACGATCCATGTTAGAATCCGCCACCCCTGTGATTAAGTTTGTGGCCCCTGGCCCTAAGGTTCCCAGGCAGCCAGCAGGGTTGCCTGTGAGACGGCCGTAGATTTCCGCCATAAAGGCGGCGCCCTGTTCATGACGCGTCAGTACAAACTGTATTTTCTCGGATTTTTCCAGGGACATCATAAAATCGGCATTCTCTTCGCCGGGAACCCCAAAAATATATTCGATGCCTTCTTCTTCAAGGCACTGCACCATCAAGTCTGAAGCTTTCACGCAGATTCCTTTTTATCAATTTATTCCCTCTAGCATAGACCATACAGGGGCTTTAGCCTAAAGTTGCTGGCTGAGATGCGGCACAATTGATCGCCGAGCTGGGGTAAGTGTTTATATCCGGGGGAACTACGGGAATGTTGGGAACAATGGGACGTTGGTTGAGCTATCTGCTGCTGGGCTTGCTGCTGATTGTGCTGGTGGTATTTACGCTGTTGCCTCTGGCCGCGCGTTGGGGGGTTGCCTACTGGTTTGAGCAGCAGGGTGCGGATGCGCGCCTGCAACATCTGTCTATTGCTCCAGTTGCCGGCCGTATTGAACTTGCGGGATTGCATGCGTCGCGCAACGGTGCACAGCAACTGAATGTCGACGAATTGATAGTCGATATAGATATGCTGCCATTGTTGGACAATGAGATACGGATATCTGAATTTAAGATCTCCGGATTGTTTGTGGGTAGTCAATTTTCCGATCAGAGCCTGAATGTTGCCGGTCTCGATGTTCTGACCTTGATACAAGCGAGTGCGCAATCGACGGCGCAACCCGGTGAGCCGCAGGCAGCCGTTGCCTCCGACGACGTGTCCACAGAAGTTCGACCTCCTTTACGGGTTTCACTCGAGGCCCTGGCACTGGAAGACGTTCGCCTTTGCGCGAGTGCTGAACAGCAGGCTGTGACGCGCTCTGATCTGTGCCTTTCTTGGGATGCGCTGATCAATAAGGGAAATATAGATCTGGAAGTTGCGGACATTATGCTGCTGAACTTGCCCGGCGAATTAAGTCTGTATGGATTGCGCATCCAGGACAATCTGCAGCAATTGAGTGTACTCAATTGGCAGAGTTTCACATTGGCCGACGTGCAGTACGAACCGGCTTCTATTGAGCTGGGGCGTGTTAATTTACAGGGACTGCAGTTGTTGCATCGCGAACCCGGAGCTCCAGCCGCAGAAGAATTACCTGCTCATCTGCAGTTGGCGGAGTTCACTGTGGACGATATTCACCTGCAAATGGAAGCTTCCACCACGGTAGGCTTGCAGCGAGTTGCGTTCAGCGGCATTGACGCGCTGGTGCTTCGTGATGACAAGCGCATGGAGATACAGAAACGTATTGAGCAGCTCGTTGATGGTTTGCAGGCTTTCAAACCAGCCCCGACATCTGAGTTGCCGGACGAGGCTGGAATGCAAGAAGCTGTCACTGGAGAAACTGCCGCCCGAGGAACAAAGACCGAAGCTCAAACAGTTGTAGAGTTACAGAAGCTGGTGGTCGAGGGCAACAGTCGCATCGTGTATTTGGATACCCTTGTTCAGCCTCAGGTTGAGCAGCGTCTGGAAAATGTATCCCTGTCATTTGGCCCTATAAATACTGCTGCGATTGGCGAATCTTCCAATCTCGATTTGTCCGTTGACGTCAATGAGTTTTCCAAATTATCCCTGCAAGGCTGGGTAAAACCTCTGACTGAAAAACTCAATATGGATGTTAAATTGCAAGTTGAAGGCTACGATCCTCTGGCGGTGTCGCCATACGTAGAACGTGCATTGCAATACAAAATTCAGCGGGGGCAATTGAATAGTACTCTGGAGATTGTCATCGAAGAAAATCAATTGGATATTGATTCCGAGCTGATTTTGGAAAAGTTCTATCTCGAGGATCTTAAGCCGGAAGAACTGGCGGAGGGGGAAAAAGCGCAAACCATTCCCGTTGCAACCGCGATGAATTTACTGCGCGACGGTGATGACCGTATCACCATTAAATTACCGATAACCGGCGATGTGGCCGACCCCAGTTTTTCTCTGTCACAGGTTGTGGGAGTTGTTCTGAAAAAAGCACTGACGCAAGCAGTGATCAATTACTACACCCCCTTTGGTTTGGTAAACATCGCTTCTGCGCTAGCGGATTCTGCGACACAGCTGCGCTTTGAGCCTTTGCTGTTGACCGCAGGACAAGCGCAGCCAGACAAGGCTCATCAGCAGCGTCTGCAACAGTTAGCCGATCTGCTTAAAGCCAAACAGCAACTGAGTTTGAGCTTTTGCCCTACAGTGACCGGAGCCGATGCGTTGCATGCATTGAAGCTCGACAAGGTGCCGGAAAAAGGCTTGGCACTAACGCCTGAGCAGCAACAGCAGTTGCGGCAGCTGGGTATCGATCGGGGTAAGGCAATTAAGTCGGATTTGATGGGCAAGAACGTTGCCGCCTCGCAGATTATTCTGTGCCAGGCGAACGTGGATATAACTGATATGTCTGCACCGGAAATTTCGATCAGTATGTAACCGCGAGACCGGAGTATTCCAGAGGATTATTGCTGAACCGCTTAATACTCCTTTGGAGTTCTCAAAACACTGAGCTAGTTGTTTCAGTTTACGAAACGCAAACCAATTCCCTCTGCATCAGAGCGCACCACTTCCATATCCAGCACCGGTGCATCGCCACCGGGAAGGCCCATTACCTGTCCTTTCACCACCGTGCCTATATTGGGCAGCGGTATCGTGTCCATCAGCAGAAATACCCCGGTGTCTGAAATGTCTCGGGTGACGGTTTCAATTTCGCCAATGCTGTCGTGAATAATGCGAATACGACTGCGCAGTTTAGTCCTTACACTTTGTCGATGTTCTGTCATGTCCTTGGGATTTCCGTATGGCAGTTTTTATAGTTTGAGGTTATTTAATCATGGTGATTGGGGGTTGGCTAGCTGAGCGCCTCAAGCGAAGCTCGCGAATAGAAAGGGCAGGAGACTTTTTCGGGGAATAGAGAACAGGGAGTTCAGTCACTCCCGCAGCTGTTAAGTCGCGCGGGAGTGAACTGAGGATTTAAGACTTAATGGTGGCGCTGTCGACTTTCTGGAAGCCTCTGGGGAGCTTGTTGCCACGTCGGCCTCGCTCTCCTCGGTAGTGGTCCAGATCACTGCCTTTAAGCGTCAGGTGGCGCTTGCCTGAGTAGACTGTCAGCTGCTCACCTTCACCGATAACGACCAGAGACACCATGAATTCCTCGCGACTGAGAACCCGTGCCGACGGAATGTTCATGATCTTATTACCCTTGCCCCTGGCCAGCTCCGGCAGTTCGGATACAGGGAATACCAGCATGCGGCCCTCGTTGCTGATCGCAGCCAGTAGATCGGTGTCGCGGTTCTTGACCTGCAGCGGAGCCAGCACGCGTCCACCTTTTGGCAGCGTCAGCGCCGCTTTACCTGCTTTGTTCTTGGCGTAGAGGTCACCCAGTTTGGTGACAAATCCGTAGCCGGCGTCAGAGGCCAGTAGCACCTGTTGCTCATTGGGCCCCATCAGTAAGCCATCAAAGGTTGCGCCACTGGGTGGGTTCAGGCGACCTGTAATGGGTTCGCCCTGGCCTCTGGCCGAAGGCAGCGTATGCGTTGCGACTGCGTAACTGCGGCCGGTAGAGTCCAGAAGTATGGCGTTCTGGTTGGTTTTACCCTGGGCCGATAGCTTGTAGCCATCTCCGGACTTGTAATTCAGAGCGGTAGGGTCGATATCGTGCCCCTTGGCTGCACGTATCCAGCCTTTTTCTGATATAACCACGGTCACCGGGTCGCTGCCGAGCAGGTCTGTTTCGCTGAAGGCTTGAGCTTCATCGCGTTGAACGATAGGAGAGCGACGATCATCGCCAAATTCCTCGGCGGCGGCCTTCAGTTCTTTCTTAACCAGAGTCTTCATGCGACGCGGGCTGTCCAGAGTGGTTTTCAGGTCGTCGCGCTCGCCTTCCAGAGCTTCTTTTTCCTGCTGGATTTTCATCTCTTCCAGGCGCGCCAGTTGTCGCAACTTGGTTTCGAGAATGTACTCGGCCTGGGCTTCGCTCAGGTTAAAGCGCTTCATCAGCACTGGCTTGGGTTCGTCTTCCTCGCGGATGATACGAATAACTTCATCCACATTGAGGAACACGATCATCAACGCGGCCAAGCGCTCCAGGCGCTCTTCCACTTTGGTAAGACGGTGCTCCAGTCGACGCTTGAGCGTCACCATGCGGAATTCCAGCCACTCGCTGAGAATCTTATCCAGAGATTTAACCTGGGGCAGACCGTCGGTGCCAATCATATTCAGATTGACCCGGTAGGTGCGTTCCAGATCTGTGGTGGCGAACAGATGATTCATCACCTCTTCGAGATTGATGCGATTGGAGCGTGGCACTATTACCAATCGGGTGGGGTTTTCATGGTCCGATTCATCGCGCAGGTCGGCAACCATAGGCAGCTTTTTGGCCTGCATTTGTGCGGCAATCTGCTCCAGGATCTTGGCGCCACTGACCTGGTGGGGCAGGGCGGTGATGATTACGTCGCCGTCCTCTTTATGCCACTTGGCGCGCATGCGTACACTGCCGCGCCCGGTTTCGTACATTTTTCGCAGATCCGACGGAGAGGAAATAATCTCTGCATCGGTTGGCATGTCCGGACCGGGGATATGCTGAATCAGGTCTTCCACGGTGGCCTTGGGGTTTTCCAGCATGTGGATTGTGGCGTTCACCACTTCCCGCAAATTGTGAGGCGGAATGTCGGTGGCCATACCCACAGCAATACCGGTTGTGCCATTGAGTAACACGTTAGGTACGCGCGCGGGCAATACCGCGGGTTCCTTAAGTGTGCCGTCAAAGTTGGGAACCCAGTCAACGGTACCCTGGCCCAGCTCCGATAACAGGGCTTCACTGTATTTGGTCAGGCGCGATTCGGTATAACGCATCGCTGCAAAGGATTTTGGGTCGTCCGGTGAGCCCCAGTTGCCTTGGCCGTCAATGAGCGGGTAGCGATAGGAAAATGGCTGGGCCATCAATACCATTGCCTCGTAGGAGGCAGAATCCCCGTGGGGGTGGAATTTACCGATCACATCACCGACCGTGCGAGCCGATTTCTTGTATTTGGCCGACGCTTTGAGCCCCAGCTCGCTCATGGCGTAGACAATGCGCCGCTGTACCGGCTTGAGACCGTCACCGATATTGGGCAGAGCGCGGTCGAGAATGACGTACATGGAGTAATCCAGGTAGGCCTTCTCAGCATAGGTTTTCAGAGAAATCTGTTCATCCGCCTCTGGAGGATTGATTACTTCGGTCATAGGTGGGGCCTAAAAATCCTTAGCTGGTTATGTAATGAGCAGAACGGTATCATTTGGCGTTCGCTGATGTGTTGCCAAGCTTATACCAAAAGCCTTGCGGGCCTTCAATCACTGGGGGCTGAGGCGCAGGGAGACTGAACAAAAACCGTACATAGCGGTCGATTTCAGGTAAGGCAGGCTACCGGACGATTCTTTGTGGGGTGTATGAATTTATGTTCAGTTCGCTGACGTCGCGCCTGGTGCTTCTGGTAAGCGCCGCTATCTTCGTGGTGGTTGCTGCGACCAGCGCTGTCTATCACCGTGAGTACGGAGCGTTGTTGTCGGAGCGGATCGTTGAGGCGATTCAGCAGGATATGTCTACCGGCGCTAATCACTTTGAGCGCCAGGCCGATGAGTATCGGGAGTCATTGAAGTTTTTGTTGATGTCGCCGCCACTGAAGTCCGTGCAAGATCACCGGTACGCCGTACACCGGCCCCATTTCCCAGCACTGTTCAGAACCTATGTGGCCGCCAACCCCAATGTTTTACAGATTGAGTATGTATCCAGCGATCCCGCGGAACAGTCATTGTTTGTGTTCAGGCGCAATGGCGAAGTTATAGCCGAAAGCGGTAGCGCCTACTCTCCCTTCCAGACCAAAGACTATCTGGCAATGGTAAAGGACGTAGCAGAAGGGCAGATCATCAACTCAGAAGTGCGTCTGTTGCGCGATGCACAGGGTGAGCTAGTATCACCCATGCGTTCGGCTATGGTGTATGCAACCCCAATCTACAAAAGCGGGGAGTTGCACGGTGTCCTGGCATTTCACGTCAGTGTGAATGCGGTCTTTGAGCAGGAACGCTCCAGTATCGAGTTTCTTGAGTCCTACTTACCCGGCAGTCAGAACTTCATCGTCAATGCCAAAGGTGATTACATTCTCCACCCGGATTCCCAGAAGGCGATGCGCTACGAGTTCAACGAGCGGGGCAACATTGTCGATGATTGGCCCGAGATTGAAACCTTTATTGATGACAAAGATGATGGTTCTGCATTTTTGTATTCCGACGCCGGAAAACACATTATTATTGTGGAGCGCTTCAATGCCGGAACAGAATTACATCCCAATAGTTTCTTCCTGGTGTTAGTGGCACCGCTCGATAGCGTATTCTCCGATCTCTACCAGTTGCAGATTTACATCGTCTTCTTCTCCTTTAGCATGGTGCTGATGGTAGTTCTGATTTCCGGAACCTATATCCGGCGCAAGCTTCTGCCTTTGCAGCGCCTGAGTAGGAGAATGAGAGACTTCGATCCAGGACAGCCATTCAAACCCATGTCGCTGGCTTCCAGTGGCGAGATCGCCAGCGTGACCCGTTCGTTCAACCAGTCGTCTCAGCAGTTGCGCGAGTTATTCTTGCAGGAACGCGTTATGCGCGAGGGACTTGATAAATTCGCTATTGTTTCCACGATGGACACCAATGGTCTGATGTTGGATGTAAACGACAAGTTCTGCCAGTTCTTTGGTTACCAAAGAGAGGAAATACTCGGGCAGCCCGTGAAAAAGTACCGCTCGGGACTGCACTCGGCAGAAACATATGAGGCCTTGTGGAACTCTACACGAGCCGGACAAGTCTGGCGCGAAGACCTCAGCTACCGGGCTAAAGACGGCACGGTATTGTGGATGGAAACCGCCGTTGTGCCTCTGTGTGATAGGGACGGTAACGTGGATCGAGTTCTCAACATACAATTCGATATTACAGATCGCAGACGACTGCTGAATGAAGTCCAGAAGCAGCGCAACAAGGCGGAGCAGGCGAGTCGTGTCAAAAGCGATTTTTTGGCGAGTATGTCGCACGAATTACGCACTCCGCTGAACAGTATTATTGGTTTCTCTCAGCGTCTGAAACGCAAATTGAAGTCTGAGTTGAGCCCGCGGGATATGGACGCGGTGGAGACTATCGAGCGCAATGGCCAACACCTGTTGCAGGTCATTAATGAAATCCTCGATGTGGCCAAGGTGGAGTCTGGAAAAATGACAGTGACGCCTTCGCAGTTCGATTTGCGAGCGGTGGTGAGAGAAGTCCGCCAGACCATGCTTCCCCAGGCCAAGAAGCACAAGCTGACACTGAAAGAACACTTGCCGGAGACAGAAGTCGAGGTGGTTCTCGATCGCAAGAAAGTTGTGCAAGTGTTGTTGAATCTGGTTTCTAACGCGATCAAGTACACAGAGCAAGGGGACATAGACATTACGTTGGAGGAGCGCCCCGAAGGGGTGGTTCTCGAAGTCACCGACACAGGCATCGGAATTAGAGAGCAGGATATTCCAAAGCTGTTCCGGCGTTTCACTCAGTTGGAATCCAATCTTCATGGTGTTATCGAAGGGACGGGATTGGGGCTGGTACTGGTTGAAGAGTTTGCTTCGATGATGGGGGGCAAAGTCAGTGTCAGCAGCGTCTACGGTTCGGGAACTACCTTTACCGTGATTTTACCTAAAGTGATGCATGTCGCAGATCCAGTGAGCTAGGGCCTGTCGACAGGCCCTATCGTTCAAAGCGTATTTTCCGGCGGTAGGCAAAGGTGTTGCGAATTTTTCCCTGCCGCAGATTGTTCTGTATGTCCTGCCAGTAGCGGTAGTCGTAGAGATCGCTGTGGAGAGCCTCGAAGGCTTTCCTGGCTTTGGGGTTCCCTGAAAAAAACAGCCGAAACTCCTCCGGGAAAACATCGTTCTCTCCCACGGTATACCACGGGCGATCCGCCATTTCTTCGGCTTCGTTACGGGGTTCCGGAATTTTGCGGAAGTTGCATTCGGTGATTCGTACGATCTCGTCGTAGTCGTAGAAAACTACTCGGCCGTGGCGTGTGACGCCAAAGTTCTTCAACAGCATGTCCCCGGTAAAGATATTGGCTGCTGCCAGTTGTTTAATTGCGTTGCCATACTCGTCCATTACATCGGCAATATCGGCGTCGCTGGCATCCTGTAGATACATATTCAAAGGGATCATGCGGCGTTCGGTGTAGAGATGTTTGACGATTACCCATTTATCGGTGAGTTCGATCTTGGATGGCGCAACCTTGAGCAGTTCCTTCAGCAATTCTTCACTAAAACGATTTCGGTAAAAAATAAAGTTCTTGTATTCCTGAGTGTCGGCCATGCGCCCGGCACGCTCGCTGCGTGATACCAGTTTGTACTTCTCTTTGACGATATTTTCGGTCACCTGTTTCGGATAATCGAACTTGTCCTTGATGATCTTAAACACCACATCGTAAGAGGGCAGGGTAAACACGGTCATCACCATTCCCTTGATACCGGGGGCTATGACGAACCGATCCTCGCTGTGCTTCATATGTTCGATGATGTGGCGGTAGAACTCGGTTTTGCCGTGCTTGTTGAAGCCGATAGAAGTGTACAATTCCGCCAGCTCCTTGTTTGGCATGATGGCGCTGAGAAAGCGCACTAACCGCGAAGGAATGGGGGCATCTACCATAAAATAGGAGCGGGTGAAACTGAATATAATACTGGCGCCGTCTTGATCGAGAATCACGGTGTCTACATAGAGCCCGCCGTTTTCGTTGTTCAGTACCGGGATTACGATGGGGGTGAGCCCGTCTTTGTGGCGAATACGTCCCACTAGGTACGCGCATTTGTTGCGATAGAACACTGATTCCAGAATGTCGATGCGGGCCTTTTTAAGGCCGCTTCGCAGACAATAGGGTGCCATGCAGCGGCTGAGGTTAGCGATATCCCGCTGCTTGTTTTCCCAGGGTACGGAGAACTCGAAATCGTCGAGCATTAGTGCCAGAACTTGCTCCAGATTGTCGGCCACCTTGTAGCTCATGTAGATGCTGTAGCGCTTCAGGGGTTTGTCATCAAGGCTGCGCGAAGGCTTCACAAACAGGTTGCGGTCATGGATGTGCCGGTGCTGGAACTGAGAGCAGAATACCGAGTTGAAAAAAGTCTCGGCGATTTCATAGTTGCTGTGGTCGCAGACCAATTGACCGTAGGCCAGACGCGCCAGCTTCCAGAGCTCGATATCAGTCACATCTTTACTGGTGACCTCAGCTACCAGTTCGCAAACTTGATTGACCTTGGCTTTGTAGTGTTCGATTCTTTTAAAATGTGCGTCCTGGATCCCCTGCCAGTTGGCTTTCTCGAAGCGGGTTTTGGCCCCCAGAGTGATATTCTGGAAATCGGCGAAATAGGCTTCAAAACCGTTGAGGATGGTCTTGGCAATTCGGCGCGCTGCGGGGGTAATATTGACATTCATAGCGAGTCACACAGGGTATAGACAGTGCCTGCACCTATCATAGCAGGCGTCTATACGGGTATTGGAATAAATATGATCGGTTCTATTGGCAAGCAGTTATCAGTTGCGCTATTGCTATTGATTGGCGCGGTGTCGTCGCGCGCGGCGGTGATATTGCAATACCATCATATTGGCGATGAATTTCCGGTGTCGACTTCCGTATCTTTGGAGCGTTTTGAACGGCATCTCAAATCTATAGAGGATCATGGGTTTACGGTGGTGGCGCTGCCGGATCTGGTGGCACGCTTGCGCGATGGTCAGTTGCGCGAGGCCACAGACAAACAGGTAGCCATTACCTTTGACGATGCCTACATCAGCGTTCTAACCCGGGCCTATCCACTGCTCAAAGCCCGTGGCTGGCCATTTACCGTGTTTGTGAATACCGCATCGGTGGACAGTGGCACCGGAGGCGTATTGAGTTGGTCACAGCTCAAGAGTATGACCGGGGTCAGTATCGCCAATCATACCAGGACTCACGCACACCTTATTCGTCGTCTGTCCGGAGAAACCGACGCGCTCTGGGAGGTCCGCATCCGCCAGGAAATTGAACAGGCAGAATCGCGCATTGAACAACAAACTGGTCAGTCCCATCGCTTGTTGGCCTATCCCTACGGGGAATATGACTGGGCACTGCTGGAACTGGTTGGGGCCATGGGCTATGCCGCTGTTGGGCAGCAATCCGGAGCGGTGGGGCAACTCAGTGATCTTCGCGCACTACCCCGTTTTCCCTTTGCTGGTCACTATGGTGCTCCTGATGACTTCGCAGATAAGCTCAATAGTCTGCCGCTGCCGGTCAGAGGTGTTTGGCTGGAAGAGAACCCAAGGCAGCGCGCGCCATTGGTTTTACCCGCAGAGGGCGGTACGCCTAGATTAGTGCTGCAACTGCCTTTTGAGTTAGCGCAAAAACTGAGCTGTTTCGCCTCCGGACAGGGGGCGATTCCGGTGGCTGCCTCAGCAGAACGAGCTATAGTCTCATTACGAAAGGATTTACCGCCCGGGCGCTCTAGAGTGAATTGCACCGCGCCGGCGGACGATGGTAGATTCTATTGGTACTCTCATCCGTTTATCAGGCCTTTGGCGAATGGAAGCTGGTATCAAGAGTGAAAAAACCACCAAATGGGTGGATACTGACCCCGCTTATTTGATTATAATCAGACGCGTTTTTTAACGACTGCAAGAATAGCTATGGTCACAGGCGGGGAATTCCAAAGGGCAAAGCCCCCAGAATCAATAAGAATTAGAGCAAGTTAATGTCATCGATTAAGAGAATTCCACCCAAGTCCCTACAGGTAGGGATGTATATCACCGGGATGGAAGGCGCTGCTGGCGAACAGGGAAGTAATCTGCGCACGGAAGGTTTGTTGACCCGCCAGGATACCGTGGATCAACTGCTTAAGATGAATTTGAAGGCCGTGTTGATCGATGTGGAAAAGGGCATCGATTGCCAAAGCAGTATCTCTATAGATGATATTCAGATTTCCACCGATGGCCATGTGCTGCCAAAACCCTCTTCTGTAGAAATTCCCATGCCCAAAGCGCTGGATACCGATCAAATCGGTCGGGCTTTGGTACCGTTTTCGGAAGAATTGGAAAAAGCCAAAGAGCTGAAGAGTAAGGCCCTGTCTCTGGTCGATCACGTCATGCATGACGTCAAGATGGGGCGTGCGGTGAATATGACCTCGGTGGATGAGATTACGACTGAGATCACTGAGTCATTGGAAAATAACCAGAACGCCTTGGCGAGCTTGATGCGACAGCGCTCCATGGACAGCTACCTGTTTGAGCACTCTCTCAATGTCTCTGTGCTGATGGGTATTATGGCCCGTTCACTGGGGTACCAGGAGCACATCGTCAAAGAGCTGGTAATGGGCGCGTTCGTGCACGACATCGGCAAGATCAAAGTTCCTGATGAAGTTCTCCACAAGCCTGGCAAACTCGAAGATCACGAGTGGCTGGAGATGAAACGTCACGTGGACTACGGCATTGAAGCTCTGGAGGAAGTGGGAGGTATTTCCCAGATCGTCAAGGATATCTGCGCCCTGCATCATGAAAAGCTCGACGGCACCGGCTACCCCTTCGGTATGGATCAGAGCCGCTTGCCGCGCCACACTCGAATTGCCTCGGTGGTGGATGTCTATGACGCCATTA
>Ga0256829_1002661_pt1 | contig 13058 bp, 18 predicted proteins | sample 131447metaG_FD_185979 | JGI IMG/M metagenome (GOLD analysis project Ga0256829, IMG submission 185979) | Hydrothermal vent microbial communities from Lau Basin, Pacific Ocean - 131-447 | ecosystem: Environmental > Aquatic > Marine > Hydrothermal vents | place: Pacific Ocean: Lau Basin | collected...
AGTAAGGCAGGTCAAGCAATATTCATTAGCGTAGCCCTTAATGAACCGCTAACAAAGACGGGGTTTACGGGGTATGGCTACCAAAGTTACAAAAATAGCGAAAATACCATATAGAGGTAACCACCACCTTTCTAAACTCTTTATTAATCCTAGGGTCTTTCCAGTTTATGGGTGTGCATCATGACGAGGGTTGCAGTAATAGACGATAAGAGCTGTAAGCCAAAGAAGTGCAATTATGAATGCATAAGCGTATGTCCAATCAATAAAAGTAAGAGAGGCATTGCTATAGATGCTGATAGGTCTGCTAGGGCTAAACCGATTATATATGAGGATGTTTGTATAGGATGTAACCTTTGTGTTAAGGCATGTCCCTTTGGTGCGATATCTATAATCAACCTGCCTGAAGATTTGGAAAAAAACGTGACGCATAGATATGGAAAAAATGGTTTCAAGCTCTACGGACTCCCGATACCAAAGCCTGGCCACGTTATTGGCATCTTAGGGAAGAATGGGACTGGAAAAACGACAGCTATAAGGATACTTGCCGGGGAGATAATACCTAACCTAGGCAACGTTGAGGAGGAGGTGGAGTATGATGATATTATAAGGAAGTTTAGGGGAAGCGAGCTCCAGGCCTATTTCCAGAGACTAGCAAACAAGGGCATTAGGGTTGCCCACAAAATACAATACATAGACCTGGTTCCTAGACATATTAAGGGTAGTGTAAGGGAATTGCTTAAGAAGGCTGATGAAAAGGGGAACTCCTTGGAGCTGGCAAAGCGCTTGGGTTTAGACAAAGTTTTTGATAGAAATGTGAAGGACTTAAGCGGGGGTGAGGTCCAAAAGCTTGTAATTGCCGCAACCCTCAGCAAGGAGGCAGACGTTTATATATTTGATGAACCGAGCAGCTATTTAGATATAAGGGAGAGGGTGAATGCCTCGAAATTAATAATGGATGAGGTAAAAAATGACAAGTACTTCTTGGTAGTAGAACACGACCTTGCGCTCCTGGATTACTTGAGTAACTACATCCACATAATGTATGGTGAACCAGGGGTTTATGGTATTACATCAAAACCCTATGGCGTTAGGGCTGGTATAAACAACTTCTTAGATGGCTACCTCCCTAGTGAAAACATGCTCATAAGGAAGGAGCCTATACAGTTCAAGAGGATCCTTTTGCAACAAGCTAAGGGTATTGGGGACGACAAGAACTATAAATACTTGGAGTGGTCTCATGCAAGGATTTCAAGGGGCTCTTTTCAGCTTGAGGTAGAGGATGGATATGCAATGAATGGCGAGGTTATCGGAATCGTTGGTCCTAACGCCATAGGAAAAAGCACTTTTATCAGCTTCTTAGCTGGAGCCTTAGAGGCAGAAGAGGGTAGTGTAATAACATATGGGGGAGTAGAAATAAGCTATAAACCTCAATATGTAGGTCCAGAAACCTTCCCCGAAGACCATACTGTTAAAGAAGTGCTGGCGTCTTCCAATCCAGAAGCCCTTATACCAAATTCATGGCTTTATCTAGAGCTAATTAAAAAGCTTAACCTGCATAAGCTATTTGATAGAAAAACGAGGACTTTAAGCGGAGGTGAGATTCAAAAGCTTGCAATTGCCGCAACCCTCAGCAAGGAGGCAAACATATATTTGCTTGATGAGCCCTCGGCCCACCTTGATGTAGAAGAGAGGTTAGCAGTAGCAAAGATCATTAGGAGGCTGACCGAGATGAGAAAAGTAACTGCATTTGTCGCTGAACATGACATAGTAGTATTGGACTTCATAAGTGATAGGATTATGGTTTTTGCGGGGGAGCCCAGCATCAGAGGGGTTGCAAGAAGACCAAAAGAGCCTAAGAAGGCAATGAATGATATACTCTCAGAACTAAACATAACGATACGGAGGGATGAGCAAAGCGGTAGGCCTAGAATAAACAAGGAAGGAGCGTATTTAGATAGGCTTCAGAAGAGCAGGAAAGAATACTACGCTACTGCTTAGGAGGTTCATTTCTGAGGGCTGGCAACAATTTCTTAGCAAGGATTTTTACGTCTACGCGATTTTTAAATTTTGGGTGTGATTTGTAAAGCCTATTTCTTACTTAGATGAAGTCCTGCTTTCCGAAGGGACCTATAGTTTCTACTTATAATTGCAGCAATGCTAAAGAAAAGGTGCAACCTTCATACCTATATAGGATGGAAAAGGCGACTACATGGGCTTTGCTAGATGCGTTATAGTGTTATTTGTCTATAATACCATTTTAAAATAGTATCTATGAATACGTTGTCATAAAGGTTAGTTATATGCCACGTTTAAATATTTTCTATCCCCTTCAGTTTTCATAGCTCAACATTCGCATGCCTGTTCTTCATTTCTTCTTCGGTTATGTTCAGCCTAGCCATTAGACTGTAGACAATGCCGTCAAGGAATATCATGGTTGTATCCTCAAAGAGGGTGCCTAGGGGAGCGAATGGTTCATGCAAGCCTAATATTTGCCTTGCAAAATAATTGTCCATCTTGCTAATTTTTGACCTACCTGGTATCTTTACAACTAGGTCTGCTATAGAGCCTATTGGGGAATCCTCAAAGGTTGTGAGCGCCACGACCTTTGATCCTACCCTTTTTGCAGCCTCTGCAGCATCTACTATAACTTGTGTCCTACCAGAGCCGGAAATAGCTATTGATAAGTCTCCCCTCGTTACGCTCGGGACTATGGTTTCACCCAAGACGTAGGAGTTAAAGCCCATGTGAAGTAGCCTCATTGCAAATGCCTTTCCAACAAGTCCGCTCCTTCCTGCCCCCATGACCAATACCTTAGATTTCCTCTTGTAGGCGTTCAGTAATTCATTAATGAATGATTCGACTTCGCTTTGCTCTATGAATTCTGTTGCTCTAATGATAAAGTTGGTTATCTCTCTCATCGCCTGCAACGCCATGCTACTTCCATTATTTTCCAAGGAACTCACCAGTTAAGCTTTTACATAGCTTGAAATTAAAAACCTTTAATCTGGACTATAACGCCTAATTGGTAACGCTTTGTTTGAAGGTTTTTGCGTTTTTCAATTAAAAATAATATGCTGGGTGTTATTATTATATTGGGACTGGAATTGGAGACCCTTAGGCTAGTTCTAGTTGGCATAGAGGGCTCGAATAACCTCGGATATATGCTTAGGCTCGTAGAAAACTTTGATGTAAACGAAGTGTATCTTGTTTCTCCAAAGGCAAGTGGAGCAGAGGCCTTGAGGTATGCTGCAAGAGCCGGTAGCATCCTCTATGGAGTCAACGTAGTTCCAAGTTTGAAAGATGCGCTGAAAGGGGTGGAATTTTCTATATGCACTTCAGACGAGAGTTCTACTAAGGACGTACTCAGGGTTGCAATAGGTCCAAAGGAAGCCTCTGAGCTTGCTTCAGGCGTTAGTGGAACTGTTGCTCTTGTTCTGGGAAGGGAAAGCGTTGGTTTGACCAGGGATGAAATTATGCAATGCAATGTGCTTTGCACGATACAAACTTCTAGCAGGTATAGGGCTTTAAACGTGTCAAATGCTGCCTCAATTTTACTATATGAAATATATATGAAGAGGTATAAGGAGCGTCTTCATGAAGTTCCAGAAAAAAAGACTATAGATCTTATAGTTGCTTATATGAAGGCCTTAACCTCGGGACTATTTGCTGAAGGAGAAGCGCAAGATATAATATTGGCCGTCAAGAGGATTGCATCTAAGTCTGACAAAGGCGAGGCAGGAAGGCTACTTAAGGCGCTAAGTAAGATTTGTATCAGGGATGGATGTAAAGGCAAGCTGGAGTTAGACGAATCGCAGTAGCTTTTTAATAATGCTTTCTAAGCTGCCTCTGCAAAGGATTCTACTAGGTAATAGGAAAGCTCATCCTCATCCTCCTTCGTAACGTAAAACCTTTTCTTCTCAACAAGCCCCTTATTATATATCTCCTTGCTCACTCCTTTCACCCATTTAATATGTTTGTAGACGAACGGTTATAAGTGTGCGTACAACGAATATTCGTCAATTGTCTATTTACAGCATGTCCAATCTCGCTGAGGTTTGCAGATAGCAGGACTTTGCCTTAATTGATTTTGATCAAGATTCAGTTCTATGTTTATAATTCAGTTATAGTTTAGGAGTAATTCTTATAAAGGCGGATGAAGTGGGGGGAAGCCTCAAGGTAGGGTAGCTCACATAAGCTAATAAAGAATAAACATATTATATAAATGTTAGGTGCAAGGAATGTCCCAGATAATGTTTTGTCCAAAGTGCGGGAGCTTAATGAAGCCTAAGCGAATAAATGGAAGGCTATACATGGTCTGTCCAAAGTGCGGGTATAAGGTTGAGGCTGACCCTAAGAAGGTTTCATCCTCGCTAAAGATGAAAGAAACTATACAACACACTCCTAAAGACAAAACAATAGTAGTAGACGCTGAAGCCATACCACCAACAGCACAGGTATTAAAGGGGGTGACCATTTGTCCAAAGTGCGGTAATGATGAGGTTATTGTTTGGATGGTGCAAACAAGGGCCGCTGATGAACCCCCTACCAGGTTTTACAGGTGCACGAAGTGTGGCTATACATGGAGAGAATATGCATAATTTTTACAATATCCCTACCTTGATCTTCTCTAAGTTTTACGTATAGAAAGTTTATTATAGGAACATATAAAGATTGTATTGAGAAAAGGTGGGAATATTGAAATATATAGTTGCATCTGCCTGGCCATATTCAGATTACGTACCGCATTTAGGGACTGTAATACACTTACTGAGCGCCGATGTTTACTCAAGGTATCTTCGCTTGATGGGGCACGAAGTGGTTTTTGTTACTGGTAGTGACGAGCATGGAACACCTATTGAGCTAGAGGCGAGGAAAAGGAAGGTAAATCCGAGGGAACTTACCGACCAGGTACATGAGTACAACTTGGGGCTTTTTAAAAAACTAAACCTAAGCTTCAGCCTCTACTCTAGAACCGAGAGTGAAGTACACAAAGATTTTGTAAAGAAATTTTTAATGCATCTATATAACTTAGGCTATATATATCCAGTAGAAGAAGAATTACCGTATTGTCCTAACGATAAAATTTTTCTTCCAGATAGATACGTTGTAGGCACATGCCCCTATTGTGGCTATGAGGATGCAAAGGGGGACCAGTGTGATAGGTGCGGGAGGTTGCTAACACCAAAGGATTTAATAAACCCTAGGTGTGCAATTTGCGGTGCTACCCCAGAGTGGAGGAAGACGAGGAACTATTATATAGACCTTTCAAAAGTACAGGATAAGATATATGATTGGTTACAAAGGATTCAAAAGATAACTGAGAACGTGAGAAAGTACAGCATTTCTTGGATAAAGCAGGGGCTGAAGCCTAGGAGCATAACGAGGGACATACCTTGGGGCATCGAATCCCCATTCCCTTCTTCAAAAGGAAAGACCATTTATGTCTGGTTTGATGCCCTTTTGGGTTACTTGAGTGCAACAAAGGAATATTTTATAAGAGAGGGAAAGGGAGAAACTTATTGGGAGAAATATTGGAAGGATGAGGGCACGAGGTCGGTCTATTTTATCGGAAAGGACAACATACCTTTTCATTCGATACTGCTTCCAGGCTTGTTGATAGCATCTGAAAGCAACTATGTATTGCCTTGGGGGATAAGTGCAACCGAGTACCTTATGTATGAAGATAAAAAATTCAGCAAGAGCAGAAAAATAGGCATATGGCTTGATGAAGCGATAAAGATAATGCCTCCAGACTACTGGCGCTGGGTACTCATTAGGATGAGGCCAGAGGGAGGGGATTCAAATTTTACCTGGAAGGAGTTTCATAGGATAGTAAACAATGAGCTCAACGACGATATAGGAAACTTTGTTTATAGGGTACTCTCTTTGATAAAAAGTAGGTTTAACGGAGTTATACCTTTCCCTGAAAAAATCGGTGACATCGAGGCTGAGATCACAAGCAAAGTAATAGAAAACACGAGAAGGGTAATCTCATTTCTTGATGAAGTGAGACTGAAAAAATCAACAGATTATATACTTGAGATCGCAAGGATAGGCAATAAATATTTAAATGATAGGGCCCCTTGGGACTTAGTAAAGGAAAATATGGCATTAGCAAAAGGGGTTATCTATACCTCCGCAGATATTATAAGGGTGCTGGCACAGCTTCTATATCCCTTTATGCCACAATCTTCGGAGAGGCTCTGGTCGCAGCTCGGCTATAGGTCTAAAGTAGAGGAGGTTAAGTGGGACAAAATCATCGATAACAGAATTGAACCAGGAACTAAGATAGGAAGGTTTGAGCCCCTATTTATGAAGCTGGAAAAGGACTTTCTAAGGAACATAACCAAGGAAATAGAAAAGGTGAGGGAAGAGGCTAGGAAAGAGAGGCCTAGACTAATAAGAGGCTAAGTGGTGGTTAAAAATTAATTAGGTATATAGTAAAATTTAATATACTGCGGAATGACGAAGCGGGCAACCAATAGATGTAAGGATGAAGAACCTAGTCTCACTCTGACCGCATTTTAATAATTTTTGCATGATATTTTTGCTAATTTTAAAACAAAAAAGCATCTAAACAAGTTTAAAATCATAGCATCTTTTATTTAAAGTATGCGAAATAAATTTAAATAAAAGGGACAGTATATAAATTAGAGGTGCAACGGTGTGTCTAGTTTGAGAATTTCGGGTTTGGTAAAGGTAGATTCAAAGGGAAGGATAACAATACCACAGACCATGAGGGAAAATCTTGGGATAGAACCTGGGATGCTTGTAGTGTTGCTTGCTGATAGCGAGAAGAAGGAAATATTGATAAGCCCGATACTTACGGAAGGTGCAAAGGTAATTGAGCTTAATATTGACCTTAAGGATGAACCGGGCGCCCTTGCTAGGTTAATAGATAAAATGGCCGAATATAAGGTTGATATTATTACAAATAAGTGTATGTCTATTGCAAGGAAAGAAGAGGGGGAGTGTACCTTTATAGTTGATGTGAGTCAGAGCGCAATAGATATTGAGAAGCTAAAGTCAGAGCTAGAATCTGTAGATATCGTAACCCAAGTCAGGCTGAGGCGCTTCGAAATACCATCATATTGATTATAGCATTAGTTGTAGTGGCGCTTATACTAAAAAGGTAGAATTACGATAATTATAGAAAGAAAAAGAAGAATTTTAAAGGCTCTAAAGAAGTTTAGAAATTGCTAGAAATATGCGGGACTGAAAAGTAGGTGAAAGGTGTGTCAATAGAGCTAAGGCCTGAATGGAAGCGATTTAAGTATAGGGGGAGATCACTAGAAGAAATTATTAATATGCCCTTGGATGAGCTTGCAAACCTCTTTCCATCTAGGGCTAGGAGGAGCCTCATTAGGGGCTTCACACCCTCCCAAAAGGTCTTGCTATCCAAGATAAGGTCACTAAAAAAGGAAATTAAGAAGGATCAAAGCAAGTCTAACAGGGTTATAAAGACGCATATAAGGGATTTGGTAATCTTGCCAGAGATGATTGGGTTGACGATAGCGGTATATAATGGAAAAGAATTCGTTCCTGTTAGGGTAGTTCCAGAAATGATAGGCCATCGCTTGGGAGAATTCAGCCATACAACGAAGACAGTACGCCATGGAGAGCCTGGCTTAAAGGCATCTAAGAGCAGCTTGCATATAGCTGCTAAGGCTTAAGTAGGTGATAGTATTGCCAGAATGGAATTACGCAATAAAGCTCAACGATGAAAGTAATATTGCAAAAGCAGTTATAAAAGAGGTTCCTGTTCACCCTAAGGTAATGACTGAAGTTGCAAGGGCAATTAAAGGCATGCAGCTACAGAAGGCAAAGGATTATCTTAATAACGTTATTGCAATGAAGGAGGCTGTTCCTTTTAGGAGATATAATAAAAAGGTTTCCCATAAAAGAGGTTTGAGTGAAAGATGGAAGTGGCCTTCCGGGAGGTACCCAGTAAAAGCAGCTAGGTATATGCTTAGGTTGCTTGAAAACGTTGAGAACAATGCTGAGAACAAGGGGCTTGAGACCGAGAGGCTTGTTATATTTCACATCGACGTCACGAAGGGGTTGACATTAAAGAGGGCCTTTTTAAGGGCATTTGGTAGGGCAGACCTAATAAAGAAGGTAAGGTCTAACGTAGAGGTTATGGTTAGGATGGAGGGATAGGGAAATGTCAAGGATAAAGAAGTATTTCCTATATCAGGCCATGCAGAGGACTAGGATAGATGAATATTTAGCAAAGAACTTTTATACAGCTGGTTATGCAGGAATACAGCTCATCCAGAGCGGTTTAGGAACTAGAGTTCACATCTATGCAGAGAGACCAGCACTCATAATTGGAAGGCGTGGCTCTACGATAAAGAGGCTTCAAAAGGTGTTTCAAAAAGTATTTGGTCTTCAGAACCCTCAAGTAACGGTAAGCCAGCCTGATGATATGGAGCTGAATGCAAGGGTTCAAGCCTTCAGGGTAGTTAGGTCGCTGGAGATGGGCTATCATTTTAGGAGGGTAGCAATGGCAACTCTAAGGAGGATAATGGAAAATGGTGCCCTAGGGGCAGAGATAATAATAAGTGGAAAGCTTACGAATGAAAGGGCTAAGTTTGAAAAACTGCAGGTGGGAAAGATAATAAAGACTGGTGAGGCCGTAGACTCCTATGTAGAAAGGGCCGTTGCGCATGCAAAGCTTCCCCAGGGAATATATGGGGTCCAAATCCTAATAGTGAAGCCAGAGGCGTCAACACCTGATATAGAAGAAAAGCCAGAGGAAGAAGTAAAGAGTGCAATAGAATCAATGATTGAATCTGGAGAGGTTGTAGAAGAAGGGGGAGAGGGTCCAGAAAAGGTTGAAGAGATGATCGAAGAAATTTCAAAGGAGGAAGAAAGTGGGGTGTAGTCAATGGGGAAATATAGGCTAAGGCCCAGTGATATTAGAAAGATGAGTGACGATGAGCTTGAAAAGAACTTAAGGGATCTAATTTCTGATTTAACTGTATTAAGACATAAAGCATATACGGGTTCTTTAGATAATCCGGCAAGGATTAGGCAGGTAAGAAAAAACATTGCGAGGATATTAACTATAATGAATGAGAGGAAAGGAGGCAGGAAAGGCTAGCGCAAAAATGAAGATAACCGCTGAGAACATTTTTTACCATGAACTTATAGGGCTACACTTGGTCGTGTTAAGGCACCTAGATCCTAGCTTGGAGGGAATAAAGGGAAAGGTCCTTTACGAAACAAAATATACTATAAAGGTGTGGGACGGCACTAAGGAGAAGACTATCTTGAAAAGTGGTGCTAGGTTTCTTTTCTATTTACCAGATGGTAGGGAGGTTATTGTCGACGGCGAAAGGATTGTGGGTGCACCCGAGGAGAGGGCAAAAAAATACATGAGAAAGTAACACATAGTATGTGCTCAATATTTTTCTTAAAAATTTTTAGTTTTTCTTTTTGAAAGATCTTCTCACAATTGTCTTCTAAAAATGAAGGTAGCGTAATTCTTGAGGAAGGGTACCATGACTAGCAACAGCCTCTTGGTTTTTAACTATAGATTTTTATTCTAAAGATGGCTTGTAGTTTAATTCCTTAGATACGAAGGGGCCTTGCCCTTTGCTTTTCAAAATGTTTAGCCTTAATGCGATTGTAATAAAGTATAAGGGGGGAGTGCAACTCATCTTAATCACCTTAATATAATGACTTAAGGTGGGAAGTTACAGCAGGATAAGAGAGTTTATAAGCTACACTTTTTACTTTTCCCAAGTGCGGTAATATCGAAGCAATCTGGGTGTAGGATGATGCCTGCATATAAGACTATAAAGAATTTGCAGATACCAAGGGTAAAACCCCCTGAAAACATTTGCAACGATCCGAATTGCCCATGGCATGGATCTTTAAAGGTTAGGGGGGTGTTATTAGAGGGTATTGTAAAAAAACTTGGAAGCAAAAGGAGTGCTGTAGTGGAGCATCGATATTTGTTCTACGATAGAAAGTATAAGAGGTATGAGTGGAGGAGGAATAGGAAGGTTGTGCACGTGCCCGATTGCATTGATTTAAAGGTAGGTGATAGTGTAATGATAGGAGAGACTAGACCCCTGTCAAAAACCATTAAGTTTGTGGTCTTAGGCAAGCTAGAGTAAAGGTGGGAAGAGGTGCCAAAAAAGAAAAAATACGGATATGTCCTTTCAAGGCGCGGTTTGAATGCAGGCCTTCAAGTAGGTAGCACTGCACTGGTCGCTGACAATAGTGGTGCAAAGGAGGTGATGATAATAGATGTGCCCTTAGTTAAAAATAGGATAAGGCGTCTAGCTAGGGCTGCTGTATCGGATTTAGTCGTTGTCACAATTAAAAAAGGAACACCTCAGGTTAGGAAGCAAATAAGCTATGCAGTGGTGGTTAGGCAAAAAAGGCCTTACAAAAGACCTGATGGTACATGGATATCGTTTAGCGATAATGCAGTAGTGCTGGTAAACCCAGACGGTACGCCTAAGGCTAGTGAAATAAGGGGAACTATTCCGAAGGAGGTTGGCGAGAGATGGCCGAGTGTTGCAAAATTGGCAACCTCGATAATATGAGGTGGTCATAGACGATGGTCTCATCACTCCCAAAGAAGCAAAGGAAGTTCCTATATAATGCTCCAATGCACATAAGGCATAAATTCGTTTCTGTCCCCCTTAGCAGGGAACTGAGGGATAAGTTTGGCATAAGGAGCATGCCCATAAGGACTGGAGATAAGGTTATGGTAAGAAAAGGATCATTCAAGGGTAAAACGGGCAAGGTATCAGAGGTTGACCTGAAGAGGCTTTTTGTAAAGATTGAGGGTATAACTAGGAAAAAGGCAGATGGGACAGAAATTCCAGTTAAGTTCAGACCGTGGAACCTAGTTATAACCGATTTGAATTTAAAGGATAGCAGGAGAAAGAATATAATAGCAAGGAAAGGAGGGAGGACAGAGTTTATAGCAGAAGAGGAGGAAGCCAAAGAGGTTGGAAAACCCAAAGAAGTAAAAGAGCATGTAGAAGAGCCTCAGGTAAGCGAAGAGGTGAAGGTTATTGGGGAACATGGGGAATAGCAGGTCTTTGAAAATAGAGATGGCACCGCCTTTTTGGGCTGTGCCAAGAAAAGGAAGAAAGTGGGTTGTTAAACCATCTCCAGGTCCTCATGCAATAGAAAGGAGCATGCCTCTGCTTATTGTATTGAGGGACATCTTAAAATATGCCGAGACTGGAAGGGAAGCAAGAAAGATAATAAATGAAGGAAAGATAAAGGTTGACGGAAGGCCTGTAAAGGACTACAAGTACCCAATAGGAGTAATGGACGTGATCGAAATACCAGAAACTGGTGAGCACTACAGAGTAGTTCCATATCCAACATATTATTTGAAGCTTCATGAAATCACAGCCGAGGAATCTCGCTTAAAACCTGTTAGGATACAGAATAAAACTACATTAAAGGGAGGCAAGTTGCAGATAAACTGTTACGGTGGTAGAAACATTTTGCTGAAGGGAGATGAGGCACAAAAATTAAGCTTCAAAACCCTCGATACCCTTCTTATATCGTTGCCTGAGCAGGAGATCATTGAGCATATACCTTTCAAGATTGGAAACCTTGCTATAATTACATGGGGAAAGAACGTAGGCAAGGTAGGTAGGCTTGTTTCTGTTAATAGGCAGTGGGGATGGAGAAGGTCTATCGTGACGCTTGAAGGGAAAGGAGGAAAACAAATACAGACTACCCTAGACTACATTTTAATACTCGGGGAAGAAAAGCCTTCTATATCTATACCGGGTGAGTTAATGCCATGAGCGAAGAAAAGGCTTATCCGGACGAGATCATAAAGGTTTGGGACAAAAATCCTATGATGATCCCGAGGATTAGGAAGGTAACGGTCAACATTTCTATAGGTCAAGGAGGGGAGAAGCTTGTTAGGATACAAGACCTCTTAACACAGCTTACTGGCCAAAGGGCATCATTAAGGGCAGCAAAGAAAACCATTAGACCATTCGGTATAAGGAAAGGGGAAAATATAGCAACGATGGTTACCCTAAGGGGAGAGAAAGCAGATGCCTTCCTCAGAAAAGCCTTGGAGGCCGTTGGCTATAGGTTGAAGAAGAGTAGTATAGATGCGTTTGGTAACATAAGCTTTGGGATATCTGAATATATATTGTTACCAGGTGCGAAGTACGATCCAGAGATAGGCATTATAGGGATGGACGTTGCTATTACTATAGAAAGGCCAGGATATAGGGTTGAAAGAAGGAGGATCAAGAGGTCTAGAATACCTCTCAGGCATAGGGTAAAGCCAGAGGAAACGATAGCATTATTAACAAGGAACTACGGAGTTACATTTGTTTGAGGTGATTTGCTATGGGCAAGATAAAGCCTCCAAAGGTAAAGTCTATGGGAAGGGGCTCTCAGAAGTGCCAGAGGTGTGGCACGAGGGATGCCGTTATCCAGAAGTATGGCTTGTATTTATGTAGGCAGTGCTTTAGGGAGATAGCCCCATCATTGGGGTTTAAGAAGTACAGATAGGGGTTGTGACGATGGTAGACGTGTTGGCTAACCATCTCTCATCTATCATGAACTCCGAGGCAAGGGGCAAGAGAGAAGCCGTTTTGATCCCGGCCTCTAAGCTTACAGCCTCCATATTAAGGGTCCTACAAAGGGAAGGTTATATTGGGGAGTTTGAATATATAGACGATGGTAGACATGGTAAGTTTAAGGTTCAGCTAATGGGGCGCATAAACAAGATAGGTGTAGTAAAGCCTAGGATTTCAATAAGATACAACGAGATCCTTAGGTTACCTGAGAGCCTAAGGAGGTTCCTAGCAAGCAAGGATATGGGTTATTTAATATTATCAACAAACCAAGGTATCATGACACATAAGGAAGCCTTAAGCAAAAGAATTGGTGGGGTAGTACTGGCATACGTTTATTAAATGACCTTGGAGATCTATATAGCAGTTTCTAGGGTAATGTTTTTTAGCCTATGCATAACGCCTTATTCTAAAGGCGATTTGCAAGCTTCATTACAGCGCTATAAAAAAAGAGGTAGTGCTAAATGATAGCTA
>Ga0256829_1002662_pt1 | contig 13058 bp, 13 predicted proteins | sample 131447metaG_FD_185979 | JGI IMG/M metagenome (GOLD analysis project Ga0256829, IMG submission 185979) | Hydrothermal vent microbial communities from Lau Basin, Pacific Ocean - 131-447 | ecosystem: Environmental > Aquatic > Marine > Hydrothermal vents | place: Pacific Ocean: Lau Basin | collected...
TATCGGTTGCGACCACCTTCAGGGGCAAACTGAAAGAGGCCGGCGTCATTTTCTGCCCGATTTCCGAAGCGGTGCGTGAATATCCCGAACTGGTGCGGCAATATCTCGGCAGCGTGGTGCCGGCGGGCGATAATTTTTATGCGGCGCTCAATTCCGCCGTATTCACCGACGGCTCGTTTGTCTATATCCCCAAAGGCGTGCGCTGCCCGATGGAGTTATCGACCTATTTCCGCATCAACGCCATGAATACCGGCCAGTTCGAGCGCACCCTGATTATTGCCGATGAAGGCGCATATGTCTCCTATCTCGAAGGCTGCACCGCGCCGCAACGCGATGAAAATCAGCTGCATGCCGCCGTGGTGGAGTTGGTGGCGCTGGACGATGCGCAGATTAAATATTCCACCGTGCAGAACTGGTATCCGGGCGATGAGAACGGCGTCGGCGGCATCTATAATTTTGTGACCAAGCGGGCCGACTGCCGGGGCGACCGCGCCAAAGTGAGTTGGACGCAGGTGGAAACGGGCAGTGCGATCACCTGGAAATATCCCAGTTGCATCCTGCGCGGCGATGATTCAGTCGGCGAATTCTATTCGGTGGCGCTGACCAAAATGCGTCAGGAGGCCGATACCGGCACCAAGATGATCCACCTCGGTAAAAACACCAAAAGCACGATCGTCTCCAAAGGCATTGCCGCCGGCCACGGCAATCAGTCTTATCGCGGTCTGGTGCGCATCGGCAAGGGCGCGGAAAACGCGCGCAATTACACCCAGTGCGATTCCTTATTGATTGGCGACACGTGTGGGGCGCATACCTTCCCGTATGTGGAGGTGAAGAATCCGACCGCCACCATGGAACATGAAGCCACTACCTCGAAAATTGGCGAAGATCAGCTGTTCTATTGCCAGCAGCGCGGCATCACGGAAGAGGATGCCGTGAATATGATCGTCAACGGCTTCTGCAAAGATGTGTTCAACGAACTCCCCATGGAATTCGCCGTAGAAGCAAACAGATTAATGGAAGTCTCCCTCGAAGGGGCAGTAGGCTAAAAAAGAAACTCACCACGAAGATCACGAAGTACACGAAGAAAGACTTTCAAGGTTTACCTTCGTGTCCTTCGTGGTGAAAAAAGGTTTTGATGATATGTTGAAGATTGAAAATTTACATGCTTCGGTTGCGGGCAAAGAGATTCTCAAAGGCATCAATCTCACGATTGGGGCTGGCGAGGTGCATGCCATTATGGGGCCGAACGGGTCGGGGAAATCTACCCTCTCCAATGTCATTGCCGGACGCGATGGTTATGAAGTCACGGCAGGTTCGGTGACTTATCACGGCAAGGATTTGCTGGCCATGAAACCGGAAGAGCGCGCCTGGGAAGGCGTCTTTCTCGCCTTTCAATATCCGGTCGAAATTCCAGGCGTGAACAACACCTATATGCTCAAGGCCGGTGTCAATGCCAAACGCAAGCATCAGGGCGAGCAGGAGCTCGATGCCATGGAGTTTATGCAACTGATCAGGAAAAAAGCCAAACTGGTGGAACTCGATCAGTCGTTTTTATCACGCGGGGTGAATGAAGGGTTCTCGGGCGGCGAGAAAAAACGCAACGAGATTTTTCAGATGGCTGTTTTGGAGCCATCGCTGGCGCTGCTTGATGAAACCGATTCCGGGCTGGATATCGATGCCTTGAGAGTCGTGGCGCAGGGTGTGAATGCGCTGCGTAATGCCGAGCGTTCGATTGTTATGGTCACCCATTATCAGCGTTTGCTGGACTACATTGAGCCGGATTTTGTGCATGTACTGGCGGATGGTAAAATCCTCAAATCTGGCGACAAGAACCTGGCGCTGGAACTGGAAGAGCGCGGTTATGACTGGGTAAAAGATGAGGCTGCCATAGCAGCTTCAGATCAAGGTCAAGCTGCATGAGCGGTCTGACTCTGGATAGAACGGCGCTGCCCGGCGGCACCGGCGTACAGGCCTTGCGTCAGCAGGCCGTCGATATATTTTCGCGTACTGGCCTGCCCGGGCGACGCGATGAGGATTGGAAATACACCGATATTTCCCGCATAACCGCCACACTGGGTGAAACCTGGTGGCAGCCAGCACCAACGGAGACCGCTGAACCAGAGATTTCAGATATTGAAGGGCTGGATGCCTATCGGATCGTTTTTGTCAGAGGTGCTTTTCAGCTGGAAGCGTCGAATCTGCCGGATAGCATTCAACTCAAGCCGTTATCGGCATTGTTGGCTGAAGATGTGGATGCAACCTCGCACGGTCTGTTGAAGCTGGATGAGTCCGCGCCGCTGTTTAACGGCTTTCTGGCCGCCAATAGCGCGCTGGCCAGCGATGGCCTGTGCGCTTGCATTGGCGAAAACACCAAACTCGATAAACCGTTGTATGTGCTGCATATTGGCAATAGCACCGCGCATCTGTTGAACGGCATCATGCTGGGGCAAGGCGCGGAAGCCACCTTGATTGAGCATTTTGTCGGCGGTGACGGCAGTGCTGCCGGATTGAGCAATATCGCCACCTATATTCGTCTGCAAGATCATGCGTCACTGAGCCATTACCGTTTGCAGATGGAAAGCGCCAAACAGTTTCACATTGGCCGCGTCGATGTGCAGCAGGCGCGCAACTCCCGTTATACCCTGCATGCGGTGGAATTGGGCGGCAGTCTGTCGCGCGCCGATATCGTGGTGAAACTGGCCGAAGCAGGCGCATCCTGTGAGCTGAACGGTTTGTTTGTCGCAGCCGGTCGCCAGCATATCGATCACCATACCCGCATCGATCATGCCGCCCCGCACTGCAGCAGTCGCGAGCAGTATCGCACGGTGCTGGATGGCCGGGCGCACGGCGTATTCAATGGCAAGATCGTGGTGGCCGAAGGGGCGGTCAAAACCGATTCGGCGCAATCCAATGGCAATCTGTTGCTGTCCAAACAGGCCGAAATCGACACCAAACCGGAGCTGGAAATTTACAACGACGATGTCAAATGCGCCCACGGGGTGACGGTCGGTCAGCTGGATGAAACGCAACTGTTTTACCTGAAATCGCGCGGCCTCTCTGAAACCGAAGCGCGCCAGTTGCTAACCTTCGCTTTCGCCGATGAAATCCTCGTCGCCATGGGTCACAATGCCATCCGTCGCTTCATCGAAAAAGCAGCTTTCGCCAAATTACCGAATATGGCCGATCTGGATGGGTTGTTGGGATGAATACGCTTTATAATCTTTCTACCGCAAAGAACGCAAAGGCACGCAAAGGAAAGGCAAAAAAACCGATTGAAAACAGATTGGTTTTCTTTGCGAAACTTTGCGTTCTTTGCGGTTCAAAAAAAGGTTTTGCACATGTTTGATATTGAGAAAATACGGGGCGATTTCCCGATTCTGAATCAGGAGGTGTACGGTAAGCCGCTGGCTTATCTGGATAATGCCGCCACCACACAGAAGCCGCAGTGCGTGATTGATGCGGTGAATCACTACTATGCATGCGATAATGCCAATGTGCACCGGGGCGTGCATGCGTTGTCCGAACGCGCTACGGCGGATTTTGAGGCAGCGCGCCAGCGCATTGCATCGTTTTTCAACGCCCGCGATCAACGTGAAGTGATTTTTACGCGCGGCGCCACCGAGTCGATTAATCTGATCGCTGCATCATGGGGCGGTGCAAACATCACTGCCGGCGATGAGATTCTGATCACGCATATGGAGCACCACTCCAATATCGTGCCGTGGCAGATGCTGTGCAAACGCACTGGCGCAACGCTGAAAGTTGCGCCAATTAATGAGCGCGGCGAATTGGTGATGGATGAGTTTGAGTCATTGCTTTCCGAACGCACCAAGCTGGTCGGCGTGGTGCATATGTCCAATGCGCTCGGCACCATCAATCCCGTCGAGTCGATCATTCAAAAAGCCCATGCCGTGGGAGCCAAAGTATTGGTGGATGGCGCTCAGGCGGCAGCTCACCTGGCTGTGGATGTGCAGCAACTGGATTGTGATTTTTATGTCACCAGCGCCCATAAAATGTACGGCCCGACCGGCATCGGCATTCTGATCGGCAAGGCGTCAATCCTGGAGTCCATGCCGCCCTATCAGGGCGGCGGCGACATGATTCTCACCGTCACCTTCGAGAAAACCGAATACAACGACATCCCCTATAAGTTCGAGGCCGGCACGCCGCATATCGCCGGCGCCATCGGTTTCGGCAAGGCCATTGAATATATCGAATCGATCGGCTTTGATGCAATTGGCAAGCGCGAAAAAGAGCTGCTGGCTTATGCCACCGCCAAAGCGGAGGCATTCGATGGAGTGAGACAAATCGGCACGGCAGCGCATAAAGCCTGCGTATTGTCGTTCGTGCTGGATCAGGTGCACCCGCACGATCTGGGCACGATTGTGGATCGCGAAGGCGTGGCCATTCGCGCCGGCCATCACTGCGCCATGCCGGTGATGCAATTTTTCAAGGTGCCGGCGACAGCGCGGGCGTCATTCTCGGTCTACAACACCGAAGCCGAAGTCGATGCGCTGTTTGTCGCATTAGAAAAAGCACAGGCAATTTTCGCATGAATTTTTTCACCGCAGAGGACGCAGAGCAGAATCATGAAGGCATGGCCATGAGTTCCCGCACATGGATGTGCGGCGGGCGAAGTATTGAGCCCGTGAGCGAGGCAAAACGACGCTTTTGCGGAGCGTTCAAGGCTGAGGGCAGGATGCTCCGAAGCCGTATCAACAAAAGAGGCCGGAGGCCGGATGTTTGATTTGAGAGATTTGTATTTGCAGGTGATCGTCGATCACAATAAAGCGCCGCGCAATTTCGGCAAGCTGGCCCATTATAACCATGAGGCCGACGGCTATAATCCGCTCTGCGGCGACAAGCTGCATGTCTATCTGGATGTGAATGATGAGGGCATCATCGAAGATGTCTCCTTTGAAGGCGAAGGCTGTGCCATTTCCGTAGCTTCGGCATCGTTGATGACCGAAGCGGTCAAAAACACGCCGTTATCCGGGTTTCAGGAAAAGTTTGAGCAGTTCCAGCATATGGTGACATCCGATCTGGCCGAAGCGCCGGATGAGGAAGCGCTGGGCAAACTGGCCGTGCTGGCCGGCGTGCGCGAATTTCCCAGCCGCATCAAATGCGCATCGCTCTGCTGGCACACGCTGAAATCAGCCGTCACCGATTCCCAAGAAGTGGCAAAGACGGAATAGAACATGAACCACAGTGAAAAAGGGGCAGTGGAATGAACCACGCTGGCGATACCATCACAACCACTCGCGATGTTGATGCGGTGCTGATTCCGCTCGGCACGCCGGTCACCATTCCGGCCGGCGCTATGGTGCTGATCACGCAGGAACTCGGCGGCACTTATACCGTCAGTGTATCCGGCAATCTGGCCCGCATCGAAGGCAAGGATGCCGATGCGCTGGGTTTCGGCGATGGTGCGGAACCCCCGGAAGAAACCATGGGCGGCGCAGAGGCTGAAACTTCCGGCTCGGTCGATGAACAGGCCATATGGGATATGCTGAAAACCTGCTACGACCCTGAAATTCCGGTCAATATCGTTGATCTCGGGCTGGTCTATGATGTGCATGTGGTGGATACCGATGATGGCAAAAACCATGTCGATATTATCATGACCCTGACCGCGCCCGGCTGCGGCATGGGGCCGTTTATTGTTGATGATGTGCGCGCCAAGGTGCTCTCCGTCGAGCATGTCCATGATGTCGAAGTGCAGCTGGTCTTTGATCCGGTATGGGATCGCTCGATGATGTCCGAGGAAGCGCGCTTGCAGTTGGGGATGTTTTAATGGCTGCATGGATAGATGTTGCGAAAGAGAGTGAACTGCCGCCGGGCGGACGTAAAGTGATCAATACGCCGTATTGTGAAATTGCTGTATTTAATCTGGGTGGTGAATACTTCGCCATTGAGGATATCTGCACCCACGACGGCGGCGAGCTGGCCAGCGGCGAGTGCGACGGTGATCAGATCATCTGCCCGCGTCACGGCGCCCGTTTCTGTATTCGCAATGGCAAAGCGTTGACGCCGCCGGCTTACGAAGATATCGATACATTCCCCGTCCGGATTGAAAGCGGCATGATTCAAGTGGGTGTGGATGACTGATCGGAGGTTGGACGCTGAGAGTCCAAAGCCTGCGCCCTGCCTGAGTTGCCGGCACTATTTTATCAGCTGGCATCAGCAGCAGCGGCATGGTTGCAGGGCGTTCAATTTCAGATCTGCCAGGCTGCCCTGTTATGATGTGCGCGGCGCTTCCGGCATCAACTGTCTTCAATATGAGGCTCGGCCAGTCCGCCAATAGATTGGCAACAGATTTGCTGTCAGGGTAGAGCTATGAAAACAGACTGGCTGAACAGGGCGAAGGAACGCCTGCAAAACAGGCCGGACAGCGAGCATGAACAGACGCTGTTCCGTATCCTGATCGCGGCCTCAATCAGCCTCTATTTTTGCTTCAAAGGGCCCGATCTGGCCTGTTATTTGAGCCTGGCTTATCTGCCGGTTGCGGTGGGTATTCTGATCTGGATTTTACTCTCCCCTGGAAAAAACCGTTTCCGGCGCCTGCTCGGCATCACCACCGATATAGCCATGGTGTCGCTCGGCGTCATACTGGCCGATGGCGAAGAAGGCGTGGTGTTTGTCACCATCTATTTGTGGATTATCACCGGCAACGGCTTTCGTTTCGGCATCAAGTATCTGATCTACTCCACGCTGTTATCGCTGGCTGCATTTATCCCGATCACCCTCTCTACGCCGTTCTGGCATCAGCACCTCGCGCTGGTGGTGTCGATGCTGATTATTCTGGCTGTGGTGCCGATGTTTATGGTCAACCTGATCATGCAACTGCATAAGGCGATTGATCAGGCGGAGGATGCGAACCGGGCCAAATCCAAGTTTATCGCCAACATGAGCCACGAACTGCGAACGCCGCTCAATGGCATTATCGGCATGAACGATCTGTTGTTGAGTTCCGGGCTGACATCGGAGCAGAGGCGATTTAGCGGTGTGATTAAAGATTCCGCCTATCACCTGCTCGAGCTGATTGAGCGGTTGCTGGATCTCTCCAGGATCGAGGCGGACAAGATCGAACTGGCGCATGAGCCGTTTGACCTCTACCAACTGATGCAAGCTGTGGTTGCCATGTTTGAAGGGCAGGTAAGTCAACAGGGTATCGGGTTGAATTTGCATCTTGACCCGGCTGCGCCGTTTGCACTGGTTGGCGACCCCAAACGGTTGAAGCAGATCGTAGTGAATATCATCGGCAATGCCGTCAAATTCACGCAACAGGGCGGTGTTGATGTCACTGTATATCCCGCCTCTGGCGAGACCGAAACAGGTCATGTCTGGCTGAATATTGAGGTGCGCGATACCGGCATCGGCATGTCCGAATCGGAGTTGGCCGCGATTTTCGATCGCTTCGCTCAGGCCGATAGCAGCATTACGCGCCGTTTCGGCGGCACCGGGCTGGGTACGACAATCTCAAAGGATCTGGCGGAGATGATGGGCGGCGATATTCTTGTTCAGAGCAGCAAAGGTGAAGGCAGCACCTTTACCATCAGTCTGCCTTTTGAGCTTGCCGGCGACAGTCATGATGCCGATACCCTTGCGCAGCTGCGTGTCCTGCTGTTTTCAGGGCAGGAACTGGCTGATCAGGTCAACCGGATGCTGAAGCCGTGGGGCGCAACTTGCAGCCATATTGCAAATGAACAGATGCTATGCGCCCGGCTGGTTGAGGCCTGCTCAACGGGGCAAGCCTTTGATGCGTTGCTGATCGAGCGGCGCGCCTTACAGCGCGCACCGGAGAAAATAGCTGCAACGATCCTGAGAGAGCAGTCACTGGCAGGGCTGAACATGATTCTGCTGGATACGGCGCCATCGACGGGCCGGGATCGCATGTGGATAGCATCGGGCTATAAGGCTGTGCTGCCCCTGCCGTTGCAACAGCGATTGCTGTTTCATGCACTGCATGCGGCACAGCGCCGCGGCAATTCCGACAATGTGATTTCCATGGCCGAAGCGTTGCAACATAGGCAGGGCGGAGAGGGGCTGCATATTCTGCTGGCAGAAGATAACCCTGTGAATCAGGAGGTGATCGGGGCGATGCTGTCGCGGGGCGGGCACCGCGTGCATCTGGTCGAAGACGGCGAGCAGGCGCTCGACGCGCTTGGCGGAGATCTGTCATTTGATCTGGTGGTGCTGGATATGAATATGCCCAATGTGAGCGGCCTGGAGGCGCTCAAGCAGTTCCGCTTTATGGATACCACGGCCACAACGCCTGTGTTGTTGCTTAGCGCCGATGCCATGCCGGAGAGTATCCGGGCGTGCTTGCAGGCCGGAGCCGACGATTATATTACCAAGCCGGTGCAGATGACGACGCTGCTGGAAAAAGTGGATGCGCTAACCAGGAGCCGCACCGCCACCAGGCCTGAAATTACCAGACGAAAAAACACTAAAACGGACGATGTTGATGCCGTACTGGATGAAGTGGTTCTAGATGATCTGTTCAGTGTAATTACCGGGCCGAAAAAGCGCCGGCAGCTGTTGCAATCCTTCATCTCTACCGGTGAGGAACACCTGTTTCAGCTGGGCGTGTATGCCGAACAGGGTCAAACAGGGCTGTTTCTGGAACGCGTGCATGGGTTCAAGGGCAGCGCAGCGTCTCTGGGGGTTCGGTCTGTGGCTGGCCTGTGCATAGAGATTGAATCGCAACATGATGGGCTGGACTGCAGCGCCATGCAGGCTTACGTCGCAGCCCTGAGAGGGGCGTTCCAACAAGGCTGTTCCGCCCTGCGGGCCTATTTGAATCGGCCAATGCCCGAATATTGAGCGACGTCGACTCCGGACGGCAGGCCCGGAGTCGGCGTCGCCTCCCTTCAGGCCGACCGGGCCATTTGCCGTTTTACCAGGCGTTGCATCATGCGCAAATCCTTGCTTTCCAGCCGGAATGCAGCATCGACCCAGACCTTGGCGGCGGCCAGCAACTCGTCAAAGGTCAGCGGGTTGGTGCAGCGCTTGGCTTTGCGGAAGGCGCGATAACCGTTTCTTAAGCGGCTTTCCCGTTTGATATAATCGTAAGCGGCCTCCCTGCCTCTGCCATCTTCAGCCAGAATATCGACCACGCCGAGCGCATGCATCTGTTCGGCGGTATACAATTTGCCGCTGAGAATCAGGCGTTCAGCTTCAACCATGCCGATTTTTCTGGACAGCAGGCTGTAGGCGCCTGCGCCCGGAAACAGATTGAACAGAATATCCGGCAAGCCCATTTTGGCGCTGCGTTCGGCAATGAGCACTTCGCTGGAAACCGCCGCTTCAAAGCCGCCGCCCAGCGCATCGCCCTGCACCAGCGCGATGGTGGTGATTTCACCGTTAATGCCTGTGTGATTGCTGTATAGAATATCGTTGCAGGCAATCGCATAGTCGAGCAGCCCCTGTCGATCCTGTTGTTCGATCAGTTTGCAGAAGAGGCTCAGGTCGCCGCCCAGATTATAAACGCCCGGCACGCCTGTGGAGACAATATAGCGAATGCCCTGGTGCTCAGGCGCTTTTTGCGCCCGCAGTTCGCCGTACCAGTGCTGAATCTCCTGGCTGAGTGTTGGCGTAAAGCAGGGTACAGGTTTGGCGTGCATGGATAGCCATGCCAGTCCGAGGTGATCCTCGCAGTGTATATCCATGCATGAATAGCGCTGGATGGTGCCGTCTTGTTGGGCTTGAACATTGGTGCGTTTCTTGTGTTCCATCATCTGAAACTCCTTGTGGCTTGAATGTCGGTGAAGCAATGCCTCCTCCGCACCCCTCAGCCTGAACCTGCGACGGTTGTGGCGTCAATTTCTCAACATATCCGGGTGCATCGTGATGATGACATTCAACTCTTGGTCAAATCACAGTATGATCTGGCGTATGAGCCGAAATAAGAGTCAATATGTCAACCCTTCCGAGTGGCGCGAGGCGGCAATGCAGCGAGCAAGCGGCATTGGCGATGATGAGATCGACCAGCGCATGGCGGTTGCGGACGCCCATAATCGTCGGCACGGCATCAGCGATGCCGACACGCTGGCCGATCAGCAGCTCTATATTCAGGGCAAGATGGAACTGGAAGAGTATCAGCAATATCTGCTGTTCAAGCATTCAAATCCGAACGCCTGATCCGGTGGCGTCAAATGTTCGAAATTGACCCGTCGCTGCTGTATGGGTTGGCGGTCGGATTGGCGGCAGGCGCGCTCGCCGGCCTGGCGGGAGTGGGTGGCGGCCTGATTTATATGCCGCTGTTTTACGCCGCCATGCCGAAGGCGGTGGAAGGGGTCGCCGCGCCGGTGTTCGCCAGTCTGGTTGCTGTGGCGATCACCGGTTTTTTCTCCACCCGCGCCCACTGGCGTCTTGGCCATATCGATCGCAATGCAGCGATGCGACTGCTGCCCGGTTTGATGATCGGCGCGGGGTTGGGTTTATGGAGCACCCTGCGCCTGCCTGCGGCCTGGGTGTTGCTGGCGCTGGCGGCGCTGGATGCATGGATCGCCTTCGACTATGGACGCGAAGTGAAGCCCGCTTCGGCCCGTCGCCTCTCTCTGGCGTGGTTTTCCGGCCCCATCGGCTTCGTATCCGGTGCGCTGGGGATCGGCGGCGGCACCATGCTGACGCCGCTACTGCGCCGTTTTGCGGCCTTGCGCTTCGCCGTAGGCACTTCTGCGATGTGCGGGCTGATGATGGCGCTGGGCGCAATCGCCATCAATATGTTGCTGGAGCAGCGTTGGTGCCATGAACTGGGCGATCAGTTGTGGTTTCTCTCCGGCGCATGGCTGGGGATTGGGCTGATCCTGCCCAAAAGCAGCGGCTGGTCGGCGCGGCTGCATCATAGCGCGCCCGAGTCGATCCTCCGCCCTGCACTTAAGGCCGTGTTTGCATCGCTCTCTACAGCGCTATTGCTGGCGGCGATGCTCCTGATCGGCGGCGTGCGCTTACCGGCGATGCCGGGTTAGCTGGCGAATCGCGATGTGCTCCAGCGTAGTCCCCAGCTGAGGATGAACAGCGTACAGAGAGACAGCACCACCGTGGCGCCGGAGGGCCATTCGTAGATGTAGGAGAACAGCAGCCCGGCCATGGTTCCCGCCACGGAAAACAGCAGCGATAACAGCCACAGGCCGAACAGCGAGCGGCCCCAGAACCAGGCGCAGGCCGCCGGCAGAATCATCAGCCCGGCCGTCAGAACAATGCCGGCCAGTTTGACGCACAGAATCACGGTCAGCCCGACCAGCCCGTAGAGCAGCAGACGCAGCGCCGATACAGGCAGGCCGGATGCATCCGCCGTCACCGCATCGAAGGCGATGCTCCACCAGGCGCGCGCGGCCAGAATAAACAGCAGTGGAATCAGGGCGGACATCAGGTAGAGCCAGTGCAGATCGACCGGTGAAATCGTCAGAATATTACCGAACAGCAGCCCGAACAGATCGACCCGGGCGCTGTTGGTGGAAGAGATCAGCAGCACGCCAAGCGCCATGCTGCCGGCAAACAGCATGCCGGTGCCGGCATCTTCGGAGATGCCTTTCTTTCTCGGCATCAGGGCCAGCAATATCGCCACCAGCACCGCGAACAGAGTCGCCGTCGGCAGCAGCGGCAGCGACAGCGTCACCGCCAGCCCCAATCCGGCCAGCGAAGCATGCGATACGCCGACAGTCAGAAACGACAACCTGTGCGCCATCACCATCACCGACATCGAGGCCGTCACAACCGCCACCAACAGCGCCGGCAGCAACGCCTCCCGCATCACCGGACTGGCCAGAAATTCAGAGATCATCTCAAAGCGAACCGCAGATGGACGCGGATAGACGCGGATCAGAGTCAAAAGCACAAACCAGATCAAAATTTCTATTGTCAGTGTTCATCCTTCACCCTCATGCTTTTAATTTCTGTTTTTATCTGCGTTCATCGGCGTCCATCCGCGGTTCCTGCCTCTAAAACAATTCGTTTCCACTCCAGTTTTGGATGCTTGAAATTGAGCAACAATCCAACTTTCAGCCCTGTGACCTTCAGATAATTCAACATTTGCCCGATTTCATGATCAGTGATGCGATGAATCGTTTTGGTGTCTACGATAACCTGGCCGAAACAGGTGAGGTCGGGGATATACTCGCCAACCTTGACGGATTTATAACGCACATCAAACCTTGGTTGTTGGCTGAATGGAATTCCTCGTAGTCCAAACTCCACTACCAGCGCATTCTCATAAGGTTTTTCAAGCAACCCATGCCCAAGAATGTTCAAAACTTCCATCGCGCATCCAATGATTTGATGCGTTTCCTCCTTCAGTAACAACTCATCTTGATCAATATGCATTCGAGTTATATTACAGCCACGAACAGGCGACAGTCAAAAGCATTGATAATATCAAAGTGTTCATAGTCCACCCTAATGCATTCAACTCCGGTTTTATCTGCGTTCATCGGCGTCCATCCGCGGTTCATTTAAATGCTCGCCCGGGGCGCAGCCGATGCAGTGAGCGTCGTGGGCGACGATATGGATGTGGTCGCCATACATGGCGCGCCAGACATCTTCGGGAATGTCTTCGCCTTTCATGGCGTGATGGTGAATCTGGCGGTTCAGGCAGGCGACGGAATCGACATGCGAACTGATGGCGGCGATGTCGTGTTCCACCATAATCACGCTCATGCCGCGCTCATCGCACAGGCGGCGCAACAGTTGAAACAGTTTTTCCTGCCGCACGCTGTCCAGCGCCGCCGAGGGCTCATCCAGCAGCAGCAGTTCAGGCTGGCGCACCAGCGAGCGGGCCAGACGGACACGTTGGCGCTGACCGCCGGAGAGCTGGCGGAAATCGGCGTCGGCCAGATGATCCATATCGAGCAGCTTTAGCGTATCCGTGATCACCTGGCGGTGTTGATGGCGTCGCCATGGCGTGGCGTAGTCGGCCAGACCCATGGCCACCACATCCTGAACGCGCATCGGCAGCCTCGGCGCAGCGTCGTGCAACTGGTGCAAAAAACCGATCCGCCGCAGCAATGCGTGGCGGGAAAACCGGGTCAGGCAGCGGCCGAACAGGTCAATATGGC
>Ga0256829_1002663_pt1 | contig 13050 bp, 10 predicted proteins | sample 131447metaG_FD_185979 | JGI IMG/M metagenome (GOLD analysis project Ga0256829, IMG submission 185979) | Hydrothermal vent microbial communities from Lau Basin, Pacific Ocean - 131-447 | ecosystem: Environmental > Aquatic > Marine > Hydrothermal vents | place: Pacific Ocean: Lau Basin | collected...
GAAGTTGAAAAGCTTTACGCAGATAAAGAAGATGAACGCCGTATTTTTGAAAGCAATGTGGTCAATCGTTTGCAAGCCTTGTTGGTTGGCGAAAAAGCAGTCAAAGTGAAAGGGCTAAAAGCAGGGGCTAAAATTGCGGCTAAAGATTTAGAAGATTTGCCGCTACGCGAGCTTTCTGCGGCTTCTGTTGAATCTGATAAAGTGAATGCAAAAGTGGCTGAAATCTTAGAATCCATGGATAATGAACGTGCCCGTTTGGAAAAACGCTTCGAAGAAAAAGTATCCAAGGTACGTGAGGGCTCTGAGCTTAAACCAGGTGTGATTAAGGTTGTGAAAGTATTTGTCGCCGTGAAGCGTAAATTGCAACCGGGTGATAAAATGGCTGGTAGGCATGGTAACAAGGGTGTGATTTCTGTGATTGTGCCAGAAGAAGATATGCCATTTACTGAAGATGGACGTTCAGTGGATATTTGTTTAAACCCATTGGGTGTACCCTCACGTATGAATATCGGGCAAATTTTTGAAATTCATATGGGTTATGCAGGCGCAGAGTTGGGTAGACGTTTGGATGAAATGAATAAAGCCAATGCGGCTATAGCAGATATGCGCAACTTCTTATTGGATATTTACGCTGAAGATGCTAAGGCTTGTGGTCAAATTAAAGCCATGTCAGACGATGAGTTGTATGAGTTGGTACACAACTTAAAAGGTGGTGTGCCGATTGCATCACCAGCCTTTGATGGTGCTAAAGAAGAAGAATTGCACCGTATGTTGAAATTGGCTGGCGTGGATAAGTCTGGTCAAACCACATTGTATGATGGGCGTACTGGCGAAGCCTTTGATCGTCCAATCACTATTGGTATGATGTATATTTTAAAATTACATCATTTGGTAGATGAAAAAATTCATGCACGGTCAACTGGCCCTTATTCATTGGTTACACAGCAGCCATTGGGTGGTAAAGCACAGTTCGGTGGTCAACGTTTTGGTGAGATGGAAGTGTGGGCACTAGAAGCATACGGTGCAGCACATGTGCTGCAAGAAATGCTGACTGTGAAATCTGATGATGTACAAGGTCGTACGAAGATGTATGAATCCATTGTACGTGGTGATATGGCCTTTGATGCAGGCATTCCAGAATCATTTAATGTGATGACCAAGGAATTGAATGCACTAGGCATTGATATTGATATGGTTAACAAACCAAGCGAAGGAGCATAAGTCATGCAAGAATTATTTAAGATGTTCCAAAAGCCAAGCAGCATCCAAGATTTTGATGGTCTTAGGGTGGGCTTGGCGAGTCCTGAAAAAATTCGTTCATGGTCTTTTGGCGAAGTTAAAAAACCTGAAACCATTAACTACCGTACGTTCAAACCTGAGCGCGATGGTCTTTTTTGTGCCAAAATTTTTGGCCCTATTAAAGATTACGAATGTTTGTGTGGTAAATACAAACGCCTGAAACATCGTGGTGTGGTATGTGAGAAGTGTGGTGTTGAAGTGATTCAATCCAAAGTGCGTCGGGATCGCATGGCGCATATTGATTTGGCAGCGCCTGTGGCTCATATCTGGTTTTTGAAATCATTACCATCACGTATTGGTTTATTGCTTGATAAAACGTTGAAAGAGTTAGAACGCATCTTGTATTTTGAATCTTATATCGTACTTGACCCAGGTTTGACCAGTCTTGATCAATATCAAGTGTTAACTGAAGAAGAATATATCGAAGCATTTGAAGAATATGGCGAAGAATTTCGTGCTGGTATGGGTGCGGAAGCTTTGCGTGAAATGTTGCAAGATATTGATTTGGAAGAAGAGCGTCAAAGCTTGCGTGCGCAGATTCAAGCGACCAAGGCTGTGACCAAATTAACCAAACTAACCAAGCGGCTACAAACCGTTGAAGCCATGCTGGGTTCTGGTAATCGTCCTGAATGGATGATTTTGGAAGTGATTCCAGTGCTTCCACCAGAAATTCGTCCATTGGTTCCGTTAGATGGCGGGCGTTTTGCGACTTCGGATTTGAATGATTTATATCGCCGTGTAATCAATCGTAACAACCGCTTACGTCGTTTGTTGGAATTGAATGCGCCAGAGATTATCACACGCAATGAAAAACGCATGTTGCAGGAATCTGTGGATGCATTGTTTGATAATGATAGGCGTTCAAAACCGATTACAGGTAATAATCGTCGCCCATTGAAGTCACTATCTGATGTGATTAAAGGTAAACAAGGCCGTTTCCGTCAAAACTTATTGGGTAAACGCGTGGATTATTCTGGACGTTCGGTGATTGTGGTGGGCCCAGATTTAAAACTCCATCAATGCGGTTTACCGAAGAAAATGGCATTGGAATTATTTAAGCCATTTATCTACCACAAGTTAGAGCTTCGTGGTTTGGCAACAACGATTAAAGCAGGTAAAAAGTTAGTCGAGCAGGGTATTCCAGAAGTTTGGGATATTTTGGCAGAAGTGATTCATGAACATCCTGTGATGCTGAATCGTGCACCAACTTTGCATAGATTAGGTATTCAAGCTTTTGAACCTGTATTGATTGAGGGTAAAGCCATTCAATTGCATCCGCTGGTTTGTACTGCATTCAATGCGGACTTTGATGGTGACCAAATGGCTGTACATGTACCGCTTTCGATTGAAGCACAAACTGAAGCGCGTGCACTGATGATGGCATCCAATAATGTGCTCTCTCCAGCGACTGGGAAACCTGTGATTGTACCCACGCAGGATATGGTTTTGGGTATTTATTATTTAAGCCGTGAAAAACCATTTGAGCCGGGTGAAGGTATGGTTTTCTCATCTTCGGATGAAGTGTTGCGTGCTTATGATGCTGGAGTGGTGAATATCCACTCACGTATTGTTTGTCGTATTCGTGGTGTGCGTGAGAACACCACGGTAGGTCGTGCAATTATTTCAACTATTTTGCCAGAAGAGCTTCCTTTTTCAGCTATTAACCGCGTGTTGGGTAAAAAAGAAGTAGCGAATTTGATTGAAGATTGTTTTGTGGTTGCTGGTAATAAAGCAACAGTGTTATTGGCAGATAGGTTGAAAAACTTAGGTTATACCTATGCAACACGTTCAGGCGCATCGTTTGGTTTGGATGATGTGATTGTTCCTGATGCTAAATATGAGCTAGTCAGTGCCACTGAAAAAGAAGTGCTTGAAGTGCAAGGTCAATACCGTGATGGTCTGATTACTGCGGGTGAGCGCTACAATAAGGTGATTGACTTGTGGACACATACCACAGAAAAAGTGGCACGTGCGATGATGGATAACTTGGAAACTGAAGAAGTCGTTTCAGCCGATGGTAAAAACAAAGAATCCATGATTACCTTTAATTCAGTCTATATGATGGCTGATTCGGGAGCACGTGGTTCAGCACAGCAAATTCGTCAGTTGGCGGGTATGCGTGGTTTGATGGCAAAACCAGATGGTTCTATCATTGAAAACCCAATCACATCTAACTTCCGTGAAGGTTTGACAGTATTACAATACTTTATCTCCACCCATGGTGCACGTAAGGGTTTGGCAGATACGGCATTGAAAACAGCAAACTCAGGTTATCTAACCCGTCGTTTGGTGGATGTAGCACAAGATGCGGTGATTCGTGAAGTGGATTGTGGCACATCTCAAGGTATTACTATTTCTCCACTTGTTGAGGGTGGTGAAATTATTGAAGCATTGTCTGAGCGTGTATTGGGTCGTGTGTTGCTTGAAGCTGCCGTTGACCCGATTACAGAACAAGAAATTGTTCCTGCAGGGACTATGCTTAATGAAGAATTGGTGAAAAAGATTGATGAGGCTGGTATTGAGCAATTGCGTATTCGTTCAGTACTGACTTGTGAATCAGAAGAAGGTGTTTGTGCAACATGTTACGGTCGTGATTTGGCGCATGGCACACCAGTTTGCCAAGGTGAAGCTGTGGGTGTGATTGCAGCACAATCCATTGGTGAGCCAGGTACACAGTTAACCATGCGTACTTTCCATGTGGGTGGTACAGCATCACGTTCGGCTGAACAAGCCAGTATTGAATCCAAATTCAATGGTAAGGTTGAGTTGGTGGATGCAGTTGTGGTGAGAGATACACAGGGTGCAGATATTGTCATTAACCGCCATACAGAGATTATTGTGCTTGATGGGCAAGGTAAAGAAGTGGAACGCCACCGTGTGGCTTATGGTGCACATTTACGCGTCCAAGATGGTGATACAGTAAAATTGGGCACTGTGCTTGCAGAGTGGGATCCATACACCATGCCATTGATTGCAGAAGTGGATGGGCAAGTACGTTATGTAGATATGGAAGAAGGGCGTACGGTTCGTGAGCAAACTGATGAAGTGACTGGCTTATCTAACCGTATTGTGATTCAGCATTCTGAAACCACGAAGACAGCATTGCGCCCACAAATTCAGTTGATTGACCCTAAAGATCCAGAGGGTGATCCGATTGTAATTCCACGTACCAATGTGCCAGCGCGTTATTTCTTATCACCAGGTGCAATCTTAAATGTGGAAGATGTATCTGAAGTGAAAGCGGGTGATGTGTTGGCAAGGTTGCCGCGTGAAACATCAAAAACTAAGGATATTACAGGTGGTTTACCACGTGTGGTTGAATTGTTTGAAGCGCGTAAACCAAAGAGCTTGGCATTTATTGCGGCCAAAGATGGGAAGATTGCCTTTGGTAAAGATATTCGTGGTAAACGTCGTATCTATGTTGAGCCAGATGATGCTACTGATCCAATCGAATATCAGATTCCAAAAGGTTCACATATCATTGTTCAAGAGGGTGACCGTATTCGCCGAGGTGAGAAGTTGATGGAAGGCTCGCCAGCACCGCAAGATATTTTGCGTGTATTGGGTGTTGAAGCATTGGCAAATTATCTTACCGATGAGGTTCAAGAAGTGTATCGTCTTCAAGGCGTGAAGATTAATGATAAACATATTGAAGTGATTGTTCGTCAGATGATGCGTAAAGTATTGATTATTGAGCCTGGCGCATCGACATATGTGGGTGGTGAGCAGGTTGAGCGTAAGCATGTATTGGCGCAAAATCGCAAGTTGGAAGCAGAGGGTAAACCACCTGCTGTATTTGAACCTGTGCTTTTGGGTATCACCAAGGCTTCATTAAGCACAGAATCATTTATTTCAGCAGCATCATTCCAAGAAACTACACGTGTGATTACTGAGGCAGCTTTGGCTGGTAAAGTGGATTGGCTGACTGGCTTGAAAGAAAATGTAATTCTTGGTCGTTTGTTACCAGCAGGAACAGGGCTTGCTATGCGTAATGCGCCTAAACCTGAGGGTGAAGCAGATGAAGAAATGGTTGTAGTAGAAACAGCAGTTGAGAATCAAGAAGTAGTTGATACTGAAGCTTCCTCGGATGAGGCAGCAGCTTGATATTGATGAGGCCTTTATAAAGGGCTAAGAAGAAGGCGTTTCATACTTTGTGTGAAGCGCCTTTTTTTATTTGAAAAAGGAGATAGAAATGAAAATAGTAATCATGATGATGTTATTATTTGGCTTAACGGCATGCCAAGATAATGATAATAATAAAGCAGAAACAAAGATGGTGACACCAACGGTTGAAAAACATGCTGTGAGCACACAAGCTGTGAAAAAAGATAATCCCAAGCCTGCAATAGTAAAAGAAAATATGGTACAGACATCGCAAGATGTTGCTGCAACATTGGCTGAAACAAAAGTGGAGCCAGTTCAAAATGCTACAGATACCACTGTAAAAACAGTTAAAGATACGGCAGATGGCACAGCAATGGATACAGCTAACCCTTGTGCGGTCAAACAAGCTGCGATGGCAAGCAATCCATGCCATGCAAAAGCAATGGCGAATCCATGTAGCGCGAAACAAGCAGCTATGGGAGCGGCGGCGGGAAGCTCAGCTTCATCAACGGTTCAATCCAAAGCATCAAGTGCTGTGGCTAAGGCCAATCCATGTGCTGCAAAAATGGCAGCAATGAAAGCGAATATTAAACCCTTTAATGCTAAAAAATGTAAAGCTTGTCATAGCGTTGCAAAGAATAAGGTTGGCCCAGCTTGGAAAGATGTGGCAGCGGCTTATGGTAGTGCGGATGCACTGGCAGCAGTGTTTAGAAGTGGGTTTAATGTAAGTGATCGTAAAGTGATTGCTGCAAACAGCAAATGGAAAGGTAAAGCAGGTATGATGACTGCACAGTATAAGAAGCTAATCAAAAGTAATCCTGATGGGGCAGCAAAAGCACTGTTTGAGGCTGTCAAAGCAGGTAAAATCTAATATTGATTCAATTATTTGAATGCATGAAAAGAAGGGTAGCCTTTTTAGCTGCCCTTTTTATTGGGCTAGGATAAGTTCTTACGTTGAAAAATAAGGCTGCAAACACATAGCAGCAATGCGATTTCACTTATGCTATATCCTAATATTTGAACAAGTTGAGACCAGTTATACTGTGCAATATAACCAGCTTGATTGCGTAGGTTGACGGCTTCCAAATTGGGTAGAACATAATACATGGCTTGGGTGAGAGCTTGTAAAACAGGATTATCTGATTGTTCACCAAGTTGTCTAATTGTAAAGGTAAATCGCCCTGCGATATCGACAGCTAGGGTTAAGAGCATGGCAAGAAATAGGCTTGAAGATTGTGCAAATAAGAGTGCGACAGCAAGAACAAGCCAAATTTCGAGTACTGTAGTAAGGCATGCTTGAAAATAGGATTGCCAAAAAATATTCCCAAAGATTGTGATACACAAACTTAATAAAGCACACATTAAAATAATTTGTAGTGCTAATACCGCAGCAAGACCAATAAACTTGCCAGCAATATATTTCCAGCGTTGTTCTAAACGGGTGACAAGCACATAAAGGGTTCTACTTTCGCGCTCTTGCTGTAGTGCTTGAATGGCAATCACAATGGTCATTAAGTTGCCTAGTATAGAGATACTGCCCAAGCCTAAATCTGAAATCATCAGCTCTGTACGGCCCATAGTGACCGATGCTAAAGCTGCAGCCGTAATAAATAAGAGTATAAGAAAGGCAAATACACCGTAGAATATTTTATTTCTAATCGCATCAGAAAAAGTGAATTTTGCAATTTCAGTGATGGCTTGCATATGTTTCTTCTCCTTTATCTCTCTGCAATAAATCTACAAAGGCGTGCTCTAGGGTTTTCTTTTCTGCCTCTACCGATATTAAAGTTGCGCCTGTGGTGTTTAAGATACTTTGGATAATCGCATTGCGTGCATGCATGGACGAGCCTCGAATATGATAGTTACCATCAATAAATTGTTTTACCTCGCCATGTTGATGTATATCAGAGGGCTGTTTATCCCATGAAGCTTTGATAATCCATTTATCATCAGAAGATAATAGGGATTGAATATCACCTGAAAATACGGTTTGACCTGCTTTGAGAATAATCACTTGGTCGCATATTGCTTCAGCATCATCCAAGATATGTGATGAAAAGAGTAGCGTAGCACCACGTTTGATTTCATCATGAATCACATCGCGTACACATGCTCTACCAATCGGATCTAAACCCGATAAAGGCTCATCCAATAGAATGAAATCAGGCTGGTGAATCAATGCTTGCGCCAGACCAACACGCTGGACTTGCCCTTTAGAGCAAGTGGATAGGCGCTGTTTGAGTACTTTGGAGAAGTGTAATTTTTCAGCCCAGTATTGAACACCTTTTTCAATATGGTTGTTATCCATACCCGATAACCTACCCAGCCCTGTTAAAAGCTCTTGGGGTGTTAGGTTTTTATAGAAATAAGGTTGCTCAGGCATAAATCCAAAGCGCTTGGGTGGTAAACCATGCGGCATAGTCTTACCATCAAAAATAAGCTCACCAGAATCGGGCTTCATCAAACCACAAAGAATACGGAAGGTGCTTGTTTTGCCAGCACCATTGGTACCTAAATAAGCAGTGCTGGTTCCCTGTTCCACCTGAAAAGAAATATCATGCAGTATGGTTTTCCTTTTTTGTAAAACATGCCCAGTAGGAATGCTTAGGTTGATATGTTGAACATCAATGAGTGGATTCATGATTTATCACTCCTTGGTGTTTGGGTGGAATAAACACTTTAAAGCGTTTTTTAGTTTTACTGCTTACAATAGTCCCATCATCTAAAAATATGATATGCCCACCATCGGCAAGCTGAGCGGGGATAGCATAACCATGTTTCTTTAAGTATTGAATACCTTTAAGGTTAAATTGATATTTAGGTAATGTTTTTAACCATTGTTCAACTTGTTGCAACTGTTTCTCAGTGAGAATAAGTTGAATATGTTTTGTAAGTTCTTTTTTTAGATTTGCATCTTGTTTTTGTTGTAATAAGTTTTGAAGAAACTCCAAAGCAGTGTCTAAACTTCCGCTTTCGGCCTGCATCCGAGCTGCTAATTTTACGATAATAGGTGGAGAGTCAGGCAAAGATGCAGCCTTAGACATCAGTAGTGCAGCATGTTTTATATCATGATCAAACCAATAGGCATTAAAGCCTTCATAATATGGCCATTTCCACTGTTTAGGCATATGCCGCATTGCTTTTTCAAGTAAAGGTCGGCTTAGAGATGTTGAATGGGTAGCCCATGGAAGTATAGTTGCAGCCATATAATATGCATGTGCAGCTCGTGTGTTGAGATTTGTAATTAAATCTAATTTTTCTGCTAGATGAACATACGCTAAGTCACCATATCGTTTTTTGTAGGCGGCATCAAATTGGCTAATAAGATAAAACCATTGTAAAAGTGAAAAAGTATGGTCATAACCTAAGCTTAAACTTTTTTGTATGCTGCTTGGAACTTGGTAGTCTATATCTTTTGAAAGGTTGGGTTTGTTATTAAGTTTTAATGCATTATTTAAGCATACTGTGATAACAAACAAGAAAACAGATAAGATTATAGTAGGAGTTTTTTTTACCATTGCCCACTAAGTTCCAAAGGTTCGCCTTTAGCATGACCTATTTTTGCATGTTTCAAGAATAGAAGTTTATTATTACCATGTAGTCTATCGTATATTGTGCCCCAGTAAAGTTCTTCAAATATATTATTCGACGCATGGGCGACAGCCATATTAAATTCAATGGCACCATCATATTGATATTGTTGCCAAATAGCATTTGCAAATAGTTGAGCATTTTCCCATGTCTTAGGTGAGGCATGTTCTTGCATAAGCTTACTGAATAATGCTCGTAGTGCGGTATTGTGAGACCAAGGGTTATCAATGGCTGCCCCTAGTGTTTGGAAAAAATATTTGTTGTTTAAAGGGTAATTTAATGCCTTATTTATATTGACACCTTGGGAAAGACTAGATAGCCATACAATGAAGAAAAAGGTTGCTGGAATATATTTAATAAATACTTTTATCATTTTGTTTTTTTACCTAACTGTTCCAGAAGCAAGAAAAAAAGCAAATAAAACCATAAAAAAAGGGCTCATAATTGATACGGATACTATCCCATGTAGAAATATAATTAGTGCTAAAAGGATACCAAGACTAGAGGCTTGGTTTTTATATAGTCCATCAAAGATATTTCTTAATTGCATCAATAAATAGAGGGTAATCATACCGATAGCAGATAGTCCTAAAAAACCAGCACACATTGCAAATTGCAAAATAATATTATGTGCCCACATATTCCCACCAGTACTTATATCGGAGATTGCAGTTTCAAGATTTGGGTGATTTTGGAGAACAATTAAGCTAGCGTCAACGCTGTATGCAGGCATGTTCATCCATCCAATACCAAATAAAGGGTGATGATAGGCAAGCTGGATTGCCATCAACCAAATAGCAATGCGTTGGGAAAGGTTGCCTGTGGCAAAGCGATTGAATGGGTTTACTTCTAGCTGATCTGCTCCAACTATACCAATAGAATTGATGATGACTGTTAAGAAAAGAGCTGCTGCGATAGAAGAAATAAGGGCGAGAATAAAGAAACGTTCTTTTCTGTGGATAAATAAAAATAGTCCTGAGATTAAAATTAAGAGAAGTATAGAAGATCTACTATTGGTTAAAAATACACCCATGATAGGCATAACACTGACAATAAATAAAAATATTTCTTTTTGTTTTGCAGCATGAAATAGTATTATAGTAGTTGTTAATGTTAAAAAGAGACCCTCTAGATTTTGTTGCATGAGAGGCCCAGGGAATGATGCAACCTGAGATGTCCAGAATGTAAACAATCTATCACCAACAAAGAATCTCATATCCCAGGCTTGTAAAAGACTAAATAAGATATACAGATAGGCCGCTGAGGTTATAATAATCAAAAAATATTTTGATGCTATGATGTGCCGAGCTTTTTCTTTGCTCATTTGATAGACAAGCCAAGCGGCGATTAGGTATAAGGTACCTTGGAATGCATGCCATGGGCTTCGAAGCTCATTGAGAATGAGTAAGGCGAATGTTGGAGTAATACATAAGAATAGAAATACATATGGGAATATATCTACAGTATTCAGTTGTGGTTTGGTTGGTGCATTCCATATCCATGCCGCTGCAAATAGACCTGTGGCAAAAAATAAGGTGGTAGCTGATAAATACAAAAGTGGCGTGTTGACACTAGATAAAAATGGGGAAAGAAAGAAGGGGAGCCAAGCTAAACAGTATGATAATTCTTGACTGAATATAAAAGGAGTCTTTTTTACATATGAGTTGCACACTTAATAAATTTTTAAACTCCCTCGTTAAAGAGGTGACCCCCAACCTGATAGGATGTTAACAGATTCTAATTTGGCATCAGTTGCAGGCGTGCTTGATGTTTTTGTTCTTTGTTTTCCTTGGAAATCACCTGCATAATACTTGTCACCATTTGCATGCCCTAGGAATGCAGCGAATTGATTCGTGTTAGCATTAACAACATAGCCAATACCTTTGCTAATAAATTTGGTGTTGCCAAAAAGCCATGCTGGACCATCTCCTGCTGCAACAGGTAAATAAGCTTGGTTGCTGGCGTATTCAGCTTCTTCACCAAGCATAACATTATGCAAATCACTTAAGGCGGTACTATTAAATGCTTGGATGCGATAGGCTGAATATTGAGGCAATGCTATGGCGGCTAAAATACCAATAATGGCAACGACAATCATCATCTCAATTAATGTAAAACCTAATTCTGTATAGAAAAGGGGCGTGCGAGAGATAGGAAGGGTAGATTGCTCTACCCTTCCTTTATATTCATCACGTGTTATACTTTTATCCACGAAATTATTAAAGTGCTGAACCAAATGTAGATACAACTGGGTTTGCAGTATTGCCATTAACCGTCGCAGATGTGGCAAAACTGCCAGATGATAATGTCTTCACTCTCATATTACCTACGCTATCACCACCGTATACTTTGTTACCATTAGAGTGACCAGTGTAGATGGAATATGTGTTTGAAGTCGCATTAACTTTGCGAGTAACGTTTTTGGATGTCTTTGCAGTTGGTGATGATGTATAAGCTTGTGAATCTGCATATGTAGCTTCTTCATCTGTCATCGCATTGCGTAAATCAGATTCTGCTGCGGAGTTAAATGCTTTGATACGGTATGCAGAGAATTGTGGAATCGCAATGGCTGCCAAGATACCGATAATCGCTACCACAATCATCAATTCGATAAGCGTGAAGCCCTCTTGTTTTTGTTTAATAAGTTTTAACATAAAAATATTTCCTCCATAGAAAATACAATTTTAAATTTACCGATAAAACGGCAGTGCAGCGGTATACGCAATCTATATGCCAAAGCAGAATACGTATTTATGGGATATTTTTACAATAGAGTGACATATATTGTCACTTTTAAAGATATAATGTGTCAGTTTTGATTGGATGACAAACACAATACCTGTCATCCTATGCTTTCTGATGAGGGAATTGCTATAGTTAAGTACAGCAATTTAAAGGCAGGATACACTAAAGTGGGTCATGCGTGTTTAAACACCGTTCGAAATGTAAGTACCTGCCTTTTACATGAGAGTTAAGCTGGACAGTTCAAGAGGTGATAGAGCCTGTATTAAGGATTGCGAGCTATGGTCTCATCATGATAAGGAGGTCATAAGATGACAGCATTTGTTGGTATTGATATTTCAAAGAAGAGCTTTGATGTTTATTTTGAGCAGCAGGGTAAGGGTAGTCACCTTACGCTGCAACAAACAGAATCTGATTATAAAATACTTGTTCATTTGCTAGGTAGATCACGTATCTGCGTGATGGAAGCAACTGGTAATTATCACATCAAATTAGCCTCATACCTATATAAGTCAGGCATTAAAGTTGTGGTAGAAAATCCGCTAAAAATCAAACGGTTTTCACAAATGAATTTACAACGCACCAAAACAGATAAAGCAGATTCCAAGATGATTTATGATTATGGCAAGACTGTTTTATCCACAAAGGAAGTACATGCATGGATGCCTGACAGTACAAGTATTAGTGATTTAAAACAGTATGATACGGTTCGGCATCAACTGATGAAGCAGCAGACATCCTTAATCAATACACAAGAAGCCTTGATGGGCTTAACAGGGTTGAATAAAGAGGTGACGAAGATTCTAAAAGATATGGTTGATGCTGTTGATCAAGCGATTGCAAGGTTGGATAAAGGCATGCTCAAACTAGTGAAAGAGCATCACGCAGACAGCTTTGAGTTAATCACCAGTATTCCTGGGATTGGTCCTAAGTCAGCAATGATGATGATTTGTTTAACCGATGGGTTTCAGAAATTTCAATATCATCAGGTGAAACAATTTATCAGTTATATTGGCATGAGCCCTCGCACATTTGAATCAGGAACCAGTGTTAAGGGTAAGGCACACATAAGTAAAGTGGGTAATGGAAGAATACGTTCCATGTTATATATGTGTAGCTGGACAGCAAAGCATTCTAACCAACAGTGTGCACAATTATATGAACGTTTGGCTGAAAAAGGAAAACCTGAAAAGCTCATAAAAATCGCGATTGCACACAAACTTATCAGACAAATTTTTGGCGTGATTAAAAGTGGAACGCCTTTCTCCAATGAGTTTGCCTGATAAATAAGCTTGACGGAAAGCACAGTTCATT